>Ga0116231_10008408_pt1 | contig 18139 bp, 15 predicted proteins | sample S1TSphgellanicum_2_FD_89695 | JGI IMG/M metagenome (GOLD analysis project Ga0116231, IMG submission 89695) | Host-associated microbial communities from peat moss isolated from Minnesota, USA - S1T2_Fd - Sphagnum magellanicum MG | ecosystem: Host-associated > Plants > Peat moss > Unclassified...
AGACGAAGTCACCATTGCTTTCGGCGTCGCGGAGCCCGTGCGAAACTACCATGTGCCCTTGCTCGTGTCGCCATGGAGCTATTCGACTTACCGCGGTAGTTGATGGGTAGCGAAGCACCGCGCCCGATGCGTGATCGGCACTCCTAATGAATGCCTACCTCATGGATTGGCTCGGTCTGCTCGGCCGCTGGGTGCATCTCATCACCGGCATCGCCTGGATCGGCGCGTCGTTTTATTTCGTCTGGCTCGATAATCACCTGACCGTCCCCTCCGACGAATCCCTGGTGAGAAAAGGCGTCGGCGGAGAGCTGTGGGCCGTCCATGGCGGTGGCTTCTACAATGCCCAAAAGTACCGGCTCGCGCCGTCGGCGCTGCCGCAGTCGCTGCACTGGTTCTACTGGGAGGCCTATTCGACCTTCTTGTCGGGATTCTTCCTGCTGTCCTTGCTGTATTACGGCCAGGCGGAGATTTACCTGATCGACCCCCATGTGGCGGCTTTGAGCAAGCCGCTGGCCATCGTGATCGGGATCGGGGCCATCGTTGCCGGCTGGCTCGTGTATGACGGCCTGTGCCGCAGCCCACTGTCGCGCAACGATACCTGGCTCGGCGCCGCGATTGCCGTCCTGCTGTGCGGCGCTGCCTTTGCCTTGTGCCATGTGTTCAGCGGCCGTGGCGCCTTTATCGAGTTCGGCGCCATGTTGGGATCCATCATGGTCGCCAACGTCTTCTTCGTCATCATTCCCGGCCAGCGGGCCATGGTGCAGGCCAAACGCGATGGACGCGAACCGGACGCGCTCGCCGGCCAGCGCGGCAAACAGCGTTCCGTTCACAATACCTATTTCACGTTGCCTGTCTTGTTCACCATGTTGAGCAATCACTACGCGCTGACGTTCGGCGCCGGCTACAACTGGTTGGTGCTGATCGCGATGTGCGCGGCCGGCGCACTGATCCGGGTGTACTTCGTTGCGCGTCACAAGCGCGATGAGCACGCCGGGAAGACGGCTCCCTGGCCGGCGCTGCTCGGCATCGCCTTGATCGCCTTGACGGCTGCCGCCATGACACCGCGGCGCACGCCCGTGATTGCGACGGGCACCGCGACCGCGGCGGGGGCCGGCCGGGCTGCCGAGTTCGGCGCCATCCAGCACATCGTCGCAATGCGCTGCGCGCCATGCCACGCCGCGACTCCGACGCAGCCGGGATTCGCGACGGCGCCCCAGGGTGTGCTGCTCGATACACCGGACGCCATCCTGACGCGGGTGGACATCATTGAGCCGCAGGTGGCAACGCGGGCGATGCCGATCGGCAACTTGACGCAGATGACGGACGACGAGCGCGCGCAGTTACTCGACTGGATTCATCGTGGCGCACCGCACTGACGCACCCTACCCGGTCGTGCACCGCGGTCAGGTCTTGAGTTTCACCGCCGATCCCGGGGATGGCACCGACCCGGGTAGCCACCGCTATTTTCCCGACGGCGCCGTGCTCGTGGCGAACGGGAAAATTGCGGCACTCGGGCCGGCCCCCGCCATCCTCGCCGCTGCAGCCGGCGCGCCGGTGATCGAGCACGGCCGCAATCTGCTCCTGCCCGGATTCATCGACAACCACATCCATTATGCCCAGACCGATGTCATCGCCGCCGGGGGCCGCCAATTGCTCGACTGGCTCGAGGACTACACGTTCGTCGAAGAGGCGCGCTTCGCCGACGCGGCGCACTCATCCGAGGTGGCGGATTTTTTTCTCGACGAGCTCGCGCGTAACGGCACCACGACCGCCATGGTGTTCTGCACCGTGCATGCGACGTCGGTGGATGCCTTCTTCGCTGCCGCCGCACGCCGCGGCCTGTGCATGATTGCCGGCAAGGTACTGATGGATCGCCATGCGCCCGCGAACCTGTGCGATTCGCCGGCGAGCGCGGACAGCGAATCCCGTGAATTACTGGAGCGCTGGCATCGCAAGGATCGCTTGCACTACGCCATCACGCCGCGGTTTGCCGCCACATCCTCGGAGGCTCAGCTGCGCGTCGCGGGCACCCTCGCCAGGGACTTCCCGGATGCCTACATCCACAGCCATCTGGCTGAAAATCATGATGAAATCAGCTGGGTGCGCAGCCTGTTCCCCGCCGCGCGCAGTTACCTCGACGTCTACGACCACTATGGCCTGCTGCGTGAGCGCGCGATCTATGCGCATTGCATCCACTTGGATGCCGACGACCGGCGGCGCATGCGTGAGAGCGGTGCGGCGGCGGCCTTCTGCCCCACCTCGAATCTGTATCTCGGCAGCGGGCTGTTCGACCTCGCCGCAACCGATGCGGCCGGCATGCTGTTCTCCACCGCCACGGATGTGGGCGGCGGTAGCAGCTTCAGCATGCTGCGCACGCTCGACGAGGCGCGCAAGGTAGCCCGGCTGCAGGGCCAGGACCTCTCGCCGCTGCGCGCGTTTTATCTGGCAACGCTCGGCGCGGCGCGGTGTCTGCGGCTCGACGATCGTATCGGCCGGCTCGAGCCCGGCATGGCAGCGGATTTCATCGTCCTCGATCTCGAGGCCACCCCACTGATCGCGCGGCGCACCGCCGCAGCTCGCAGCGTGAGCGACTTGCTGCGCGTCTTCATGACGCTGGGCGATGATCGCGCCATCAAGGCCACCTACATTTCCGGCCGCGAGGTCAAGAATCAAGGAAAAACATGAATACGCGATCTTGGTCTGCGGCACGCGCAACTAGCCTACTGCTCGCGCTCGTCGTTCTATGCACGCGACCCGCGACCGCCGCCGAGGCGTGGTTCGAGACCGTAAAGGCCACCGCAACGCCCATGCAACTCTACCGGTTTTTGTACGCGCTGCCGAAAGGCGGTGACCTGCACAATCACCTCACCGGCGCGGTGCGCTCGGAATGGTACTGGGATGCCGTGATGGCCGCCGAGGCGCGCGGCTACGTCTACTACACGCGCGTGCGCATCGGCAATTGCGCGCCGTTCGGACACGATGAATTTGGCCCGGACAAGGCGCTGCTGCTGTTCAAGGACATCGAGGCGAACACCTACCGCAAACTCGATGCGTGCGGTCAAGCCGAGTTCAAACGGATCAAGGATTTGGACCCGCGCGAGAAACAGGCGTGGCTCGACAGCATGCGCCTCGATCAGCCCTACGAGGGGCGCGATGAATTCTTCGAAGCCAACTGGGCCCGTATCGGTGGTCTTCTGCAAAACCCTTATCTGATCTGCGACATTCTGCTGCGCAATATGCAGGCGTTCGGCGCCGAGGGCGTCGTCTATCTCGAAACGCAGCAAGGCGCCCAGGGAGCGCTCAAACCGGACGGCTCCCCCTACAGCGTCGATGAGGTGGTCGCGATCTATCGTGCTTGCCTCGCATCCCCGGCGGCCAAGGCCACCGGCGTCGAGGTCCGCTTCCAGAATTCGCTGCTGCGCTACACGCCCGACGCCGAGCAGCGGCTGCGCGAGCTGTATGCGATCACGGATCGTTATCGCGATCTCTACGTCGGCGTCAACATGGTGGGTCGCGAAGACAACGATAAAGGCTATCCGTTGCGATTCCTGCCGGTGCTGCGGGAGTTGCGCCATCACTACCCTGACATCAATTTATCCATCCATGCGGGCGAGGTGGATGAGCCAAACTTTCACGTGCGCGATACGCTGCTGCTCGGTGCGCAGCGCATCGGCCACGGCGTCAACCTCATCACCGATCCCGACACCATGCGCCTCCTGCGCTACGGCCCGTACCTCGTCGAGATCAATCTCATCAGCAATCTGCTGCTCGAGTACGTGAGCGACTACTCACAGCACCCGTTCCCCGAGTACCTGCGCACCGGCATACCGGTCGCGCTGTCGACGGACGATCGCGGCATGTGGGACTCGAACATGAGCGATGAGTTCTACGTGGCGGTCAAGGAGTTCAATCTGTCGTGGGAGGAAATCGTCAAGCTCGGCCGCAACTCGCTGTACTACTCGTTCCTCGATGCACCGACGAAGCAGCGGCTGCTGGCAGATTACGACAGGCGCGTGGCCGAGTTCGCGCAGCGCTTCCAGAAGAAGGGCTGGGCATCGCTCGATGCGACCCGGCCTGTGAGCTACGGATTCCTATGCAGGCATTACCAGGTGTGCCTCACGACTCGTTCCACGGATTGATGACCGGAACGCCGGTCGGTTCAAAATCCGTCACGTTTCTAGTTACGACCGACATGGCATGAACTAGCGCAGTCGCCGCAATCAGACCGTCTCGAATCGCTCGCGGGTCTGGGACATGCAGAGCGGCACTGCGCAGCGCGACAGCCGTGTCGACGATCAGAATACGCTCAGAAAAATTAGGCAGCACCGATTCGTGAAGCCAAGTGCGCAGTATCGCCCCCTTCATGGCGTCGTGCCGCTCCGCCGACAGAACACCGATTTCCAGTTCTTGGATGACGATTACAGATAAAAAAAGACTGGCCGCCGGTACGCTGCGGGCCCACGCTGCCACGTTCGGATCGGCCTTCCCGGATCGCGCCTTGCGCAACTCGGAAATCACGTTGGTATCGAGCAGGTACATTCAAGTAAAGTCAGCTGCCCGTGCGAGATCCTTGAGCCGCGGAACCTCAAAATCGACATCTTCAACGCCGGGCGGAAACCCCAAACAATCGATGATGCTGCCGTGCCCGCCCGTCAGCCGTCGATACTCCTGGATGCTGAGCAACACGTGCGCGGGCGTGCCGCGATCGGTGATGAATACTGGCCCTTCCCGAGCCGCGTTCTTGGCACGGCTGGTGTCTTGGTTGAACTCCCGGCTCGAGAGGGTCGTGATACGCATGTATAAACGTTACTACAATCGACCGCGCGCGGTCAATGCCCGGGAATGACATCGCGATAGGTCGGCCAACCTGCGATGAGCGCCTGCACGACCCGGTTACCGACCTGGTAGGCCGCTTCGAGCGCCGGCAGACCCTCTTCGGGGTACTCGGCCGTGGTGCTCCAGGCGGCACTCTTGCCCGGCGGCGGCATCGTATAATTGCTGGCCGTACGCAGTACCAGCACGCGCGCCAAGTCCACTTTGCCCACCCGCGACAGCCGCCGCAGCGCCGTCAGCGTGCCGCTGTCCTCCATGTTCGACATCATGAAATTGGCATCCTTACCGGCCTGCAGCTTCACCCAATCGTTGGCCCATTGGTTCATGTGTTCCCCATGCCAGTACTTGCTGGCGGACAGCGAGTCGCCGATGGTCACGAACGGCGGCCGCAACGCCGCCGGGTAACCCGAGAACTGCTGGCGAAACTTCGCAATGCCCGAGCTGTCCGCGATGGGATGGTCCTTGGTGATCGAATAGGCCCACTCGACGAGCGCCGGATTCAACGCATAGTGAATGGTATCCACGGTCCAGCCGTTGGCCTTGTCATTGGGTTTCTTCGCCCCGAGCGGCAACATGCCGTAGGGCCAGTCCGCGGGAATCTCGCGTGCATCGATTTCGTAGAGCAGATCGCCGTCGACCACATGTTTGGCCCACGCTGCCGTGCCGAGCGACACATCGAGCGGGTCACCGCCGCCGATGCCCGCCACGAGCCAATACGCCTTGGACAAGTCGAACCGCGGATCGAGTCCGAGCGCCATGATGGACGTGCTCGCATTGGTGATGCCGCCGCCCGTGCAGATCAACAACAGCCCCGCATCGTTCATGCGGAGTTCGTACTCGCCCAACGGAAACGGCAACGCTTGATCGAGCTTCTGACGTTCGACCCAAAACTGCGCTTCGCCGGGCTTATCGCCGGTGAGCCTGCCCACCTCGAACATGGAGACGACCACGACCTTGATCGGGATGGGCTCGGCCGCGAAGACCGCCGTAGAGCCGGTCGCGCCATAGAGGGCGAGAGCCGTTACCACCACGAAGCAAGCCCACAGGGCACGCCCTCTCGCCAATGTGTTTCCCGCCATCACTCCGTTGCGCCTCATTCCTCGAGCACCTCGGTTGCATCGATCAACAGCCACAGCGTAGCACCGGCCGCGAGGATCACCGCCATGGACAACAGCACCGCATCGTAGCCGCCGAAGCGCTCGATGAGGGAGCCGAATATCGCGGACGACAACAGCCCGCCCACGGCGCCCGCCGTGTTCATGCAGCCCGCCACCGCGCCCGCATGCCGCCGCCCGATGTCAACGCAGGTCGAAAACACCGTCGGCTGCTGGAAGGTGATGCCCGAGTAGCAAAGCGCCAACCAGCCGAGTGCCCCATAACCCGACCCACTCGCGAGCGCCGCCACGGCAGACCCCGCGGCGACGCCCAAGCCCAACACCCCGATGCTACGCGGACCCCACGTGGGTCCAAAGCGCCGCACGGCCGCATCTCGGGCCAACCCCCCGCTCAAGTTGGCAAGGATGCCCAGAACGAAGGGCAGCGCCGACAGTCGCGTCTGACTTTCCGTAAATCCGCGCTCGCGCACCAGGTACGTCGGCAACCAGAACAAGAAGAAGTAGTACGCATAGAGGTACCCGAAGGTTGCCGCCATCAGCGCGCCGACGCTGCGGTTCGCCGCGAGCGCGCGCCACGGCAGGCCGTGCGCGGACGCCGCCGCAGGGGGTCCGATTTCCGTCAGTTCAGCGACGCTGATGCCCGCTTTTTCCCGCGGTGAATTGCGGTACCAGCGCCACCAGCCGGCGGACCAGCACACGCCGACGGCACCGAATAAATAGAACGAGGCGCGCCAGCCGAAATGCATTTGCAGCGGTACGATGACCAACGGCGCAATGGCGCCACCCAACTGCCCACAGAGCAGCACCACGCCAAACGTGCGCCCGCGTTCCGTGACGGGGAACCAGCGAAACACCACGGTGGCCGCGGTGGGATAGGCGCCGGCCTCGCCGGCGCCGAACAAGAAGCGGACCACGATCAGCGACCACAGCTTGCCGGCGAAGCCCGTCAGCGTGGTGAACAACGACCACCACAGCACGATGCGCAAGAGCATCTTCCGCGCGCCAAACCGGTCGGCGAGATAGCCGCTCGGCAGCTCGAACAGCGCGTACGCGATGGCAAACGCACTGGTCACCAGCCCCCATTGCGACGGGCTCAAGCCGAATTCGTCTTGTATCCGCGGTCCGGCGATCGAAATGCAGACCCGGTCGAGATAAGTGATGACCGATAACGTCGCCAGCAAGAAAAGAACACGATGGCGATATTTCACTTACCTCGAACTCTATGTCGCGTCCGTGGCCACCGCAAGGCCCCGCGGCGCGCGGCGCCCGGCCCTGCTCACCGGCCTGTTAGACTGGGGTCGGGCAACATCGCCCACTTGACCCGCAGCGCGGAGGAGGCGCAGCAGCCCAATGCCAAGCAAAATCCCTCACGGTGGGACTCGGGGTTGGCTCGTCCCCATCGGCGGTGCCGAGAACAAGGAGAACGATCGCGACATCTTGGAGCGCTTCTTGCGGGTCTCGGGTGGGCAAAACGCCAACATCGTCGTCATTCCCACTGCGAGCCGTATGCACGAAACCGGACCGCGTTACGAGCGGATCTTCGGAGACTTGGGCGCGGCCCGAGTCGCCGTGACGGATTTCGACACGCGCCGCGATTGCCAGGAAGCCGGACGGCTGCGGCGGATCGAGGAAGCGACCGGCATCTTCTTCACCGGCGGCAATCAACTGCGTCTGACGACACTGCTTGGCGGCACGCCGGTGGCCAAACTCATCCGCATGCGCAATGCCCACGGCGTCACGGTCGGCGGGACGAGCGCGGGCGCCAGCATTTTGAGCGAACACATGATTGCCTTCGGCGACGATGGCTCCTCGGTGATCTCTGGTAGCGTGCGCCTCGCGCCCGGGCTGGGGCTCACCAATCGATTCATCATCGATCAACACTTCCGCCAGCGCGACCGGCTCGGTCGTCTCATCACGGCGCTCGCGTACAATCCGTTCGCGATTGGCATCGGGCTCGACGAGGACACGGCCGCATTCATCAGCCCGGACGAGGTGATCGAGGTCGAGGGCAGCGGCGGCGCCACCATCATCGATGCGTCCGACGTCAGCTATTCGTCCATCGCGGAGGCGAGCGAAGGCCAACCCGTGTGCATGCTCGGCCTTCAGTTGCACGTTCTCGTCGCGGGTGCGACATTTGACCTCAAATCACGGTTGGCGGCAGCCGGTGGACTGGTACAGGCAAAGGAATAACCGCCGCAGCGGCGCGGCGAAGGACTGCCATGCGCATCATCGATCGTTCCGTTTATGTAGGTCCGTCTCTCTACGCCCGCTTTCCCGTCATCCGTCTGGAACTCGACTTGGGTGTCCTCGAGGCCTGGCCCACCGGCCGCCTCGGACCGGAGTTCGTCGATGCGCTCGCCGGCGCCTTGCCCGGCTTGTCGGAACATGGATGCTCCTACCGCGAGCCGGGCGGGTTCTTCCGGCGCATGCGCGAAAATGAGGGCACATGGCTCGGGCATGTGCTCGAGCATGTCGCCATCGAACTGCAGAACATGGCCGGCGAGGAAGTCACCTTCGGCAAGACTCGCAGCACCGGCCAATCGGGAATCTACACGGTCGTCTACGAATACGCACAGCGCGACGAAGGGATCGCCGCGGCCGATCTGGGACTCAAATTGCTGTGCTCGCTGCTGCCGGCCGCGCTGCGACCGGCCGATTCCGTGCCCAACGACTGGAGTTGGGACGAGGCGCGCGACGAGTTCATCCGCTTCGCGCAACGGCGCGCGCTGGGTCCTTCCACCTCCTCATTGGTGCGGGCCGCCGAACGCCAGGATATTCCGTGGCTGCGGCTCAACGACCAATCGTTGGTGCAGCTCGGGCACGGCAAGTTCCAACAACGCATTCAAGCCACGGTGACGAGCCGCACCTCGCATATCGCGGTGGAACTCGCCAGCGATAAAGAAGAGACCAACAAGATATTGGCGACGCTGGGGTTGCCCGTGCCGAAGCAGGAACTCGTGCAAAACGAAAGGCAGGCCGTGCGCGCCGCGCGCCGCATCGGATTCCCGGTCGTGACCAAACCCTACAACGGCAATCACGGCCGCGGGATCTCCATCCGGCTCACCACGGACGACGAGGTGGCGCAGGGGTACTTGATCGCCGCAGAGCATTCGCGGTCGGTGATCGTCGAGACGTTCCTCGAAGGCGACGATCATCGTCTGTTGGTGGTCAACGGCGAGCTGGTGGCGGCGACACGGCGCACGCCGGGGCATGTCGTCGGCGATGGCCGGCACACCATCGTCGAACTCGTTGACATCGTCAATCAAGACCCCCGTCGCGGCGTTGGCCACGAGAAGGTACTGACCCGGTTGGAACTCGACGCACAGGCGCAAAAGATGCTCGCGCGCGTCGGCCTCGAGGCCGGCTCCATCCCGCCGCCCGGCCAGGTGGTGTTCCTGCGCTCGACCGCGAACCTCTCGACGGGCGGCACGGCCACGGACGTGACCGACGTGATCCACCCCGACAATCGCGAGATGGCGGAGCGCGCCGTGCGCGCCATCGGCCTCGATGTGGGTGGCGTCGATTTTCTGTCGAAGGACATCACGGAGAGCTACCGGACCATCGGTGGCGGCATTTGCGAGGTCAATGCGGCTCCCGGTTTTCGCATGCATGTGGCACCGAGCGAGGGCAAGGGCCGCGACGTGGCCGCGCCGGTGGTCAGCATGCTGTTCCCGCCGGGCGCCGCCGCCAAGGTGCCGATCGCGGCCATCACCGGCACCAATGGCAAAACCACCACGGCCCGAATGCTCGCGCATATCACGAAGATGGCCGGCTACACGCCGGGGCTCACGACGACGGACGGCGTGTACATCGATGGCCAGCGCACGGTGCAGGGGGACATGACCGGTCCCGTCGCGGCGCGTATGGTGTTGGCCGATCCGCAGATCGACATGGCCGTCCTCGAGACCGCGCGCGGTGGATTGCTGCGCGCCGGCATGGGTGTGCGCGAGGTCAATGTCGGCGGGGTCTTGAACGTTCAATCGGATCATCTTGGTCTGAAGGGCATCGACACGCTCGAGCAGCTCGCCGAACTGAAGCGCATCGTGGTCGAGGTCGCCACCGACTGCGCGGTCCTGAATGCCGATGATGAACTCGTGCTCAAGATGTCCGGCCACACCGAGGCGAAAACCCTCTGTTACGTGACCATGAACCCCCAGCACATGCTGGTGCGTGAGCACATTCGGGCCGGCGGCCGCGCGTGCGCCCTGGAGGCCGGCGTCAACGGGCAGATGATTACCCTCTACGACAAGGGCGGCCACATCCCGCTCCTCTGGACGCATTTGATCCCCGCGACACTCGAGGGCCGCGCCACGCACAACGTTCAAAATGCGATGTTCGCCGCCGCCATGGCCTTTTCGCTCGGTATCAAACTCGATGCGATCCGTCAGGGACTGCGCACTTTCGACTCGACCTTCTTCCAGGCGCCCGGACGCATGAACGTGTTCAACGAGCACCCCTTCAAGGTGCTGTTCGACTATGGCCACAATGCGCATGCGGTTGGGATGATGGCCGATCTGGCCCGCAGGCTCGACGTCACCGGCCGGCGTATCGTCGTGCTCGCGGGACCCGGCGACCGTCGCGATGCAGATCTGGTGGCGATCGCGCAGGCCGTCGCGGGGCGCTTCGATCATTACATCTGCCGCCGCGACGACAACACTCGCGATCGGGGGCCGGACGAAGTACCGAGGATTCAGGCCCAGGCGCTGCGCGATGCGGGGGTTCCCGATGCCGCGATATCGGTGATTCCCGACGAGCAGGAGGCCATCGAGGCCGCTTTGCGCATGGGTCAAGCCGGCGACCTGGTGTTGATCTTCGCCGATGCCCTCGCGCGCTCATGGAAGCAGATCACGAAGTTCAAGCCGAGCGGCGCACCCGCAGGTGCACCGCTGCCGCGCGCGGGCGTTGAGGGGTTCGTGGCGGGCGTGGGAATGCGCGCGGGTACGAGCGGCGACGCGGAGCCGAGCACGGGCGTGCACCGGTACTTGACCGCGCCGACGCCCGCAGAGGCCGTCGCGGACTTCAAGCTCGAGGGATTCATTCGCGATGAACGCGGCATCAGCGTTGCCCCCGAGAGCGGCGACTGAACGCGTCGCTCCCCCTGCCGTTCGAGGACTCGCGGCGCCTCACCGGTGCCAACCTGTTCTTTGCCTCTCCGGGTGCGGTACTCGAGCTGCCACGCGCAGTGCTCGAGCTGCCGGGCACCGAGCTCGAGCCGCCGGGCAACCCGCTCGCACCGCCGAGCACGACCGGCGACGCGCTGATCGCCGGCTGGCGCCACCGCGTGGAGCGGGCCACGCTGCATCTGGGCTGGGCCGAACGAGCGACGGCCGCGCGGCGCCACTTGGGCGGCGTCTCGCTTGCCATCGCGGCACCGTGCGATCAATTGTTTCTGGCTACCGAAGTGAACGAATGGGCCGTGTGCGCCGCGCTCATCGAACGCGAGCCGGTCCGGTGGAACGGTCTCGAACGCGCGTTGATCGACGCAGCCATACTGGCGGCCGCGGATAGCGCCGATCCCACGGCTGATCCACAACCGGTGCTCGAAGAATCGGCTGCCCTCGCGCGCTTCGCGCAGCTGAGCGCCCGCGAGGGCCGGCCGCGGCTGCGGGCGTTGCTCGCTGCGGCCAGAGCCCGATCGTTACCCTACCTCATCGACGACGCCGAACTGACTCTGGGCGCCGGCACCGGCGCGCGCAATTTCTGGCTCGACGCGCTGCCTGACCTCGTCGATGTTCCTTGGGAAGAATTACATGACATTCCCATGGCGATCGTCACCGGCTCCAATGGCAAGACGACGACCGTCCGACTCTTGGCAGCATGCGCGCGCGAACACGGCTGGCACACCGCGTACAATTGCACCGATGGCGTGTTCCTCGATCAGGCAACGCTCGCAGTGGGCGATTACTCGGGGCCGGCGGGCACGAGGCTCGCCCTGCGCGAACGGCGCACGCAGGCAGCCATTCTCGAAACGGCGCGCGGCGGCATCCTGCGGCGTGGCATCGCGGTATCGCAAGTGCGCGCCGCCGTCATCACTAATGTCAGCCCCGACCATTTCGGCGAATACGGCATCGACGATCTAGAGGGCATCGCGCAGGCGAAATTCGCGGTGGCCCCCGTGGTCGCGACGAATGGTCTACTGGTACTCAATGCCGACGATGCACATCTGCGCAGCCACCTTGACGCCATCGCGCGGCGCGGCGGCCGAATGCCGCCGCTCGGCTGGTTCTCGGTGAGTCCGGATCCCGGCGCGTTGCTCGAGCATCGCGCGCGCGGCGCTCCGACTTGCGCGGTCCAGCAAGGACGCCTGATCGTGTCTCATGGCGGTGTCGAGCACGACCTCGGAAACATCGCCGACATGCCCCTGACGATGGGCGGCAGTGCGAACTATAACATCGCCAACCTGGCGGGGGCCGCCCTGGTCGCCGTCGCTCTCGGCATCGCACCCTCGACCATCGCTGCCGTGTTCGCAAGGTTCGGCGCCGACATCGCGGACAATCCCGGTCGCTTGATGCGTTTCAAGGTGCGCGGCGCGACGGTACTCGTCGACTACGCGCACAACGCCGATGGCCTGCGCGGATTCCTCACGGTTGCCGAGCATGTACGCGGGGGCACCGGTCGCCTCGGCTTGTTGCTGGGCCAGGCCGGCAATCGCAAAGACGCCGATATCGAGGATTTGACCCGCGTCGTCGCGGAGTTTGAACCGGCATTGGTGGTGGTCAAGGAAAACGAAACCCAACTGCGCGGCCGAGCCCCGGGGGAAGTCCCGCGCATCATCCGCGCGGCGCTCGAGCGTCAAGGATTACCGCCCCACGCATTGCCGATGGCCGACACCGAAGTCGAGGCGGCACACATCGCGCTCGATTGGGCCCGAGCCGGGGATGTGCTGGCGTTACCCGTCCACTCATCGATGGCACGAGCGGCCGTGATCGCCATGCTCGCCAAAGAGAACCCACGGTGAAGCTCTGGAAACGGCGGCATTTGACGTGAGCGCAATGCGCGCCGCGGTCTCTGGGGCACTGACCATGCTATGTGCAGTGACTGTCAGTCTGGCTGGGGCAGCGCCGACGCCGCTCGGCGCAGATGCGCGCTTGGCCGCGATCTACACGAGCGAATGGACCTGGCGTCAACGGCAATTACCGGACAACGAAGACGCCAGCAGACCGATTCAGGATCATCTGCCGAAGATGGATGCGTCGAGCCAGGCCATGCGCCTTCGCACCTGGCAGACCGTGATGCAACAGCTCGACGCCATCCCACGGTCCGAGCTGTCCCCCGCCGAACAATTGAATTACGACATTTACCGTCCACAGATCGCCACCCTCATCGCGAGTCAGCAATATCGTGATTTCGAGATGCCGGCCAACTCGGACACGACCTTTTGGACGGATCTTGGCTATACCGCGCGTCGACCCTTCCGCAGCGCGCAGGATTACCGCAACTGGCTCAGCCAGATGCAGGACATCCCGCGGTATTTCCATGAGGAGATCGCGCAAATGCGCGCCGGCTTGCGGCGTGGTTTCACGCCGCCGCGCGTCACGCTCGCCGGCCGCGACGCCTCGATCACCGCGGTCACCGATGCCAGTCCCGAGAACAGTCTGTTCTACACGCCGTTCAAGGACATGCCGGGCGTGCCCGACGCCGACAAGGCGCTGCTGCGCGCACAGGCCATCCGCATCATTCGCGGTGTGGTCCAGCCGACGTACGTGGACCTATTGGCGTTCTTTCGAAACGAATACGTGCCAGGAACCCGGACCACTCTCGCTGCCTACGATCTGCCGGACGGAAGCGCCTACTATCGCGCCAAGATCCGCGAATTCACAACACTGGATGAGGACCCCTCCCTTATCCATGCATTCGGCGAGTCGGAGGTGGCCCGCCTGCACGCCGACATGCTCGGCGTGATGCAAGAAACCGGATTCGCGGGCGATTTTCCGGCCTTTTTGCAATCGCTGCGCACCGATCCGCGCTTCCAAGCCAAAACGCCCGAAGAGCTGTTGATGCGCGCAGCCTGGATCGCGAAACGCTTCGACGGCAAGGCATCGCAATACTTCGGACTGTTGCCACGGGCCCGGTTCGCCATCGAGTCGGTGCCGGCGGATCTCGCCCCTTTTTATACGGCGGGACGCGGTGGTCCGGGACTGTACTTGGTCAACACCTATGATCTGCCGAGTCGCCCGCTCTATAACCTCACTGCGCTGACGCTGCACGAGTCTGCACCGGGGCACGCCTTCCAGATTCCGCTGGCGCTCGAACACGAACAACAACCCGAGTTTCGGCAGCACACCTATCTATCGGCCTATGGCGAGGGCTGGGCCTTGTATTGCGAATGGCTGGGGCTCGAGATGGGTATGTACGAGACACCCTACGATCGCTTCGGCATGCTGAACTACCAGATTTGGCGCGCCGCGAGACTGGTCGTCGATACGGGCATTCATTCGCAGGGGTGGAGCCGTGCGCGCGCCATCGACTACTTGATGAAATACACCGCGCTTCCACAACACGAGATCGAAACGGAGGTTGATCGCTACATTGCCAGGCCCGCTCAGGCTCTGGCGTACTATCTGGGCGAGGATGCCATCCGCAAAGCTCGCACCAAGGCAGAAACGGCCCTGGGTCCGAATTTCAATCTACGCGCCTTCCACGATACCGTGCTCGAACTCGGCTCAGTGCCGCTGCCGGTGCTGACGGAACGTATCGATCGCTTTATCGCGGTGGGCGGTACGGGTCCCTACCCGAAATTAGAGTGAGGACGGCTTCGTTGGCCGCCCATCAGCTGCGCGGCCCTTTATCCTGTGGAAATCCGATGAAACTCACTCCCTTCGCCAATGCTTCCTTGAGGAAATGATTGAACCAAAACAGGAAGACCGGACAGATCAATCCGAAGAACAGGATAAAGACGGCCAGCGTCAGCCAAGATGCGATGGACAATGAGGTCAGCCTCCGACGCTTCGCGTAATCCGCGCATAGGCCGAGTGATTATGAATGGATTCAAAATTCTCCGCCTCTATGGTGTAGCCAGACAAACGCGATTCGGCATTCAGGCTAGATGCGATGTCGCGCACCAAGTCTTCGACAAATTTCGGATTGTCGTACGCCTTTTCGGTCACGAACTTCTCGTCTGCGCGCTTGAGCAGCCCATAGACTTCGCATGAGGCGGCGCGCTCCGCTATGGTCACCAGTTCCTCGATCGCCATCGGCTCCAGGAGGTCGGCACCGATGGTGATGTGCGAACGCTGATTGTGCGCCCCATACTTCGATATGTTCTTGGAACACGGACATAGACTGGTTGCAGCGACCGTGACCTGTAGGCGCAGGCGAAAGCCGTCGACCGGGTCGAGCCGGGCATGGATTTTCACGAGATGATCCAGAGCACTTTCGACTCCCGACACCGGGGCGGGCTTGCGGATGAAGTATGGAAAGCGAATTTCAACTTCACCTTCATCGGCGCCCAGCCGATCGAGCATGTCATGCAATAAATGCTCCACCGTTGAATAGTCGAGCGCGGCGCCATGAGCCTCCAGCAGCTCGACGAAACGCGACATGTGGGTTCCCTTGACGTCGGGCGCCAATCGGACATACATATCGAATTCCGCGACCGAGGGTTGAGCTCGCCCGTCGAGGGTGCGCACCGTGATCGGGTAGCGGATACTTTTTATCCCGACGCAGTCTATGGCAATGGCGCGCGCATCGGGGCTCGCCTGGATGTCAGGAAGGATAAGGCTCTCATCGGCAAGCATGAACACATACTCCAGCAGGGGTGCGTATCGCGCGTAAGCGCTTGAAGGCTCTAGCTTTCTAGTTAAGACCCGCGCGCATTCGGATTGTCCTAGACAAACATCTATCGTCTTCTTAAAGTACTACGATTACCCTCCAAGTTCAAGATTTGTCCATGACAACTACCGGACAAGACGCACCGCGAACCGCGTCAATCGCTGATGTAGAGCGAGAAACCGGTCTATCGAAGGACACCCTGCGGGTATGGGAGCGTCGCTATGGCTTCCCTACTCCTTCGCGGAATTTGAAGGATGAGCGCGTCTATCCCGAGGACCAAGTTCAACGGCTGCGGATCATCCGGCGATTATTGGACGCAGGCATCCGTCCCGGGAAAATCGTCGGCCTGCCGCTGGAGCAGTTGAACGCGTTTGTGGCGCCCGTGCCGACCACCGAAGCGAGGTCGGTCGACGCCGTTGATTGGCCCCAACATGCCTTGATGTTGATCAAGTCTCACCGCGCCGATGAGCTACGCCACCAGTTAGCCCAACTGCTACTGCAACTGGGCCTGCGACAATTCATCCTTGACGTGATTGTGCCGCTGAACGCTTTGGTCGGCAGCGCGTGGCTGCGAGGTACGCTCGAGATTTTCGAAGAGCACCTGTATACGGCCCAAGTACAGACTTTGCTGCAACATGCACTCGGCGCCATTCTCCCCTCCAGTTTAGCGCCACGCGTGCTGCTCACCACCTTACCGGGAGAGATACACCAATTGGGACTGCTCATGGCGCAGGCGTTCCTTGTGATTGAAGACGCGCAGTGCATTTCGCTCGGTATTCAGACCCCTCCCTCCGATATTCTGAAGGCTGTGGATGCACATCGGGTGGACATCGTCGGTTTGTCCTGCACTGCGGCCAATCCGCTACGCGCTACTCTCGCCCAGTTGTCGGCGCTGCGAGAAAACCTGGATGTCCGGGTTGAGCTCTGGGTGGGTGGAAACATTGCGCTCGATCAGCGCAAGATGGCCGGCGTACGCCGTGTGGCGTCCTTGACCGAGATACCAGCGGAACTGGCAAGATGGCGGTTGAAATCCGGCACGCAACCTCGTCGTCCGAAACTCGATTGAGCGGTCGGCGGCTGCCTGATTGAGCGGTCGGCGGCTGGTTGACGAGCATCAAGGAGTTGCGCCAAGCACGACGAAGCTTCCTCCCCAAAAGCCGTCGTATGCCGAAGCATGTACGTAGTGGCGCGTGGATTCGCGAAAGCGACGGCGGCCGGGGCGAATCTCTACGAGGACCACCCCACCCGTCGCGGCACGCAGAACCCCCGCATGAACTCCGGCGGCGCAGATGGACGACGCATCTGAATAAGGACCGCTGCCGATCACCTGACCGCTGGCGGCTTTGCCCGCGGGACAGTGAAAGCGATACCGCTCGCCGTTCTGGCCCCTTAAATTGAGATCGAGCGGGCTGCTGCGCCAGTCGATGTCTTGCGGCGCCGCTGCAGCGGCGCACAGCGCCGGCAGGGCGATGCCCAGCACGATGAACACGCCGAGCACGATGAACGGGCAAACGCCGACCGAGATCGTACGCCGGACCGTTGCAGTTCCGACTCGCGTAAACCCAGCTCGCCCCGCCATTTGCTATTCCTCGGCTCATGAATCTGACAGTTCGCCCACCATCAGTCTTGCTCGAGAGCCGCGGTCACATCCTTGCCCTTCATCTGTCATTTTTCTCTCAAAATTCTGACCACATCGCTCACACGAACCATCACCATGTCAGCGCCGGGTAGCCTGGTCGCTCGGAGCCAACTCGCGGCCATGGGGGTCAAGACCGAGAACCTCGAGCGCCTGCGGCCCGCGACGTTCCATTTGAAAAGCGACCCGCACGGCGCCGTGCAACACGGTCTGATCGCCGAAGAGGTCGAGAAGGTCTATCCGGAACTCGTCGGCCGCGATGAGGCGGGCCAAATTCAAGGGGTACGCTACGACGCTTTGATCGCGTCTTGGCGACCGGTGCCGTCGCAAGTCAAGTCAAGAATGTCGCTGGCAACTTCGATATGACGATGCTCGACCCGCCGTCCTGTCTCCAAGATTCCGGTAGCTCAGCCGATAAGCGACCCTCCGAGATGCCGTGGTATGCCGTAGGTTCGATTCCCGCCCTCGCCACGCTCTGTCCTGACGCCCAGTGCCTTCCATAGGCGTTCCGGCACCAGCGGGCTTCCCACACTTACCACCTCAGAGCGTATTGCCAAGATGTTATAACGTGTTATAATTTCGCCTATGAAGCTGTCAATACGCCGCATTGGCAACTCTCTCGGTGTCCTCGTGCCCAAGGCCATGCTCGACTCGTGGGGTCTCGGCGAGGGCGATCAACTAAATTTGTCGCCAGACGGCATTCGTCCCCCACGCCACGGCGGGTTTTCGCATCCAGAGTTGGACGAGCACAAGCGAAGGCTGGCGGCCGCCGTCGTGTCGGCCT
>Ga0116231_10008409_pt1 | contig 18137 bp, 12 predicted proteins | sample S1TSphgellanicum_2_FD_89695 | JGI IMG/M metagenome (GOLD analysis project Ga0116231, IMG submission 89695) | Host-associated microbial communities from peat moss isolated from Minnesota, USA - S1T2_Fd - Sphagnum magellanicum MG | ecosystem: Host-associated > Plants > Peat moss > Unclassified...
AAAAAAAAAAAAAAAAAAACCCACACTCACAAGGTTGTTTGATATCGTTTGATAGTCATTCCTTTGCCTGTTTGAGGTCATGCCCCTAATACCCATGACGCAATATGTATGTGTGCCCTAGAACCATGGGGTCATGTGGATCATGCAACCATGGTGTCGTGTGGATCATGCCTGTAATAACCATGACCCAATAGGCATGTGTGCCCTAGAACCATGGGGTCATGAGGGGGTCATGCCTATAATAACCATCACCCCTGCCTATATATGACCCAACGATCATGACCATAGTTGAGCATGATCCTTTTGCTCATTCCACATGACATGAAAATGTGATGAAATGTGTGGGGCTTTTGATGGGGCCTTGACCAATTGCATTTTTTCTCTTAGCAATGAATTCTTCTCATTTGTTACCTTCGGAAAATAATAATAATAATAATAATAATAATAGTAAATAACCTTTTTTTTAAATAAGAAAAAGTGTGGGGCTGTTCTGCCTATTGACCCAGAAACAGAAATTATTTAGTTAAATAATTAAGGGAACTTACATTCATTAGCCAATTAAGGAAACTCAACTGTCCACATTTTCAGTAAATCACATCACCCAATGCCAATTAGGGTATATTATTTTAAGAAAATTTGTATGTCAAAATAACATGTAAATTGACTACTTTCTATTACATGTTGCTTTTGAATGGAGACCAAATGCCATGCAAAAAAAAGAAAAAAAAAAAGTCACGTTGCCAACTTCTTAGTGAAAATTGAAGCATATTCAAAGACTAATTTTATTTTTTATAAGCTGAAGGATTTTTCTTCAGAAAAGTTATATGAACACCTTTTAAATTTTGTGAAAAAGTAAAGAACAAAAGACTTCCAAATGGGTTTGGTGCATACAGGAGTAAGTGGTGTGATTCCTAAACCTTTTTTTTTCAGTATTTCTACTTGGATTTTAATTTTCTTGAATCATACATGTTTTTATTTGGGAAAGCATTCCAAATTAACAAATGAAAAATGTTCAAATACCCCTTATGGAAGAAAAGATCAATGGATTACTTTCATTTATAATGGATGAAATTCATTAATGAACCACAAATTAAAAATTGAAAATAACATCGGTTATGTTATGATTTTTATATGTTTTTATTTGACTTTCAATGATTTTTAAATTTTCTTTCAACACCTTTGTGCTCAAGTTTTTCTTTTGTTTTTAGAACATGTTTTATCACATTGGTTTTCACTAGTTGTTTTATTTTTATTATTGTTGTGCCGTGCAAGATCCAATGTGTTGTGTTACCCAATTTCTCTTAAATGTTTCAAAATTTACTATGGAAATTTGTATCCTTGATGGCCTTTTTTGGCATGTTGAACTTGGCTTGCAAAGTGATATCATGTTTTTTAATTCCCCAATACAAACACATACCATATAACCTTGGGCTTAACATTAGGTCAAAGTAGTGAGAACTTTCTGATGCATAAACAATATGATGTTTTGCAACTGGAAAACCTTACCCACTTTATGTGTATGAAATAAATGAAGGGGGGATTTAATGCAATTTGATGGTCTCTTGAAATTTTAGAGGGTCATAATTGTTAGGAAATGTGACCAAATTGAGTGTGCGAAGTTAGAACCTATTTTGTTATAGTCTTTGACAAGAAGAGCTTTCCAATGCCTTGTGAAACTCTCAAATTTCAGATCATATTCTCTTCAAATCATGTTATGCATGTGCATTAACACATTGGAACACATTTGGACACCTCTATCCAAAATTTTCAAACAACTTAAAATTCAAGAAACAATAGATTGCAATTCAATGTGTAGATTCAAGATCAATGAACTTTGTTCATTATGGATACATTATACTTTTAGCTTCTACATTTGTGTTTGATCCATGGTGTGGGTTATCTATATTAAGAACCAAGGTGTTGGTGTTGCAAATGGTTACTGTGGATAGATGTCATAATGATGAAAATGAAAAAAAATTCTTATGGGAATGTGTTGAATAATGCCACACTTTTCAACCATCTTACATGTGCATGGTATAGGCTATAAAATGCGAACAATAGATATTCTTCAATACAATATTATTCCTTAAATCACACATATTCTTTATTTTATTGATATGTACAAGTGAAAGCAAATTACAATGAACAAAAAATGTTGTCATAAATATTATTTTTCAATTTTTAATATTTTTGAAGGTCCACTAAATCAATATTAAAAAGATTTTCATCACTCGTACTCATAATGATGAGATAGTTTGAAACTCAAAATTTCAAAACTACATTTTTCAATTATTATCAAATGATTACATAATAAAATTGTGAAAATTTGTATCAATATATTAAAAAATGAGAACATATATTTAAAAAACCACTAAAATGATTACAAAAAATTATCGAATATCTATACACAGTTTTGTGTAATAAAATTATTTATGCATATTTTTCAAAAGAAAAAATTGAACACAAGGGTGGATGCAAAATATGGTGGATCACTTTTGGTGTTGCAATAATAATTTCTTCTAGGTACATCTTATATAATTTTTTTAATTTCAGATTATATGACCTTAAATTTGTCCATCAACACTTGGTTAGGATTCATAAATTCATAACTTGATTATGATAAAGGGCATAAACATGTTAAAGTTTTGGAACTTGAATATTTGGATTATGACAATGTGAAGCCTTTCAAAAATAATTTTTCCTTACAATAGGTTTCAAGTGTTTGGAATATATTTTTCTATATGAATGAAAAATGTACTTTTTGTTTGAAACATAGTAAAACATGTTTTAAACATTCTTTGAATGAGCCATAAAAATGAATTAAAAAAGTGAGAGGTCATGGTTGTATTTAATGTTTACATTTTGCAAATTGGGATAATGACGTCAAATTTGAAAAGTAGAGTGAAAATAGGTTGAAAAATTAGTAAATGCAACATCTTAAACTTTCAAAACCTTTTTCATGTCACACTATATACATTCATGTAGTTTAAATCTTACTTTTCAAAGAATGTGTTCTATTTTTTAACCTCCAAAATTCACAACTTTGTTTTTTTGCATTTCAAGGATGTTTTTTTAGGTTTAAAGTTAAGATGCTTATGCCTTGAAAGCATCTATGTGATAAAAGGCATCTACTTTTTGATTAAAAGTACATTCATTTGTAATAGTAGAATTTTGAAAGTTCAAAAAATAATCGAATTTCCTCATTGCAATGTTATACAATTGAAATATTGGCATTGAATTCCATTTCAAATGATTTTAGTGGCTAACTACGTGTCATAATATGAAATAACAAGTTCATATATTGAAACCTTACCTTTAAAAAAAAAGTAGAAATCTAGTTATCTAATCACATTCACAATCATAAGATCTAGCACTGCTCCTTTATTTAAGCATTATAAAAATCATTTTGCTTTGCAATCTTTTTTAATATATAGTAAACCCCCTTTATAATCACCCCCATTTTAGTCACATTCTTGTTTTTGTCATACAATTTTTGGTAACCATCCATTTTAGTAAGAAACACCATTATTTAGAATCACTACCACATTCATTAGTATCACAAAATATTTGCAAAACTTTCTTTGTAAACGTGACTATAATGGGGGGAAATTTAAGATAAATATTTAGGTTTTGTAAAAGGGTGAAAATCCTTTAAAGTGTACCACACATGATGAAAAGGGCTTAATCCTTACTGCAATCCTTTTTTACTTTATATTTTAATCCTTACAAAAAATAATGAATCAAAAGTTGTCAAAAGTTTTAGAAGGATTATATTTTAAACTATTACAATTCTAGATTCTATCATAATCATACATAAACGTGTTTTTACATGGTAAAAAAAAACAATGAAAAAAAGATAGAAAAGGGTGACATTGTGACAAGATTTTGGTATACCTTAAAAAATTTGCACCCAAAATGTAGTTTGGCAATGTTAGTGTTGTTTTGTGTTAAGTTGTGCAAACTAACAACAATGAATCTAGTTGAAGGAAAAAAAAAATTTCTAATGTAGAGAAGCAAAAGATATGCGAACTTGCCAAGAAAGTAAAAAATTTTAATTAAAAAAATCTAATTGACAATATACACAAGCTAATAGTTAAAGAGCTCAAACTCAATGTAATTTTTCACATTAAAAAAGGTAGAAATCACAACCTTCTTCAAGTCTATTAATGCATAGTAGAATCAAGAATAAGCCACATAGGAAACTTAATCAATTGACACCTTTATTCTAGCTTAAAAAGGTTGTTTTGTAAATTTGTTTTTGGCCTATAGTCACAATCTTGTAAGGGTCTATATGGAACTTGACTATACACATTTAAATCACAATTCATTAATGTCACAAAAAAAGTGGTCATCAAAGGTGTGATTATAAAGGGGGGTTCACTATGTTTAAAACTAGTGAATGAGTTTTTTTTACAACTTGGCTTTACATTTGTTAGGTATTGGGCCCCAATAGTCCACTAGTTGTGTGATTGTCATCAATGAATAAATATTTGTTTTGAAAATGTTTGTGTTTTGTGGTGGAGTTGAAAAATGGTGGAATTGTACCAAAATACATGCATTATATCATGATTCATTGTCCTATATTATAAGTTAAATATTTCTTTTATACATCATCTACATTATATATCATTTACATGTGACAAATTATTTTTGAGATTTAAACATATTAGTAAAATTCAAAACATATTGTTTGTGTATATTCAATTAGGTATTTTGTGTTGAATTATTCACAATAGACAAATTTACCAACCATTTTTAAAATTTGATTTTGGGTTTATTTTTTAAGTCCATTTAATTTTAGTTTTTTGCAAGTAAATTCTTATAAGCTCAATAGAAGGTATGATATCATACTTCCACCCATTTTGATGCTACTATCTTGTTTGTATATACACAATACATGATAAAAGTGAAGACATTCATTTTTTGTGTCTATTTTATCATACTTGCACCTACATGTTCCAAAAGGCTATATCTATTGAGGTGAAAATATTTGATACCCAATTTTTGGGAAATTGTGTATGAAAATTTTCCAATTTTGGCTTATGGGATAACTAATTCAAAAATATAAATTTAAATAGAATGTGATTTACCTTTGGAGAATATATTTAAGGCTTAAACATTATTAGTAAACATATTTTGTAGCTCCAAAGTTTTTAGTCATATTGACTTGTTTGTTTAAGTTTGAAAACACATTAAAATAGACAAATTGAAACATCAATGTTTGGCAACTTACATATTTAGTAAGCTTTAGCATATATTATCCACATGGTGAAGTTTCAAATCATAATAAAGGGAAAGTAATTTGATTTATGTAACAATATGTTGTGGCAATTTTGATCTTTGGAGATCGACCATGTTTTTGGCTAAAATGACCACTTTTGTTGTTAATCCAACATATATGACTACACATGACATAAATGATGGGCCCATTTGGACTACATAATCCATAAGGACATGCATAAAAATCATGTTTTGGAAAAATGGTGGTTGATTTGTGCCACATTTAATGGCTTGCAAATGTATGCACTTGTCACATTTGACATGTTTTTGAAGGGCTTGTAGGGAAGTGGATTTTGTTGGTATATCCAAGTTTTCAAGGTCCTTTTTTTGGTTACACATTATATTGATTCATCTATTCATGTTCATTTTGTTATCTTTAAGAATTTTGGAACAAATTGAACCTAATAAAACTTTTTAACTTTTCACCTTTGAAACATCCTCTAGTGATTAGTTCAAATTGTTATCTATTGATCATTCAATACATTAATCAATATGAGTTCATGTCTAATTCGTTAAAATGTTTTTCAAAAGTTTCCAACTTTTTGTTAAGTAGTTGTGAATGGCATATTCTTGCTTTGAGTACAACTAAAATACCACAACAAAAACCAAGAAAATTTAAATTTAACTTGTATCATTCATTTTTTTACCCTATGATAACCCATTTAAACACAACATTTTTGGTGAACACAATTATTATTGGTCATTGTGTGTTGAAATAATGCCTTTAATCACTTAGAATTGGATTGGACATAGTTCCTACAATCTTATAACATGTGTAGCAAATGTATGAAAATCTCTTGTTTCAATTAGTTCAAATTGTGATTCATAGCTATTGTTGCATTAGTTGACAATCAATATGAAGTTCATATTAAGTGGGCCTTCAAGAAATCTCATGTGCTATAGTTTGTGAACTTGTAAACACAACATAAATCATATAAGCAAGTATGCAAGAAGATTTGGAATTGGCTTTTAAGTTAATGTTGGTAATTTTTTTAATCTAGTTATTAGTTTAATATTATGTGGTTTAAAAATATCATTATTGCAATGTACTAATTTATTTACCATCTTCAATATTTCAACTATATTTGGAGCACATGTAATTTTCTAATGAAACATTTGGTGTTAAAAAGTAATGTACTTCAAAAAAAAAAAGTCAAAAATTTTTTTCAACTAAGATTTTGTTGAAATGTTTGAAAATAATTCACATGAAAATTTGTTTTAATCACCAAAACCTCATATTTTACCATGATAATGGATGAAAATATTTGTAAATGAATACCTTCCAATAAAAAGATAAGATGACATTGTTGTGTATGGGTATTAAATAATGGATATCCTAGGCTATCTAGAATTAGAGTTAGGATGAATAATTAGTTTAGCTTTATTTCTAGGCTAAATAGACATTCTACATAGGATGACTCAATTAATCTTGTTTTAAACTAGGGACCTTGATCCCTTGTGTTTTTGGAAATTGAAATCTTTATGGCCATTTATGGGTTTTATAAGGTTAGTTTTCAACAATGAGTCTTATTGTGTAGTTTTGGGTGTACATAGGATAGGTTGTGATGTTGAATAATATATCTTTAATATGTGATGTAAAGAGATGAGAACACATGTTAAAGTTGGGCAATTTCATTTTCAAACTACTCTTTATTTTAACTCTTTTTGTAAGTTTGGCAAGTTCTCATCTCATTTTGTTCCTCTTTTTGTGCCTTTTGAAGTTTGAAGTAGATGAAAAAAGGAGAAAGGTTGGAAGCAAGTAAGAGGGGAAGTTGGAAGCAACCTATTGTTGTTACGAAGGTGACATGGTGGCTAAAAGAGGAGGATGAAAGGGACAAATGAGGGGTCTCATGACGAAGAAAGGAAAATATGAAAAGAATAGTGTAATTGGTTGGTATAGTCCACATAACAAATCCCTTTGATAAAATTTCCAAGGGATATGGGAAAATGGACCCATAACAAAATTTTAAATGTATAAGCGTCACTTTGAGGTTTGGAGGTGTTGTTGTTCTATTCAACGTTCAATTTCAAAGATTCCTACATGAACTAATATAAAACCCAAAAGGGTTTCCATTCAACAAATATTTAAAGTTAGAAAAATAATCAATTGCTTTGCTTAATATTGCCCCTTGAATGGACTACCCAAATAGAAACTCTTAATTTCAATGTGGCTTTCCTCGTGAAAGTTTTGTTGCTTTTTACCAAGGAAATGGGAATTTTTGGAAATTATTTTTAATGAAAATTTGAATATTTTTTTCCAATTTTTTGGAAAATTTTCCAAATTCTCTATTTCACAAAGAAAAAACCATGCTCCTAATGTCCAAGTATATTTTGAAATGCAAATATAAATTTGTGATCTACACTATGAACATATTCCATAACATAATTTCACATGTTACAAAATGAAACTCAAACACAAATCCAATGAAGAAATTCATTTTCCATGCAATCATAATACACAAATTCACCAAATTTTTAATATCACAAAATTGAAAAAACAAAACCCCCGAGTTCACAAGCTTGCAAAATAACTCATTACACATATGCTTTGAGACACTTGCATCATATTCTAGTACATCATGCCAGAATAAGTACTCAAAAAGAAAGAAAAAGAAAAAGAAAAAGAAAACATTTGATGCTAATTTTTACTTGGTGGTGGTGGTGGTGGTGGTAGATATCCTCAAACCAAACCATAGTCCCAAAACTGCAGCTAACAGGCAGGTTAGGTTAATCAGACCTGGGGTAGGTGGGCTTTTAGGTGCAAAGTGCAAACATGTAGCCGATCTCTGAAGGGGGGACTCTATTTAGGTCCAGGGCCAGAGCCCTTGATGGTGGGGATATATTGGGTGCAATTCTTAAAAATAAAAAAATAAAAAAGGAAAATAGTTCACATAAGAACCATGGCATGTTTATCTTAAAATTTTCAAATACTTATATTTTCAACTAAAATCTATTTATATTTATTTGAAATCATTAAAATCATAATTTTCCCTACTTAAGCTTAAATAACACACATAACCACCATTCTGCCACAAATATAATGCATCTGGGCTGGGTAATGGATGGGGAAAAAGTTACCACACCCAACCCACCCTTTGGGCTGCATAAAAACCAGGTAAAAACCCTCATGCCGGTTCTCACTGATGGGTATTACCTTGGGTGATACCCAGGATGAGATCCGTCCAGTCAGTTGTCATCGGAGTGAGAATTGACCCCTTTAGACAACCTTTGGAAAGCTAATACCCACCCAATGTAGTGCAGGGTAGAATCTCAGGAATGGGGGGTTTAAGAGTCTAGGGGTATATGCTAGGGGTAGTAGTAGGTAGGGTCTAGGGTGATAAACTTCATTCAAATGGGATGAAGTTGTGCACAATGCAAAAGTCTAAATTTTTAAAATTATTTTGATTATAAAAAAAAGTTTCATTTGTTTCTACATTCTCATTTTCAAGTAATTTATTTAATTTACTTTGCAAATTTGGTGAAGTTTGACAAAATTTTTAAAAAATTCCCAATTTGTTAAGTAAAGAAATTGAACTTTGACAAAAATCGGCTTGTGAGAATCGGCTTCAGAGAATTGAATGTTTATTAAATGTGTGAGAACAAGCACTTTGAGAACCGGCTAGAGAGAGAGAGAGAAAAAGAATTGGGTCCATAGTTCTTTAAAAGTTTGTCTAAGAATTGAAACTCACGGTTCTCAAAAATTTGAGAACTGCCCAACACTGGTAAAAACTAAAAAGCAACTATGAAATCTGGGTAAATGATTTATCCGCACAACACTTATTGATACCATTCATTTTGTCCAGCTTGATTCATATAAAGCTTGAACCCTAAACCCTAAACTTCAATCAAGCTAGAACCCTAAGCTTGAATCCTTGATTTACCCCCATTCTTTTCTGGTTTTATGCATGATGGATGATGTTGTGGTTGTCTTGAAAACTTGGATGTTTGGTTTCTCAATGACAAATTTGTGGTTACATTCATTAAATTTTTTAATAATAATAATAATAAGTTTTATGACAGAATTGGGATAATATTCCCTCCCAAAATATGGAAATATGAAAGCAACGGAGGGAGGGGTGAGGTAACTGATACTCACTTTTTACCATGGCACCCCAAATAGCAACCCCTGGTGTGCTACTCACATGGAAGCAGCCCCCCCCCCCCTTTTTTTTGTCTTTTTTCTTTTTTCCTGCTGAAATTTGATCAAAAATTGAAATTAAAAAAAATGAGGGAAGCCAAAATGAAGTGATTTTTGGGGTTTCAGTTTGCCCAAATTCAGGAAAGAAAAAGACAATAAAAAAGGAGGGTAAGAATCACCAGATTTCTACACTTTTGTTCCATTCAATAGCCAAAAAATTGTAAAAGAATGATTCAAAAATTGTAAAAAAATTGTATCTTGTTTATAGTCCGATTTGGCTAAAAATCTTCCTTTTAATGATCATCACTTTTCCTACATAAAAAAATTCATTAAAATTTTATTTAAGCAAAAAAAAAAACCCATTGCAAGGAAGACTTGAAACAATATGGCAAAAAGCAAACAAAAGAGAGTAAAAACAAAACCCCAAAAAATGAAAAATAAAAATTTCAAGCGACTCATAAGCTGCTGACTCCTGATATGAATTATTGTCAAAAGCCATGATGAAATTTCAAAAAAAAAAAGAAACCACTTATAAATAAATAAATAAATATTATTTAATTGCACAACGAATTTTAGGTAGTTGACACTCGATACTATTTGGGTGTTAGTTAGTGACATTAAATACTATGAAAATCCTAACCATAGGACCTACCTAGTGTACCTTGGGTTGGAGTAATGAGGGCCGGTAAGATGCAGCTCTCATTATGAACTCACATCTCACATGGGGTGGGGGAGGGGGCGGGGGAGCCCTAAGGAAGGTGGGTTCCATGATTGTCCATATATTTTCAAGTGATGATTAAGATTTTCGAATAGATTTGCAGATTCATTACTAAGTAATTGGCTGCTCTTCCCTTAACCAGTGTGGTGTTGTGGTGTGGTTTGGTTTGGTTTGGTGATTTCTCTCTCCCTCTCTCTCTCCTCCCCCAACTAGAGAACCGGAGGGTAGAATCCGGGTACCATTGACCAGGTGTTCTTTTCTTTTTTTTGGGGGGGGAAAAAAAAAATAATTGGAAAAGAACACCCCATCTAAAGGCCCTGGGTTTGACCAAGAATTTATTGTGGTGTTTTACCTGGAACAAATTGAAGAAGAACCGTTCCAATAACCTACCCTGACCCACCAGTTAATTTTTGCTGATACTGATGGCTGGTTTTTAAAATTTTTAATTATTAAATTATTAAAAAATTCAATTTATAAATTCCAACACCTGGAATTTCTGGTTATTTTCTTCTAAATTTTTTGAAAACCCAAAACCTAGGGGGTTCTTTGATTTTGAATTTATTTATTTGTTTATTCAAAAACCTGGAACTGCAGGTTAGAATAAAATCAAAGAACCAGCTAACACTGGACCTAACCCTCAAGTGTTTTCATTGTGCCCTAACCCTAGGCCTTTCCCAGCCCTTACCCTATTGTCCATCAATATCCAATGTTGGAATGTTGTAAATCAGGGCAGGTGAAATTTTTTGTGGTGCCCACTATAACAACGTCCCACTACAGTAAGTAAGGGTCAGTAGAGAAACTGGCTTATAGTTAGCAAATTATGTCAAGCTTTTTTGTTTTCTATTTAATTTATCAATCTAGATCAGCATTTTTTTTTCTGTGAAATTTCACCAAAATGTGAAGCTTATATTGAGGCTGAAGCCTCTACTACGGCTTTTTTCTTTTTCTTTTTCTTTTTTTTTTGGGGTGGAAATTTTTGAAAATATTCTCAGAAAAAAAGAAGAAGCAAGGTTTGGAACTGAGTTCACTAGATTTAGAAGGCTTGCTCTTGCAGGCCATCAAATAACAGAACTTGATTTCTTGAGGATTGTGGTTACGAACCCTAAGAGATGTCCTGATAACTGAGGGAGGTTGGGTGTGGTTTCTAATGAATCAATCACATGGGGCTTGCTTGCTTACAAATTTTCATGGTAGTTATGTAATTACTAATTACATAATGTAATTGCATAACTACTATACAAAGGACAACTGGATAGCCTAAGTTAGTTAGTTGCCACATCTGTGAGCATCTTGTTTTTGGGGACATATTTTTGCCACTGGGTGACAAAATAAAATTAAAAAAAAAATGTCCAGTGTGACTCACAATACTTAGGATTTTTGATGAAAAAATCTGTTAAAGTTGCCAGATTTGGAGGATTTTTTTTGGCTGCCAAAATAATATAGCTGGATTCTTAAAATGTTCCTCTTTCCTCTAGGCTGCTGACCTATAGCCAAATTTGGCTAATTCCTCTTGTGGATGATTTAACCAGTGTGGAAAGTAATCATGTGCGAAGTTTGGAGAATATCAATCGTTGGAAAGCCCAAACCATGAACAAACATCACCTATAGAGGGACCTGGAATTTTTAGACACAAAGGGTGGTCACCCAATTAGTTGCCAAGAGTTTTTGGGTCTTTGCTTTTGTCTAGGACTTTTGTTGTATGAAAATATGTCGACCTTTATTCATCGATTTGGCAATATCTTAGAACGGTGACTTGCTTGTGCCTCATGAACTATATATATATCAATCATGTTTTTTAGCGTGTGTAAAAAATTCATGTGATCCACACTAATTTGTGTGCACATACAAACTCAAAGTAATGTGGTTCAAATATTTACTTCAATATTGAGGTTCATTTGTTGTCATACACAAAATGTACACATTACTAGTGTGGATTTTGTGCTCTAATTGTGCATGCAAATTTTGTTGATTGTCCAAATCATGTTATGAATATTTCAGAATGTGTAGGGTAAAGCCCCACGGTGGGGACACTCCCAAAATAAGGGTCTTAGGATGAGGCAATAGCCGAGGCTAACCCTGCATTTTGGGAATATCCCCCACCCATGGTTAAAAGCCTCATGGTGGGGGCATTCCCAACGTAAGGGTCTTAAGATGAGGCAGCAACCAAGTCCAACCCCACATTTTGAAAATGTCCCCCCACCTTTGGGCTTAACTCACCCTAAGACATGAGCAGGAGAAGTTTCTCATGAACCCTAACAGCATCGGTGGACCATCCCCAGGCATATAAGGGGGAACGTTCTTATGCCTACTCCTTAACAATGGGAGGGAGGGATCATACACCCTACTTATACGATGGGTTTTCATATCTGCCTTGTCCTTGTATATTGGGTGCTTTTAAAACACTTTCATAGTACCATGGTCCTGGTATTAGGTTCAAGGTTAGGTTTTGGCTGGTGTGAGGAAAGCATATACGATATACATGAGATTAGAAATGGTATAAAACTAGTACAAGGCCGGTATTACCTCAGTTCCCAACTAGGAGGCTGTTGTGACCTCAAGTCTCTGATACCCATGTCCATATATAAGGCACAGGCCTGTATAGCAGTCCAACCATTGGTCCACACATTACAATGAAAACGGAGTGTTTATGATGCCAACATGGGGTGATATATAATGGATCACAATGAATTGTGGATAGCTGATCTCACTACAACAAGAGAAGCTGGCTTGTCATTTGATAGTCAACCTTGACACTGGGTCGAATGTGATGTGATGATCGCACATACAACAACAATATTGTCAATTTAAGGTAAACATCACATATGTTTTTTCTACATAGAAATGGGTGAAACCCACACAAAAGTTCATTCAGTGGATGAAATGACAAAGCTTTAAAAACCCTCACACAGATGTGTCATTTATGCATGGGCCATGGCAAAAAAAAATTTGGTGGTGTGTGGACTGTTGAACATGCAAAAGTGCAAAAAAGTGTACGGCAATAATCCACAAGTACCACAACACGCACTTGTTTGCAATGTCCCACAGAGTAGAGCAATATATATGTGGTCCTTCAGACAACAACACTAGGCGAGGAGGGGTCTGATGCTGCTGCTACTACTGGGGCGCTTAAGTATTTTTCTAGTCAGATTGTAGAGAAGCCAACATAATGGTTTGGTTTCACTTGGCACATCCAACCTGGAGCGGTGGAATCCCCAACTCGAATGTATATGTGTCCTGTATGTGTCCTCTCAGGTGGAGGGGGGGTCAGAAGCAACAAGCATCCCACAACAGGCTAGCCATTAGTTGTCACCTTGCAACCATGCAAACTGTTCTGGAGCTGGTGCCCCTTTCAACACAGCCAAACAACAAAGGGATGATGATGAACAAGTTCCAAAGAACTCCTCTCAAGATGTACAACAACAAAGTAAACAAATGTACCACCAATTCATATATATATATATACACACATAACCAAATCCAAAAATATATGGGATGAATTGAGAAAATATAACATTTGTCCTGCATATTTTGTTCTACTAGATAGAGTAGAGAGCGAGCAAACAAGAGAAAGGGAGGAAAAATATGTCCCTTCTAGTGCATGGTATATATAGAGAGAGAGAGAGAGAGGAATAAGCCTGACTTCAAAAATTAGTTGGACCGGACAGAATGGATTGTCATAAACTTGTCCCACTTGAATACCCAGCAGGACAGAACTTGACTGGAGTTCTTGAATAACTATTCTTTTCCTTCACCATGGGCACTACAGGTAGCAGCAACTAGCAATGCCCATCAGAGAGTACAAGCATTGAGCACAGACTCGCTTTTGTCTGGACTGGTAGGTAGACTATTGTAGCCCCCTTCTTCACCAGGAGCCAGTTTCAATTAGGGTTTTTTTATCACCTCACAAACCCCCCAATAGTTTCCAATTTGTTGTGTATATGTGTGTCCTTAGGTAAGGTCCCCGGATGGGGTTATTCTTTAAATATAGGGCCAGGAACAAAGGCCATAGAGAGCAGTGCTTTTTTGTTCAATTTTGTGATGTAGTTGAGGTGGCAATCATCCATAAGCCAATTTAGCCAAGTGTAGGTATTAAAAAATGAAAGGAAAATAAATAAATAAATTATATATATATATATATATATATCCTCATGTATTTTTGGTTTTGTAGTTGAACCATGTGTAGAAATGTGGCAACTTTTAAAGATTTTTTTTTTTGAATTTGAAAAATTGGTGATTTTTCTTTTTCATAACATCAATAAATTTGTGACATAAAATTTCTAAAATTTTGCACACAATAGAAATGCTGCCATCGAGAAGGGAAGCAAGTCCCATTCTTAATTACCTGAAGAAATATAACCTGTTAGTCCAAGACCAGTCCACAATTGGCTTTCCAAAAGTGGCAATAGCTGACACCTCCACGGGGATATATGACAAACCCTAAGAGCATCTCCAGCAGAGCTCAGAATGTGATCCTGCACAGTCAAAATAGATGAAGAAAAGTTAAAATCTGCCGGTTTGGCTCAGCAAAATTGTACACTTTGGGTTGGCTGGTAAAAGGCGCAGCAATGCTGTACACCTGCAGAAAAGAGTGTAATATATATGATTTGATGCCTGCTCAGTATTTCTGATTGGCCCATCATATTGATTGGTCCATGTGGTTTGCTATTAGTAGTCCCCCAGCTATTTGCCGTCCAACATTGAGGTTTATTGGTGGGGTTGTAAAAAGTTAAATAACTAAACTTGGATGTGAAAAATATGTTTGCAGGGTCGCATACTCACCACCGCTCGAGATGCTCTAAGTACATAATGGTGTCCTGAACTCAGGGGTTTGCCTTTTGAATACCCCAGGAAAGGCCAGCTAAATCCTAAACCCTAACCTAGCATTGACAGGGAATTTTTTTTTGGGCGGGGGGGTTTTATCCTAAATGCTAAACCCTAGACCCTCCCATTGACAAATTAAAAGACCTGTCAAGTAATTCTATTGACATACATATATAAAGAAGCATGTAAAATGTTTGATTTCATTCTTCAAATTTTCAAATATATATATGTGTCTATGTTCATTACTTTTTTGTGACTTAAAACCCGTGCAGTTTTTTAAAATTTTGAAAGTGTTGTTGCAGGTTTGATTACAAAGCATAATAGGCCAGTGGGCATTATGATTTCCGGAATGTCTGCAGGCATTTTTAAAAACTTTTTCCTGTGATATTCAACTTGTATCCAGCAGGTACCCACTGGGTATCACAGGAATTTTTTCCTTACAAAATCCACAAAAGGTTTTTCTTTACATCATGTAAAGCCCTTAGGGCTCAGCTTTAGAGGAATCGGACCTGCACTCAGCTCCTCCACCTCACACGCCCTTGTTCCTGCAAACCCCACCCCCTTAAGCTTTAACCCTACTACACATAACTTACTTTTACTTCTAGAATCACAAAACTTGGATTTTACTGATGTTGTATGGGTATATCTGGTTGAGCCTAGGTATGAATAATGTATATTGAAGAACTTACCAGTCGAGTATGAAGGTATCATTGTATGTTGTTGATAAATGTATTGAGGGGAGTATGTCTTTAGGGTTTCACCCACACATTGCAGTCTGGGGTGATAGATTATGTCATTTTCTTGATCACATTTTGTATGACATATTTTTTTTGGTGATGATCTTAGAGACATAATAGTTACCAAAATTTCTTGAATCCACCATGCTAGACCGTGATGGAATGGTCTTGCCCATTATGTTGGGTGCATTGCTTTGCTTGCCTTGTTGTGCTCACCTAGCACCTTACCCATAATGGCCAAGGGCTTGACAATTCCATAGTACACAAGTAGAGCACGTTTGGATAAGTGTATGAGCAAAGACATCCCAAAATCAATAGGGTTGATAGGTTGGTGACTGAACACTTAACGACTCAAAGGATTCTACCACCTTAGTTATTGCTTGTTTGGTCTTGAAGTCCAAAGACAATTGTGCCCCATTTTCAAGCTCACCCATAGTCATTTAAATCACCTCATTTGGTTCATACCATGTGATGTGATCTTAAATCAACATGTTTGGTTCATCATACATCAACATGCAAGGCCAAAAGACGCTTAAGATGTATAATTATAGGTTAGATTTTGTTAAGTAAATGCAAAATCCTAAGTAAGAAGAGGTAGCATCACCATTAGGGTTCTAGATTTTTGTCTTAGTGCTCCCACCTTGGCATCCTAATTTGACATTTTCATCCTCTTCCCATGTTGCTTTCTGTGATCCTGGTCTTCATGTTGCGCAACTATGTAAGCATTGTTTATTGTAGCTGATAGTGGGAGGCAAAGTTTGTTGTGATTCACGATTGTTTTAGTGGTCACAAGGTTGTTGTCTTCTAGGCTTTTTTGTCCCCTTACCTTTGAGCTCATGGTTCTTTTCTTGACATGTTATTTTTCAATTTAGAACCTTTGATTGTGCTCATGTTTCAAAAAGTCTATTCACACAAAAAAGAACCCAAGGATGTCAAGTGTTGTTGTGTATGTTTTGTTGGGTTTGGTCTTGTCATCCATGGAACTTCACATAACAACTATTAGTCAACCCAATAGTCAAGTCACTTCCAGTGGGCTTAAATCAAAATCTATTGTACAACTAATTACAAGTCTTTGAGAAAAATTATTTGGTTGTTGAAGGGTCATGTTCTATCAAATTTAATTTGAGTCTCTTAAGCAAAAACAGAATTAGGATATAAGGTTGTGGTAAAACTCAATGATTTGTGTCTTGAGGCTTGGGGTGGCATGCTTCACAAAATGTCGAAATTATGAAGAGGGTGATGATATGCATCGTCCCTTCCTCTCCCCCCACCCCAGGACCCAAAAAAGAAGGGTTTAGCCCACAGATCATTTGTGGCCTGCATTACAAGGGTTGTGAAATGAACAAAATGAAACTGTAATTTTATTTCACTGCTGATTTTGTAACAATAAAATAGTCAACAATTTGCAACAAGTTGAACACATAATAATGCCTAAGAAAATTTCCTTTCCAAAGGAGGACATACATACATGCATGTGTGCTGACAGATTGTGTTGATACTATGCCACTTACGATTTTGGTTGGGCCAAATCTTCTTTTGCAATTCACCTGTTTCTGAACACTGAAAGCTCGGGTCTGTCTGTAAAACATTGATCATTGCTCTCTGATGATGGTTATGTGGAATCTGATTGTTGACAACATTATTGACAATGTTTGGGAGTCGGTAGTCGTTCGATTAATCCTCACACAGCAGAAGCAGCAGCGCTGTTGTAGGTGCTACTTTGTTGAGGATGAGGAGGACTCGAGGAGGCTATAAGCGATGTCCAAACCAAGATACTGGACACTGGTGAGGCCACATTGCTCCTCTGTCCGTATTCGAGATCTTAAAAGAGATCTTGAGACCTGAAGGTTCTTTGTTGTTTTCTTGTGTACAAAGGCAGTGTTTTCTTTTATGGATTCTAGGCTAACAAGCAGCCTTAATGGTGACTCTGTGTGTCTTAGCTGACAGTTTCAAAAACAAAACTGTGGATTAAAAAACACCCTAAAACCTCTTTTTTTTAAAGTCTAAATTGTAGTAGATCCCTCTAGCCTACTACACATGTCAAAATTGTGCTGAAAATTAGCTTGAAAATTTATCACTCAGACAAAGGAATCTTGGGAGTCAGAAAAGATTAAGGTTGCAAGATCCACACTGCAAATAGAGTACTTGATTGGATTCAATGAGGAACCTGCAAACCCTTTTTATACCCAAGCTTTGCACCACAGGTATTTATGGTGAAAAGGCAGTGCTATTTTGGGGGGTGCATAGTCAAAAGGGGTACATGAAGTGTGACTCCCCTATGCATCCCCATGCCTCTCTTTTTGAACTTGTGCAAACACCAAGCACCCCCCCCCCCCCCCCCCCCCCCCTCCCCCCCCCCCCTCCCCCCCCCCCTCCCCCCCCCCCCTCCCCCTCCCTCCCTCACCCTCACCCACACCCTCACCCACCCTCACCCTCACCCTCA
>Ga0116231_10008412_pt1 | contig 18134 bp, 18 predicted proteins | sample S1TSphgellanicum_2_FD_89695 | JGI IMG/M metagenome (GOLD analysis project Ga0116231, IMG submission 89695) | Host-associated microbial communities from peat moss isolated from Minnesota, USA - S1T2_Fd - Sphagnum magellanicum MG | ecosystem: Host-associated > Plants > Peat moss > Unclassified...
CAGGTCGACGGCGTGGACCGGGAGTCCTATCGCCCGCCCTATGGCGCGCGCCTGAAGGTCAAGGACGGCGCCAAGATCAAGAAGGGAACCCGTTTCGCCGAATGGGACCCCTACACCACGCCGATCATTACTGAGGTGCCGGGTCTCGTGCGCTTCGAGGATCTGGTGGAAGGCATCTCGGTCCGCGAGGAGGCCGACGAGGCCACAGGGATCTCCAACCGCGTGGTCACCGATTGGCGGGCGTCCACCAGGGGTTCCGACCTTCGTCCGAGCGTCGCGGTCCTCGATGAGTCCGGCGCCTATAAGCGCCTGGCCAATGGCGGGGAGGCCCGTTATCTTCTCCCCGTCGGCGCCATTCTCTCGGTGGGCAATGGCGACGTGGCCAAGCCCGGCGAAGTGCTGGCGCGTCTGCCCACCGAAAGCGCCAAGTCGCGCGATATCACCGGTGGTCTTCCCCGCGTCGCCGAGCTTTTCGAAGCCCGCCGCCCTAAGGATTGCGCGGTTATCGCCGAGATGGACGGACGGGTCGAATTCGGTCGGGACTACAAGAACAAGCGCCGGATCAAGATCACGCCCGAGACCGAGGACGGCGAGGCCGTGGAATTCCTGATTCCCAAGGCCAAGCACATCGCGGTCCACGATGGCGACACCATCCGCAAGGGTGAGTATCTCATCGATGGCAATCCCGATCCGCACGACATCCTGCGGATTCTGGGCATCGAGGCTCTGGCGGAGTTCCTGGTCAATGAGATCCAGGAGGTCTACCGCCTGCAAGGCGTGCCGATCAACGACAAGCACATCGAGACGATTGTCCGTCAGATGCTGCAAAAGGTGGAAATCCTGGAGCCCGGCGATACGGGCCTCTTGAAGGGCGACCACCTGGACAAGTCGGAAGTCGACGAGGAGAACGCCAAGGCCGAGGCCCGCAAGGGTCGCGCGGCGATCACCCAGCCGGTTCTGCTGGGCATCACCAAGGCCTCGCTGCAGACCCGGAGCTTCATCTCGGCGGCCTCCTTCCAGGAAACCACGCGGGTCCTTACCGACGCCTCGGTGCATGGCAAGCGCGACACCCTCGAAGGCCTCAAGGAGAATGTCATTGTCGGCCGTCTCATCCCGGCGGGCACGGGCTCCTATCTGCGTGGCCTCCAGCGCATCGCCGCCAAGCGCGACGAAGCCCTGGCCGCCAGCCGGCAGTCTCAGATTGTGGTGGAACCGCTCCCCGCCGATATCGCCCAAGCGGCCGAGGCTGAGACGGCGTCAGCCTGATCTGAGGTCGAGAGCAAGACAGACGCGGCGGCCCGGGAGCGATCCCGGGCCGTCACCAAATCCGGGCCACGCCGTATAGGTCGAATGGCTGTTCGTTCGACACCAAGACGAGTTGTTCCAAAATCGCTTGGCTGTTCAACATCCTGTCGAAGGGATCCCGATGAGGGCCAGAAAGGGCCCCGGCGGTCTGGCCATGACGAAAGCTGATCGGCAGCGGAACGAAACCTTGGCTGGAAATCGCGCCCGGGAGGTCAGCCACGATGGCGCCAAGGCTTGGTAGTTTGCCCAGGCGGTGTTTGGTTGCGATCTCCCAAGCCGAGGCGGCGCTGACGTATATGTCGTTCGCCTCATCGGCGATGGCGTCTTGCGCCGGGATGGACAGCGCGGTGTCCCCAGCCAGCCACCAGATCAATGCATGGGTGTCGAGTAGAAGACGCAGCGTCCTACTCCCACGCCGCGAGCTCGATGTTGGGTAGGGGCTCGAAGAACTCCGGGTCCAGGGCCACGATTCCACGAAGCGCTCCGAGTCGTCGTTTGGAGGCCTTCGGCTTTATCGGAACGAGCTTCGCGATCGGCTCTTTGCCCCGCGCAAGTAAGATCTCCTCGCCAGCTTCAACCCGAGCCAGCAGCTGTGAAAGCGTTGTTTTCGCGGCGTGGATTGTGACTGTGTCCATGGAGCGATCCCTAGCTAATGGGTTAGCTAGACTGAAAATCCCTGGGGTTTAAAGAGAATTCAAGGCGCCGGCGGCGGGCACACATCGCCAAGCCGGTGCGCCACGGTGGACGCCTCGACCCCCAGCGGTCCGATCTTCACCACCGCCGACATATTGAGCGTTGTCTCCGTATAGGTCCCGTGGCCGGATATTCCCACGCGAAAGCCCTTCTTGTCGACGCAAGTCCCGGCGAAGCTGATCTGACCGTCTCCGGCCGTGTGTTCCGGGTATTCGCAGCGATAGATGTGGTTGCTGGGGCCCTCCATCACCTTGGCCACGTCCTTCGCGGTTATGCAGCGCCGGTCGGTTTTGGTTGAGCCCACGGGAAAGCCCACCGTGTTTTGCGACTCCCAGTAGCCTGGCCGGATCGTGTCGGCGGCCCGCGCGGTCGCCACGGCGGTCACGCTACAGAGGATCGCCATCCCGGCGAGAACTGTCTTCATCCTGGGCCTCAATGGGGAATGGTTTGCAGCACGCTGTCGGGCGTGGAGGAGCCGAGCCGTCCCATGCCATTGGGCCCAGGGTCCGTTCCGTTGGCGGGAATGCTGTCGCGATAATTGCGCCAGGCGTCGGCCTTTTCGATCGCCCTGTCGAAGGCGGCGCGTTTGTCGGGCGACATGCCGTCCAGATGCGGCGCCCTGGCGACGTCGACGCCAAACCGCTCGGCGCAGTGAGCGCGCTCCACCGAGGAGAGACCCACCGCTTGGGAGTTGGCGCAGCCCACGAGACTGCCGCGAAGGCCTGGACCACCACTGGGCAATGAGCCGGGCGGGTAAGGGGAGAGGCCTTTCAGGCGCGAACTGTTCATCCCGGGAACCTCGGACCCCGACGGCCCGGCCGCCGCCGTGCGGGGCGCGCCGGCGGAGGGCGCCATGGGCAGGGTGGCGACACCGGCCGGCGCCTCCTTTTCCGCCTTGTGAATATTGAGGTGGGTCTGTGAGGTGACCGGCGCCGCCGCCGCGGCCTGGGCGGGCTTGGGCGTGGAGGCGACGACGGGCGCCGGCGTGAAGACGGGCGTGGGAACCGGCGCCAGGGACGGGTTGGGGACAGCCTTCGCCGCCAGCGGCGCGGGCTTGGTCGCCTGAACCGGAGTTACGGGCCGAACCTTCGCCACCACCGGCGCCGGCTGGGGGGAGGGCGTCGGGACCGGGGTCGGGATTGGCGGCGTGACCACCGGCGGCGTGGGGGTAGGCGGCTGCGGCTTCGTCTCCTGCGGCGTCACCGGCTGGCGCTCCACGGGCGGCGGTGGAATGACTTCAGGCGCTGGAATCCGCTCTATCTCCATCTCAATGGGCTCGCTGGGCGGCGTCGGAAGATCGTAGGGGCGATAGGTTCCAGACAGGAGAATCGCCACGAGGACCACGTGGAAGAGGGTCGAGAGGCCGAGGGCCAGGCTGTTTCGCCGGGAAACTGTGGCGCGTGTCACGGCGTGATCATCCCTGGCCTGTATGGTTAAGCCTTCAGCGGCCCGGAGGTTTCACGGTGGCGGTTGTTTTCGGTCTGACCGCCAATTACGTGCGTTTCGTGGCCCTTTGGGGGCCAATTTGTCCAGCGGCAATTCGCGAGGCGTCCGCGCCTGAGGCGGCGGATCGTCAGCGTCCCGGGGTGAAGAGGATTTCCGAAACAACGCGCCGACCCTCCCGCCGGGAAAGCTGGACAGCCACGTCGACCATTGCGCTGACATAGGCGATCACCTCCGCCCGGGCCAGATGGGCGCCCCCTTGGAGGGTCATGAGGGCGATCTGCTCCACCGCCGCCCAGGGACTGTCCGCGTGGACAGTGGTGATGGAGCCAGGATGGCCGGAATTGACGCTGCGCAGGAAGCTATAGGCCTCGGGGCCGCGCAGCTCGCCCAGAATGATGCGGTCAGGCCTCAGACGGAGCGCCGCCTGCAGCAGATCCTCCACGGTGACCCCGCTCTCCCCCAAGTCGCCCCGCACGGCAACCAGACCGACGGCGTTGGGATGTTCCAGACGGATCTCCGGGGTGTCCTCGATGAGAATCAGGCGCTCCTCCGGCCCGGCCTCCTTGACCAGAGCGTTCAGGAAGGTCGTCTTGCCCGTGGATGTGCCGCCGGAAACGATGATGTTCTTGCGCGCCCGCACCGCGCCGCGCAGGAAATCGGCGACGCGCCCGGCGTCAAGATCAGCCTGCAGCGCGGCGTCAATCTGGGCCTGTTCGTCGCGCGTGGCGCGCCGCACCGCGTCGAAGGCGCCGGCGCCGGCATAGTCGTCCAGACTGAGATTGTTCACCACGTGCTTTCGGATCGCCATGGCCATGGGCCCCCGCGTGGCTGGCGGGGCGACGATCTGCACGCGCGCACCATCGGGCAGGGTGGCGCTGAGCAGGGGGTGTTCCCGGTTGACGCCCTGATGGGCCGCCGCGGCGATCTGGCCGGCCAGGCGCCAGAGCACTGTTTCGGTCAGCTCCGGCGCGGGGTGTCGACGCATGGCGCCGCCCAGGGTCTCGACCCAGACCTCACCGGGGGCGTTGATGAGAATGTCGGTCACGTCGTCGCGGCCAAGCCAGGCCTGGAGCGGCCGAAGATAGGCCTCAAGATAGACAGTTGGCCTGGCGACCTGACCGTTCACTTTCCGGCCCCCACGTTCGCGAAATCCAGGTCGCGTTGGACGAAGATCAGGATCGGCGTCCCCTGGGCCACCTTGATGGTCGGCGGAATATTGACCGGGGCGAAGGCGGCGAAGGGGGCGGCGATGCCTCCCGCGGCCCCGCTGGAACCGGAGCCGATAACGACCTCGGTGGATGGAACCCCCGCCACCGCCGACGCGCCCGCGCTCAGCGCCGTCAGCAGCACGGCGCCGCTGAACTCCTCGATGAAGTGGGTGTCCACCTTGCCCGCGAGGCCCGCCCGTCCCAGGGTGTCGCCACCCCCCGAGCCGATCTGGATGGAGGCGCCGTCGGGCCTTATCACCCGGGTCCAGATGACAAAGGCCCGGGTCTGCCCCTGGGCCACGGCGCTATGATATTCGCCGATGACCCGGCTGCCGCGCGGGATAAGCACCTTGGCGGCGTCGAACCCGCGCACGTCCCGGCTCACCACCGCCCGCGCATAGCCCGGCAGATCGGAATCCAGGGCCGTTTCCAGAACCGCCGGGATCGTCGCGCCCTGAGGGATCAGAAGACTCTGGTTGCGAAGCATGGTCGCGCTTGAGCGCGCGGGCCCGGAACCGCCCTGCACGCGGGCGACAAACTGCTCATCGGAATTGAGGCGCTCAGCCGGCTCCGCGGAGGGCGCCCCGGGCTTCGCGGCCCCTGCCGCCGCGGAGGGGGCGCTCCCTTGGGCAGTCGCCCCAGTAGGGCTGAAATCGACCACGAGGACAGGCGCCTTGCCGCCTTGCCCGGCGTTCTCGACGGGCGGCGCGGTGGGAACGGGCGGGGGCGCGGCGATGGACGTGGCCTGAGGCGCCGGCGACGCCGCCGCCGCGGGATGGGGCAGGCCTTCGCTCGCCATGGCCGCCAGCTCAGGCGGCGGCGGCGGCGCCGCCACGGCGGCGGTGGAGGAGCTGGCGGGGAGGGCGTCCGTTTCCGCCGCCGGATGAGGCCGGTGAGTGACAAGCCACAGCGTGACCCCCAGACCGACCACCGCCGCGGCGCCGACAATTAACCAGGGCCCAGAGGTCGTGGCGGCGGCGACGGTCGGCCGCAGGACCTCCGGCTCGCCCATCGTGGCGCGATCCCCAGGGTTCAGCCGCGGATCGGTGTCGTCGGGGCCGTTGGTGGCCTGCGGCGCCATCAGTGGGACCCCTCTTGCCTGGCGAGCTTACGGGCCGCCTTGGGGTCGAGCGGGCGGGGCGCATCCGGCCCGGGGGCGGGGGCGCGCCAGCCCTCATTGATCACCGTGGTGAGAGTCTTGCCGTCGCGCAGGCGAAACCGGGGCGCCACCTGCTCGATGACCTGGAGACCGTCTCTGTGGCTATACTCCGCCAGGGCCTCGCGACCATCGGGCCCGACCACGAACACCGCGGGCGTTGCGGCGTTGGCTGGCCACTGAAAATAGGTGAAGCGACCATCGTCGAAGACCAGGGAGGGCACCAATTCCCGCGCGCCGGTATAGGCGTAGTTGGTATTTCGGCGCTCCGGGGGGGTCGGCGCCGGTGGGGGTGGCGGGATCAGCGTGGCGAGCACCGGCGGCGGAGGGTAGGTGAACCGCACGACATAGGCGATGCCCGACGCGTTCGCGGGGGCGACCTCGTGGGGATAGAGCTCGAATAGATATTCCCGTTGATCGGTGATCACCGTCATATCGGTATGGGCGGCATGGGCCATGGGTTTCACGAACAGCAGGCTCGCGCCCTTGTTGGGAGTCACCTGCCAGGTCGAACCCTCGCCAATGGCGACGTTTTCCACCCGCTCGCCGGGCGCGAAGCGCAGCATCATTTCGTAGCCCACGAAAGCGTCCAGACGCACCACCTTGTTCGGGTCATAGAAGACGGTGCGAATGCGGGGATCGGTCGGCTCCGCCCCAGGGCTCTGTTGAGCGCCAGCCGCGCCGGTCCGAGCAAGGATAAGCGCCAAGGCGAGGGCCATGCGGGCGGCGTGGCGCCTCATCTGGACGCGGGTCCCGGATTGGGCGTCGGCGAGGGCGGCGGCGGCGCCAAAGTGGCCAATGGCGAAGGCGACTCGGGCGGAGCCACCGATTCGGAATCCCGTCGGTAGCGCGTCACCTGAAAGCCCAGCGGATTGATGAAACGATCGGCCATGGACATGGGCGCGCTGGTGTAGCGGAAGGCGATCGCCGCCGCCCAGTAACGGGGCGCGCCCGGGGCCGATCCGCCGTCCTCGCGCGTGGTGTAGAACCGCACAAGCGCCGTGGTCGGGGTGAGCAGGGATATGCTCTCAAGAGTAACTCGGACCTGGGTCGCGGGGGTATAGACATTGAGCGGGCTGTCCGGGGTCGTCTTGCGCATCCCGTTCGCATATTGGTCGCGTGCGTCCCCAGCCGACCAGAGCATGATCTGCCGATAGTCTTCCCGAAGATCGGTGGCGTCGAAGCTTTCGCGGGCGGTGACATAGCGGGCGAGGTACGACTGCGTGACCGCCAGGTTCTGGCTCAGCGCGCCCGGCTTCAAGGGGCTCTCGACCTGGACATATCCGGTCTGGCGATCAACGCTGATGGCGAAGGGAACAACGGTTTTCAGCGGCGCCAGGGCGGCGAGCGCCACGGCCTCCAGCACGGCGACCAGGACCGCGGCGCCGGCGATGATCCAGGCGATTCTTCGCGAGGCGCGCAAGGCGCCGTTCACGTCGCCCGACCAGGAGGCCGCCGCCTCGTAATAGCGTTTTCGCGCGTCCTCCGACGACGGCGGGCGGGAGGTAGGGGGAAGGTGAGCCATCAGAGGGCGCGTTCGCCGTCCGCCCGGGGGCCGCCGCGAACCCCGCGGGGCTGGGCCTTTCGGCGGCTCTGCTGGCCCAGCCGCGCCTCAAGCGCCGGCGCGCGGTCCACTCTGGGAGCTGTCGCGGTGATGGTCGTTCTCCTATCGGACAGGGTCGTGGTCGTCCCGGCGAGGTTCAGACGGAGCGCGCCCACCGCGTCCTCCCGCCGAGCCTGGGCGAGAACCGCCGTCGCGGTGCGGGCGGCGCGGGTCGGGCCTGGGGTCTGGGTCGCGGGCGTCAATATCGCTGTGGCTGGCGGGTTTGCCGCGCGCGGACGGTCGGTTCGCCGAATACGAAAGCCGGTGGCGATCAGGCCGCCGGCGGCGACCAGACCGATCGAAACTCCGGACACCACCACCACCAGAACGGCGACACCAAAGGCCACGCCCGGAATATAGTCCCCAGAGGCTCGCATCAGCTCAACCTGTTGCAGGGAGGGCTCGAACAGGGTCAGGCCAATGCCAAGGAGCAGCGTGACCGCAAGGGGGGCGAAGGCGAAGGCCAGGGCCGCGCGCAGCCACCCCTCGAAGATGCCCTGGGTGGTCTCGAAAAGCATGAGCGCGATGAAGATCGGCCCTGAAGCGAGGAGAAATCCGAGGACGATCTTGGACGCCAGCAGGACGCCAAGGGTCGAGACGAGCAGCAGCACGGCCGAGCCCAGAAGGAGGAGCGAGTCGAACCCTCCTTTGCTGAGAAGCGTCGAGAGCTGCCCGGCGCCCGCGGCGGTGAGATTCCCCGACGGGACCGTGGCGGGGGTTCCGGGCGGCGTAGCCGGCGAAAATGACGTCAGATCGGTGAAGGCACGCTGCAGACCGTCGAAGACACCGCCATCTCCCCATGATCCATGCCACAGGGGCCGGGCGATCAGATCGGCGAGTTGCTCGGGTCCAAAGAACAGGACGTGATAGACCAGACGCTGGTAGGTCCCCCACTGGGTCGCCAGCGCGACCACGGCGCCCAGCTTGACCGCGGATAGAGCGAAATTGCTGATGCTCAACTGGGCGCGGCCGAGAAGGAGTTGGTAGCCGATCAGCGCGACATAAAGGGTGAGGCCTATGGTCAGTAGGGTCTCGAACGCGCCACCTGCCTGAAAGAGCGCCGCATATCCGGCCTGGATCAGGGTCTGAACGTTGCAATCGACAACATCCAGCAAGCTCCTGACGAGCGGATCGTTAGGGCTGAAGGCGGGACAGGCGTCCATCATCCCCCGCCAAGCAGGTGAGGCAACCAGCGGCCGGGCGCGTCGCCATGGAGCGCGCGCAGTTCATCCAGCCGCCTGACGCTGGTTTCGCGCCCTGAGAGAACCGTCAGCATGTCATTCATACCGTTGAGATTCAGCCGGGCGACGACGCTCTCGCCCCCGTGTTTGATGAGGAAACAGTGGGTCTGGTCCGGCAGACGGCGCACCAGGTCAAGTTCATGCGGGGTGAGGCCAAAGCCGCGGCAATAGTCGTCCTCGCGCGCCTTGGGATTGATCATGAAAATCTGGGTGGCCGCCTGTTCGATGATGGCGCTGGAGATCTGGCTGGCGAGGGCGTCCTGAGCGCTCTGGGTGCAGAACCCCACGATGCCGTTGCGCTTGCGGATGGTCTTTTCCCAATCCTTGATGCGTTGCACGAAGACCTCGTCGTCCAAAGCCTTCCAGCCTTCGTCGATAACGATGATCGCCGGCTCGCCGTCCAGGCGCTCTTCGACCCGGTGGAACAGGTACATCATCGCCGGCGTGCGAGCGGCGGGATCATCAAGAATCTGGGTGAGATCAAACCCGATCGTGCGGGCGCCAAGGTCAAGCTCGTCCCGCTCATTGTCGAACAGCCAGGCATAGGCCCCGGTCCCATGCCAGGGCGCCAGGCGCGCCGCGAGATCGCCGCTGGAGGGCCGCCGCCCGCCGCGGAACAGCTCGGCGAAATGGCGCAAGCGTCGATAGCTGGGCGCCTGGGTGAAATTGGCGTCCACCGCCTCGGCGATGGCCTGCAGGTCGGAGGCGTCAAGCACGGATCCGTGGGCGGTGATCAGCTTGGCGGTCCAGTCGGCGAGAAATTGCCGTGAGGCGGGGGTGTCGTCCAGCAGAAGGGGATTCATGCCGGTGGGAACGCCGGGCCGCAGAACGTCGTAGCGACCTCCGATGGCGCGCAGGAAAATCTCCGCGCCCCGGTCCTTGTCGAAATAGATTGTCCGTGGACTGAGCTTCTGAGCCTGGGCCAGCAGGAAGCACAGAACCACGGTCTTCCCCGAGCCCGAAGGGCCGATCACCGTGAAGTTTCCCAGGTCCCCATGGTGGAAGTTGAAATAGTAGGGGCCCGCCGAGGTGCTCTCCAGGACCGTGATCGCGTCGCCCCAGTGATTGCCCTCGGGCTGGCCCACCGGGAAGTTGTGGAAGCTGGCCAGGCTCGCGAAATTGCTGCTGGAAACGATGGCGCGGCGGGCGATATCCTTGAAATTGCCGGGAAACTGCGCCCAGAAGGCCGGCTCCAGATTTACATCTTCCCGGACCGATATGGCGCCCAGTTCCGTGAAGGCCGACTGGACCTCGGCCGCGCCTTCATCGAGCGCCTGGCGGCTCGGCGCCCTCACCATCACAGTCAGATGATGCTCGCCAAAGGCAGCGCGACCGGCGGCGACGTCATCCTTGGCGATAAACAGATCATCGCGCAGGCTCGTGGCCTCGTCATCGGCCGCCCTCATCCGGCGCAGCGCCAAGTTCATCCGATCGAGCGTGGCCTGGCGGTCGACGAAGGCGAAGCTCTCTGTGATAACCATCTCGTAGGGAAGCCGCAGGAGATCATCGAGCATCCCTGGCGTGGTGTGGCTCGGATAGTCCTTGAAGGAGATCATCGCCGCGAAGGCGCGATCAAGTCGGCCCGCCGCGGAGAACTCGATGGTCTGGGGGCCGAAACTGACCCGTCGGTAAGGCAGATAGAGCCCCAGATCGCCCCGCGGTAGTCTCACCGGTCGGGCCTCGGCGTTATAAAGAAGCGAGATGAACTCCAGGGGCTCGGAGCACAGGCCCTGGGGCCCGTCATAGACCGTGAGGAGCCGCGCGCCATAAGGCGCCAGGGCCGCGAGAAGTCCGTCCCGGGCGCCGTTCAGGGCGGTCAGGCTGCGTGCGAAGTCGGCCGCGGCCTCCTGCCTGTCGCTGGCGCCGCGCAGGGCCCGAAAGGTCTCCTCCACCAGGCCGACGCGACCTTGGAGGGGGCGGCGAACCAGGGTGAGAAACAAGTCGTTGGCATAGAGCCGCCGCTCGCCCAGCCGCGCGCGCCACGCCTCATCGAGCCCCCGGCTGAAGGGATCGGGAAACTCTCCGCGCAGGACCGGCGAAACCTCCCGGCGAACCACATGGTGATAGAGGGCGAAGCGGGAATTCGCCACGCCCCGCAACATGGTGTCACGCACCGATTTTCGGTAGTTAAGTTCGTCGCTGTCGCCGGTTTCGAAGGGAAATCCCGCCAGATGCAGGACCTGCATCAGGCGCCCGTCGCGGGTCTCCAGCGTGGCGTCATCAACGTGGCGGGCATAGGGCAGCTTTGATCCCGCGGCCTGTTCACGCGCCGGGTCTGGCTTGGGTACGCGAGTCAACAGGGTGGGCATGGTCACGGCGTGTAGGAGTTACAGCGCCAATAGCGGGCGTTCCTTACCCGGGGATGCCGGCTGACCCGGATCAGCCACAGATCGAAGATGCGCGGTTCGCGCAGACAGGCGACATAGCCGCAGACGTGAATCACCGGAGCCGCGAGGAGCGCCCAGAAGGAGTGGGTGATCAGAAAAACCTCGACCGTCAGGACCGCGTTCAGCACAAAGAAACTGTAGGTGACGCCGGCGAACATTTGTGGCCGCGTGAGCGCCCCGAACACCACGTCTCGCTCCAACAGCGCCACGCCGCTCAGCCTCCCGTCGCGACGGAGCGTATGCCCGCGACAATGGCCGCCGCGCCGAAGACGATGAAGCAGCCGACGATCACCGTGGCGCCGCGCCGCCAGTCAATTCGCCCGGTCAGCATCAAAAGACCGGTCGCGCCGACCGCGATGACCGCCAGGCCCGTGGCGACATTGCCAAGCAAGGTGCCTTGCAGCCAGGTGACCGCGTTGAGGAGCACGTCGGAACCGGCGGGATCGAGCTGAACCGATTGGGCGTGGGCGAAGGTCGGAAGGAGGGCGACGAAGGCGGCGGCGCGGAGGCCGACGACGGTGGCTTTCCGGGGTCTCATTGGCCACCCCGTGTTTGAAGTCCCGGGGCCCTTGGGGCCGTGGCCTCCGCCATATGGCTCAGGCGATCCAGAATGGCGTCAACATAGGCCTGCGTCTCCTTGAAAGGCGCTGCCGCGCCGTGGCGGTCCACGGCGCCCGGTCCGGCATTATAAGCGGCGAGCGCGCGAGGGAGGTCGCCATCATAGCGATTCAGCATCGCGCGCAGATAGTCGGCGCCGCCCCGCAGATTCTCATCGGGCTTGGTGGGATCGACCCGGACCTGGCGCGCCGTCGCCGGCATCAGTTGCATCTCGCCAATGGCGCCGGCCCTGGAGACGCGGTCGGAACGGAAATTCGACTCCCGCCAGGCCACGGCGGCGACCAGGGCGGGACTGAGCGCGGCGCGCTTCGCCGCGTTCTCAAGATCTGCGGAGACGATCACCTCGCCCCGCGGGACGGCGCTTGGCCGGGGACGGGCTATGGGCGCAACGCCGCCATCGGTGAACACGGCGGGCCCGCTATAGACCGTGACCGCGCCATCTGGCTCCACGGACATGATCTGCGCCATGGCGATCATAGGCGAAAGGAGGGCCATTATCACCACCGCGCCGAACCGGACCCTTCTGGTCCCGGCCCCATGGCGTTCCTGTCCCAAGAGCGATCCACCGCTACCCCAGGTCTGGAGGCGCCGGGCGACCGATTTCAACTCGAGCATCGCATCCTAATCCAGCACCTTTCAGACCTTGCCAGCATTCCTCGGACCTCGAATGTGAAGCATGGGGACGGCGAGCGCCGCAAGCGGCGTCGCCATGCCCGCGCGTCTTTTGGCCAGGCCTATCAGGCGCTGGTGTGGATGTTGCCGTTGATCCCGTTCGGAAAGAACAGGCCCGAGGTGACCTCGCCGGCGGACCCATAGACCACATTGAGCACCTGACCCGCCGTGCGATCATAGGCAATGGCGTTGCTGTCGGCGTCGACGATATTGGAAATCGTCGAATTGGCGCCCTGAATGCCCTGGTCGTCGGCGCCGGATCCGTTGGAGCCGTATGTGCCGTCGAGGGTGGCGCGCAGTTTGGAGATCGCCGCCGTGGCCGTATAAGGATTAATGGCCGGCGGGGGATTGGCCAGCCCCATGGCGTATAGCGTGGTGCGAACGATAGACGCATGATAGGCCTCCACCGCGAGAATGCCCGCCGCCGCGTCGAGATAGGTCTTGCTGGACAGCAGTGTGGCCGCGCCGTGATAGGCCGTCACGCCAACGTCCTCAAATATATAGGCGCCGAGCAGGAACGCCTCATCACTCGCATAGGGATTGAAGACAGAGCCCTGGGGAATGAGGCCGGCCGCCACGGCGGCGGTGGTGAAGGCGCCTCCCGGCGAGACATCCACTGTCGACATCGCGACGGCTGAAGATCCGAGCGCTGAGCGTAGAAACTCCACGTGCTTCAGCTCGTCATTATATATCTCGTTTGAATAGGCGATCACGAGGGGATTGGACAGGGCCGCCTTTTGGCCCGCGATCACCGTGCCCTGGGTTCCGGTTCCCGTCATGAGGTTACTGGCGATGGGATTTCCCGTGGCGGCGTAACTGTAGAAATTGGACTCGAGATATTCGAGATTCAGGGCGAAGTTGAGAATATCCACATCGCTGGGTCCGGTTGTCTGAGCCACGGCCATCGATGTCGACGCCCCGCCGCCCCCGCCGCAGGCCGAAAGCGCTAGCGCGCCGCCGGCGCCGGCCGCGAAGCCGCTGGCGGTTTTCAGAAAGTCTCGCCTCTTGGCCGCCTTTTGCGCCTTGCGCTCAAGCGCCTCCGCCAAGGCGTCGATGTCACGATTTGCGTCCATCCTATGTTCCTATCCGTGATGAGTTGCGGCGCCGGGCTACGCAGATTTCTGGAATGAATGCCGCATTCTTATCAACAAAAGTAAGGCATCGTTTCCATCTAATCTTGCCATGGATGGCGTCTGACAATCCACGACACAGGAAAGGCTAGCACAAAAATATAAATAGACACGGTATTTTTTCGTACGAATACAATGTTCAGAATTCTGAACACAAAAAATTGCTGTTTATGCTTGATGTTTTATGAAATGGTGTTGCGACTATCTTCGCCATGGCGAGGCTTGGCTCAAGGAGGGTGACAGATGCCGCCGTTCGAGATGTCAGACGCGGGGCTCGGTGCGGGCGCGACTTTTCTCGGCCCCGACCTCTCCGCGACGCCTGCATCGACCCTCGTTGGGAGTCGGCCACGCCCTGGCGTGCTGGGGGTGGCGCGCAAGCTCCTGGCCTTCAGCGGCCCAGGCTATCTTGTCGCCGTGGGCTATATGGACCCCGGCAACTGGGCCACCGATATCGCGGGGGGTTCCAAGTTCGGCTACGCCTTGATCTCCACGATCCTGGTCTCAGGCGTTGCGGCGATGTTCCTGCAGTGGCTCTCACTCCGACTGGGCATCGCCAGCGGACGAGATTTGGCGCAAGCCTGTCGCGAGAGGTTCTCGCCCGCCATCGCGCGCACGCTGTGGGTGACCTGCGAGATCGCCATTACCGCATGCGATCTGGCGGAGGTGATTGGCACCGCCATCGCCTTGAAGCTTCTATTCGGAATGCCTTTGGCCCTCGGCGTGGCCCTGACCGCTTGCGACACCCTGATCATCCTGGCCCTACAAAGCCGGGGGATGCGTTATGTTGAAGCTTTCGTCGTCGCCCTGACGGCGGTGATCAGCGCCTGCATGCTCTATGAGCTGATCTGCTGCCACCCGATCATGGGCCAGGTCACGGCCGCCCTGATCCCCTCCCGGGCTTTGATGACCAATCCCTCCGCGCTGTACATTTCCTTGGGCATCTTCGGCGCCACCGTCATGCCGCACAATCTCTATCTGCACAGTTCCATCGCCCAGAAACGCAGCGCGTCCCTATCCTCTCTTGGCCAGCGCGCGGCGATCAGGTTTTCCAGTGTCGACTGCTTCGCCGCCCTGACCGTGGCGCTGGTGATCAATGGCGCGATCCTGATCTTGGCCGCGGCCGCTTTTCACCAGAAAGGCCACGCGGATGTCGCCGAAATCCAGGACGCCTACCGTTTGCTGAGCCCCACCTTCGGCGCGGGATTCGCCGGCGTTCTGTTCGCGGTCGCACTGTTGGCCGCCGGTCAGAATTCGACCCTGACCGGCACCATGGCCGGCCAGATCGTCATGGAGGGTTTTCTAAATCTGAAGATGAACCCCGCCCTGCGCCGTCTCATCACCCGATGCCTGGCGATCATCCCGGCCCTTGGGGTGACGCTCCTGGCGGGCGAGCACGGCGCTGACCGGCTCCTCATTCTCAGCCAGGTGATCCTGAGCCTTCAGCTCGGCTTCGCCGTGATTCCCCTTGTCATGTTCACCAGCGATAGGCGCCTCATGGGCGCCTTCACCAATTCGCCGGTTGTGAAGCTGGCGGGCTACGGCCTGGGCTTTTTCATTGTGGGCGTGAATCTGTGGTTGGTGATTCAGATACTTTGAGCGGAGCGGGGAACGCCCCCGGGGCGTAGGGGCCCGCATCCTCCGCCAGACCGGCGAGATCGCTCATCTTGCGCCGCTGAAGCAGGCGAATGGCGTTGCCACGGGCTTCGAAGAGACCGTCGGCGGCCATCCGCTGCAAGGTGAAATTGGTGTGGGCGACGCTTAGACCCAGGGCCTGGGCCAGCACCCTTTGTCCGATGGGGAGGTGGAAGGTTTCGTCAATGACAAGGCCAACACGCCTCAGCCGCTCGTGGATCTCCAGCAGCAGACTGACCAGGCCCGCATAGGCGTCGCGCTTTTCCAGCCGGACCATGTGATCGAACACCAGATGTTGGGCGTGATCCTCCGCCTTCCGCGCCGCGGCCACGAGAGCGGGATGCTCAAGGGATCCGTCACAGCGGGTGGAGAGAAGCGAAGCGGCGGGCAAGAGCTCCAGGCGCGTGAGGGCCACGGACTGACAGAAGGCGAAATGAGGATTACGCCAGAAGGAGCCGATGATGTCGCCCGGCACGATGAAGCCGAATATCTGCCGGCGCCTTTGCTCCACGGGCCGCATATGGCAGGCCCACCCTGAGAGGACCACATGCGGGCCCTCGAATATCTGCGCGGTAACATCGGTCCCACGGGTGTGGGAAAGGGCCGCTCCCTGCAAATCCACGATGGCGGAGACGTCTTGGGGGGAAAGACCCCCGAAACAGGCGATACGGCTAGCGACCTGCCGGAGGACCGCTTGCCGGAAGCTGAACTCCATAGGAGCTGCGCCCTTTCCCCAACAGCAACCCCCCTCGCCGACCTATACGGCTTCGGCTTCGCCACGGATCATCTCCGATCTGGTCCATGGCCTCATGCGAGATCCCGGGGCGGTCTGCTCCCGTCCAGAGGCATGCAGAGCCTTGACGCACGGCGGTCAGGTGACTAAAGACGCCGCTCCTTAGTTGAACCGGCTGTGCGCCGCCTGTTTGGGCGGGGCAGACGCGGTTCGCAAGACGGATCGAGGCGGCGGCGATAGGCATCGTCGGCGTCTTTAGACATAGGCCCTCGCGGCATTCCGCGTGGGCCATTCGTTTTTGCGGGCATGTGCGTGGGGTCGGGGTCCGAATCCGAAAGGATTAAGGGCCTCGGCTTGAGTTGGTCTTTGACAAGGTTGGCGCACAGGCTCGGTTTTGCCTGAAGGGAAGTGAAGTCAAGCGATATGGATCGTCAAAACATCCGCATCAGGCTCAAAGCCTTCGATCACCGGGTCCTGGATCATTCCACCCGGGAGATCGTGAACACCGCCAAGCGCACCGGCGCCACCGTGCGCGGGCCTATTCCGCTGCCGACTCTGATCGAGCGCTTCACCGTCAACCGCTCGCCGCACATCGATAAGAAATCGCGGGAGCAATTCGAAATCCGCACGCACAAACGCGTGCTCGACATTGTCGATCCAACCCCCCAGACGGTCGATGCGCTCATGAAGCTTGACCTCTCGGCCGGTGTCGACGTCGAGATCAAGCTCTAGGGGCCGGGTCGATGCGCACAGGAGTCATCGCCAAGAAACTGGGTATGACGCGCTTCTTCGATGAAGCCGGAACCCATGTCCCCGTGACCGTTCTCAGCCTCGACGGCTGTCAGGTCACCGGCCAGCGCACCAAGGATCGCGACGGCTATGTCGCCCTCCAACTCGGCGCGGGCGCCAAGAAGCCCAAAAATACCACCCAGGCCGAGCGCGGCCAGTTCGCCAAGGCCCTCGTGGAGCCCAAGCGCTGTGTCGCCGAGTTCCGGGTAAGCGAAGATAATCTCATCGACGTGGGCGCCGAATTCACCGCCGACCACTTCGTCGCTGGCCAGAAAGTGGACATCGCGGGCGTGACCGTCGGCAAGGGTTTTGCGGGCGCGATGAAGCGCTGGAATTTCGGCGGCATGCGCGCCACGCACGGGGTCTCGGTGTCGCACCGGGCCCACGGGTCCACCGGCCAGCGCCAGGATCCCGGCAAGGTCTTCAAGAACAAGAAGATGGCCGGCCATATGGGCCAGGATCGCATCACCACCCTTAATCTCACCGTCTTCCGCGTGGATGTGGAGCGGGGCCTGATCCTGGTGAAGGGCGCGGTGCCCGGCTCCGAGGGAAGCTTCGTGAAGATCCGTGACGCCATCAAGGCCGCCGCTCCGGCGGACGCGCCGCGGCCCGGCGCGGTGAAGCTCAAAGGCGCCGCTCCGGAACCCGAGGTCGCGCCGGCGGCCGACGTGGCGACCCCAGAAGCAACGAGCCCGGGGGAAGGCGAATGAAAATCGACGTAAAAACCCTGGATGGCGCCGCGGGAGAAGCGGTGGATCTGCGAGACGACATTTTCGGCCTCGAGGAAATCCGTGCCGACATCCTTCAGCGTTGCGTGACCTGGCAACTGGCCAAGCGCCGCGCCGGCACCCACAAGATCCAGGTGCGCAACGAAGTCTCGCGCACGGGCAAGAAGATGTACAAACAGAAAGGCACCGGCGGCGCCCGGCACGGCTCCCGCCGCGCCGCGCAGTTCGTTGGCGGCGCCAAGGCCCACGGGCCGGTGGTTCGCAGCCATGCTTTTGATCTTCCCAAGAAGGTCCGCGCCATGGCCCTGCGTCATGCGCTCTCCTCGAAGGTCAAGAGCGGTTCGCTGATGATCCTGGAAGACGCGCGCCTCGAGGAGGCCAAGACGGCCGCCCTGAAGGGTCGCTTCGAGGTTCTCGGCCTCACCAACGCGCTGATCATCGCCGGTCCCGAAGTGGACGCCAATTTCAAGCTCGCCGCCCGCAACATTCCCAATGTGGATGTGCTGCCGGACGCCGGCCTGAATGTTTATGACGTCCTGCGCCGCCACACCCTGGTTCTCACCCGCGCCGCGATTTCGGCGATCGAGGCCCGCTTCGATGGGAAGGAGGCCGTCTGATGGCCCTCACGCCGCGCCATTACGACACCATCCTCGCGCCCCTGATCACCGAAAAGGCGACCCAGCTTTCCGAGCTGAACAAGGTCGTCTTCAAGGTCGCCCTGGACTCCACCAAGGAAGAGATCGCCCTGGCGGTGGAAGAGCTGTTCAAGGTCAAGGTGACCAAGGTCAACACC
>Ga0116231_10008413_pt1 | contig 18134 bp, 12 predicted proteins | sample S1TSphgellanicum_2_FD_89695 | JGI IMG/M metagenome (GOLD analysis project Ga0116231, IMG submission 89695) | Host-associated microbial communities from peat moss isolated from Minnesota, USA - S1T2_Fd - Sphagnum magellanicum MG | ecosystem: Host-associated > Plants > Peat moss > Unclassified...
AAGACCAGGCCAATTGCAACCAGCCCGATGAGGGATGTGCAAAGCATGATCATGCGCATATGCTGCGAGTTGGCCATGAAAACGGCTTCATCGAAACCAACGAACAAGGCGCCTATGACGGTGCCATCACTGGCTTTGATGGGATCGTAGCCGGCGAAATAGCTCCGGCCTTGAATGCCGATCACCCCACGATAGGGCAGGCCGTCTTTCAGCACTATTTCGCTGACCGCAGACGACATGCGGGTGCTTGCAAGCGGGCGCGCCCCGTTCGGTTGTTCAGCGGGGGGCTGTTCGGCGGAAGAAGGCAATGATGCGATCATGTCGCGATTCAGGAAAATCGCTGCCTCACCGCCGACCAGATTTTGTAATTCGCCGACAAATGTCGGGTTGCGATCAAGCGGGGTTGCGCCGGCGTAAAGCCGCCCTTCAACCAAACGGAAAGGGCTGCCGCGCTCGCGCAGCAGGTGCCAGAATACTTGCATGTTCGCATCGATGCGTTGCGCGGCGTTCGTGATGATTTGTTGTCTGAGTAGGTCTGTCGCCGTGAAAATGGTGACGGTCGAAACCAGCATCAGGCTCACGATGCAGAGCATGACAATGGACGACAAGACCCGCTGGTGGCTGATCGCCCGCACCTCCGCCCTCCTCCAAGCCATTCTGGCGAAGCTTCGGCGGATGCCGCCACACCCCTGTTCAAGCGCCAAACGTTGAATCGCAGGTGAACATTAGGGTTAATTCGTGAAATTTATCTGTGAAGAACCGAGGGATGTCGCGTTTGCAACGGCAAGGTCAGGTCGCTTTGCGGATTTTGGTAAGGCATTCGCGTTTGTTCGGCCAAATATGTTCAACGCAAAGTTGTGACAGCGCCCAAGGGTCAGTCTGCTGCAGCGACGTGGCAAACGCGCCGTCATCGCCGAGTGTCTTCGCCCGCATGGGTAAGGATGCGGCCATATAATCGGCAATGGAGCGAACCAAATAAGCGTTGCCACAGGCGCCAAACAGCATCAGATGAAAACGGTCATTACTCTCATGCACGCCGCGCAAATTTCCCCGGCTGCGTTCTGTCACAAATTCTTGATTGATGGCGGTGAGTTGCGCGGTCAGCGAGGGGTTAACCGGCAGTCGGATCATTAACGCTGCTTGCCGTTGCAGGACTTCGCGCACCTCATAGATTTGTAACACTTCCTCACCCCCAAACGACTGCACCGCGGCGCCGATCTGTCGCTCTCGCACGACGATGCCAATGCGCTCCAACGCGACCAAAGCTTGGCGGATTGTGTATCGCGTGACTCCAAAGCGTGTCATCAATGTGTCTTCCACAAGGCGTGTCTTCCACAAGGCGTTGACCAGGGGGCAGACGGCCGAAGATGGTATCGTCTTCGATCGCGCTGATGACGCTCGCTCCGTCACTTGTGGTGGCGTCCATCAGGCGTCTCTGCGGATTACCCGCGTGGTTGCGCTAGCGAACAAATGCACGGCGGATGGATCGAAGTGGAGTGTGATCGTCTCGCCAACGCGCGCCTGCACATCGCGGCCGAGGCGTGCGGTTATTTCTGTTGGTTGCCAAGCAACGCGACGCGTAAGAGCGTCTCCAATAAGCGCCCGACCACAGCCACTTTCCCTCCCACCGTGTCTTCGGCAGCTTTCTTGGCTGCGAGCAAACGGGAAGATGGTCAAATTGTCAATAATTCGGCGGATCTGTTCGGATGGGTTGTGCAGCTTGCCTCGCACTTCGGAAGAATTTATCAATAATGCAAGAATGGAGAACCTCGTTCAAATGATGCATGGCATGCGCAAAGGGTTGACCAACTACGGTGACGCCGGGTTTTCGCTCTTTCTCCGCAAGGCGTTCATCAAAGCGATGGGCTTTTCCGATGATGCGTTGGAGCGGCCGATTATTGGCATCACCAACACCTTCAGCGACTTCAACCCGTGCCATGGCAATGTGCCGAAACTGATTGAGGCGGTGAAGCGCGGGGTGATGCTGGCTGGCGGGTTGCCGATGGAATTCCCGACCATCTCCATCCATGAATCGTTCGCGCATCCAACCAGCATGTATTTGCGCAATCTGCTGGCGCTGGACACGGAAGAGTTGATCCGGGCGCAACCGATGGATTCGGTGGTGCTGATCGGCGGTTGCGACAAAAACATTCCGGCGCAGTTGATGGCGGCGGCAAGCGCTGATTTGCCGGCGATTGTGCTGCCCACTGGGCCGATGCTGGTTGGGCATTATAAAGGCGAGGTGCTCGGCGCCTGCACGGATTGCCGCCGGCTTTGGGCCGGCTTTCGCGCGGGGACGATGTCTGAAGAAGCCATCGAACAGGTCAATTCCCGCTTGGCGCCGACCAACGGCACCTGCATGGTGATGGGGACGGCAAGCACGGTGGCTTGTATGACGGAGGCGCTGGGCATGGCTTTGCCAGGTACGGCCACCGTGCCGGCAACCCATGCGGACCGGTTGCGTGCAGCGGAGGCTAGTGGGGCCGCAGCGGTTCGCTTGGCGAGTGGCGGGCCGAAACCATCAGAGATCATGACTGCGGCGGCGTTTCGCAACGCTCTTGTTGTGTTACAGGCGATTGGCGGTTCGACCAACGCGCTGATCCACTTTACTGCGGTGGCGGGGCGGCTTGGCCTTGCGCTGGATATGGATGCGTTTGATGCCATGGGGCGCGATGTGCCGGTGCTGGTCGATCTCAAGCCGTCGGGCGACCATTATATGGAGCATTTTCACTGGGCCGGCGGCGTGCCGCGGCTGTTACGCGAACTGAGCGATCAATTGGATCTGTCACTGCCGACGGTGGGCGGTTCGACACTCGGCGCCATTGCGGAAGCGGCGGAAGAGGTGCCCGGCCAGAACGTCATCCGCACCCGCGCGCAGCCGATTGCAACCGGAGGCGGGTTGGCGGTTTTACGCGGCAATCTCGCACCCAACACGGCACTGATTAAGCGCTCAGCGGCAACCGCGGCTTTGCTGCAACATGAAGGCCGCGCCGTGGTGTTTGATGGGCTGGAGGATATGGCGGCGCGCCTTGATGATGACGCGCTGGATGTGCAGGCTGACGACGTGCTGGTGCTGCGCAATGCCGGGCCAAAGGGCGCGCCGGGCATGCCAGAGGCCGGCTATATTCCCATCCCGCGCAAGCTGGCGCGGCAGGGTGTGAAAGACATGGTACGTATTTCCGATGCGCGGATGAGCGGCACGGCGTTTGGCACCATTGTGCTGCATATTGCGCCAGAGGCAGCAATTGGCGGCCCACTGGGGCTGGTGCGCAATGGAGACCGCATTCGGCTAGATGTGGAAGCGCGGCGCATCGACCTTTTGGTGGGGGATGAAGAGTTGGCAGCACGGCAGGCTGTGTGGCAAAAACCCCCGGCGCCGGCCAACGCTACGCGGGGTTATGCGCGGCTGTTTCAGGAGCAGATCACTCAGGCAGACCAAGGGTGCGATTTCGCGTTTTGTCTGCCAACTTCATAGAGTGGGCTGCTTGCAGCCTACCAACCCTTTGTGGAGCTTTGCCCGTGGATGATGTGCTCGCCATCAGGCCATTTTTGCCGGCGCAGGATTTTGCTCTGTCGAAACGGTTTTATCTGTCGCTGGGGTTTTCCCTGACGCATGAGGACAATCAGACGGCGGGGCTGAAGCTCGGGCGCTTCAGTGTCATCTTGCAAAATTATTACGTCAAAGAATTTGCTGAGAATTGCATGGTGCAGATGATGCTGCGCGACGTCGACGCGTGGTGGGCAAAGCTTGATGTCGCGGCACTGGTTCGCGATTTTGGCGTTAAACCGCCGCGTGCACCGGCCCTGCAAAGTTGGGGCATGAAGGTCGGATTTATATTTGACCCTTCCGGTGTGTTGTGGCACGTCGCCGAGGCACCGTTTTAGGCCCAAGCGCGACGTGGGCTACTCGTTACTTGCAGAGCGTGGGGCGGCTTTTTCGCGCATGGCCTGCAACGCGTCTGTTGTCATCTCGCACATTTCGCGCACAGAACCGGTTGGCGGTGCGCCTTGCAGACTAATCCGCTCGGCTTCGACATGGTCGGGCAACCCATCGGCCCGCACTCTCAGAGTAACTGACGATAGGCCGGGCTGGATTAATCCGTTCACTGACCATTGCATGCTGAGGTTCCGCCCTGCGAGTGCCGAGGCGGTGAGATAACCCGAGCGCCGAATACCGCATTCTGCCGAATGTTGGATGATGCTCTCAAGATCAGCGGTTGAAGCACCGAGTGTGGCACCGCTGACATGAACAGGGACCGATAAGTTATTGGCGCCAACCGTGAAGTCTGACGTCAACGATGCGGTTTGACCTGCGCACCCGCTGATCAGTATCGCCGTGATAGATAACCAAATCTGTGGCGTCAGCGCGCGGTGTGGCTGAGACGCATCTGAGAGGTGGAGAAACATCACGTGTTTCCTAGGTAGGTCTCAAAAATGGGACAATCCAGGCGTAACCTTGCACTGTTCATATATGATTCACATTTTGGCATGAAGTAAAGGAGAAATGGACCCGAAATCGTTTTCGGGTCCATCGTCAGGTTCGTAAGGTTGCTCCTCAGAAATGGGCAATCAGGTCCATGGCGCCGAGCACTGTGAAGTTCTTTGTCGGGGCAATTCCATGCGATGGGTTACCATTGAACGCCAAAGCATTGATCGAGCGCCAATAACCGATTTCGGGGCGGAATTCGAGTTGGGGGGAGAGCCAGTGTTGCCACCCGAGGGTAATTTCGAAATAGTCGGCGGGCACACCGGTTCGCTGCCCCTGCGGGTCCGCGTAATATTCTGGGCGGAGGGAGAAATTGTTAAGCGAGTCTGGAGAGTAGTTGATGTAAGCGACGGTTCCGATGGCTGATGCCGTGCATTTCAGAGCATTGGCATTTGAACAATGGGCAAGGTTGGGGGCATTGAATTGCAAAAATTGTGGCGAAAATGGCGTTCCACCGTTTGCATAAGCGGTTTGGACGATTGGATTATTAGAATTTGGTACGCTGTTTTGGTGTTCATCATAAAATTCAAAAGAAATATGCCAATGATCATTGAATTTATGATAATATGTTCCACCGTACCATTGTAAATTATTATATCCCCATTGCCCACCATTGATACCATTTGCGCAAGGTTGAATATTATCGTTTCCGTCATTGAACGAATAGCGGATGCAGGCGGTTACAGACGGCTGAATGCCTGGGTCTTTTGAGAAAGTGTTTCCAGGATACAGCGGGTTTGGGTAAGGGTTCGTAATTTTGTTATCAAGATGCCAGAGCGGCCCCTCCGTACCATCGCTCACGCCTAACTGGAGGAATAGGTCTTTGGTGAGCGCAAGCGTGGCTTGTATACCCGTATTGGTATAGTTATCATATGTATAGGTCAACGAATGCGTGTACATGTAGTTATTTGGGCCTAGTTGCGCCTCGATATCTGGCAAAGAAATATAGCGCCCAGCGCGCAGCATAAGCCCCTGGGCCACCTGCGGAATATAGAGTTCGACATACTCCATCGGGAAATCATAGCCGTTTTGGTTATTATGCTTGAGTAATTGGTCGCTGACCAATCCATATGATGTCGTATAACGATAGTTTTCGCCGAACAGCCCGGACAGTCTTAAACCCCAGTCGATATGGTCGGTTTGCACCGTATCGGGAAATCGGTCGAGGTAGAGAACAAACTGATCAAGCTGCACCGTATTCGGCGTGTAGGCATACGCTATCGGTGCATTGCCGGCCGGGCGCTGGGTATTGCTGCTGACGTTAAAGCCGGGGTTGATCCAGCCATAAAGCTGTAAATGATTGTCGCTCATCCATTGGCCAACACTCGTATTGGCGATGGCCGTCATCAACGGGCTGTCGACGCTATTGGGCCTTGTGACGCCCAGCGCTGTGGTTCCACCGTAAGGCCACTCGGTGAACGGCATGGGTGGCGTAGTCTCTGGCGTGGGGGGCCAGTGATCGCGGCGGCTGGCGGGCGCGTTGGGGTCAGACGGCGCGCTATCGTGCCCCATTTCCAACTTGTAATAATTCCAGAGTCGCACAGCGACGTTCGAACCCAGATAGGTGTCGAGACAGGAATAGTTTTTATAAGGATCCGGGTTCTGCGAACAGTCGACCACAGGTGCCGTGGCCGCCGGTGTTTGGGCGAAGGCACCGGATGAAAGTAGCACTGCGCAGGCGCAAAGCGCGGAACAGGACACAAGCAAACGCTTCATAGAGATCCCCCAGTTGGTGCCGTGCCGAAGCGGCGGCGCGGTCATCATCAGGGCGGAAAGGAGCAGATTGTGTCGTAAAGTTTCTATGCATGTTTCGAAGCAGATGCTAACGAAAATATAAAAACTCTGTCATGTTCAGGATGTTTTAAAGTGGCCCATTTTGGCACGCCCCGTAGGATGGGGGCAGCGCTTGCGTAACCCATCAATGCTGACGCCGCTAGAAAGTGATGGGCTTCGCAAGCGAGGCACCCATCCTGCAATGTTCGTAGGGTCTATTGGCGCAGGCCAAGCACGCCGAGCACATCGTTGCCGCGTATGTCTTTGACTTCGACATCCTCCCGGTTCCACCAACCCCCACCAAGCGCTTGGAACAGCGCCACCGTATCGGCTAGGCGCGCGGCTTGTGCTTGCACCAGGTTCAGGCGGGCTTGCAACTCTGTTTGCTCTGCGTTCAGCAACGACAAATACGCAATCGCGCCGAGGCGAAGCTGTTCGTTGGTGATGGCAAGTGTGGATTTTGCAGCACCTTCAGCGATGACAGCCAGACGCACTGCATCGGCATCGGTTTGCAGCGCGCGCAAGGCGTCAGCGACATTTTGAAAGGCCGTGACCACCGTGCTGCGATACTGCGCGGCGGCTTGGTCAAAGGCGGCTTGCGCGGCACGTTGGCGATGCAACAAGGTGCCGCCTTGAAAAATCGGCTGCGTGACGCTCGCGGCTAAGGTCCAAAACCCGTTGCCGGGCGTAAAAAGCGCATTAAAGTAATTCGCTTGACTGCCGCCTTGTGCGGTGAGGTTTAGCACTGGCAGGCGATTGGCTATGGCCACGCCGATTTGCGCGCTCGCCGCGTGCAATGCCTCATCAGCTTGCTTGATGTCTGGGCGTTGCTCAATGAGTTTGGCGGGCAGGGTGACCGGCAGGGTTTCGGGCAAATGCAAGGACGCGAGGTCAAACGTCTCTGGCCCAGCCTCGCTCGGCAGGTGGCCGGTGAGCGCCGTGATCAGATCCGTCTGCTGGTCGAGTTGTTTTTGCAGCGGCGGCAGGCTTGCCTCGGCCTGCGCCAAAGCCGCCTCTTGCGCGAGTTCGTCCACTTGGGCGATCTGCCCGAGTGCGAGTTGCTTGCGCAGAATATCCCGCAAATCTGACTCGATCTTTATGATGTCGTGGGTGGCCGCAATCTGAGCGCGGACTGAGGCTTCAGAAATCACCGCGGTTGTCAGGTTTGATGTGAGTGTGAGGTAAGTGGCTTCCAACTGGTAACGTTGCGTCTCCGACTGCGCGACCAGGCTCTCCACCTGGCGCCGGTTGAGACCAAACACATCCGGATTATACGAAACACTGAGCTGAGCCGTATAAAGGCTGTAATATGGATTGCCGGAGGCCGAAGCCGGCGAGACGCTGCCGGTGGCGGTTTTGTTGCGGCTGGGTGAAAAGCTGGCGTCGACGCTAGGGAGGAAATTGCCCTCTTGCGCGTAGATGTTTTCGCGCGCTTGTCGAAGAGCCGCTTGCGCCGCAGTTAAATCCGGGTTGTTGGCCAGGGCTCGGGCAATCAGATCGTTCAACGGCTTGCTGTGAAACAACTCCCACCAAGCGCCGGGAAGCTCCTCGCCGGGCGCAAAATGTTGCGTCGGGTTTAGGGGTGTTTTGTCGGCGACGAGCTCAGTCGGAAGAGCTTCGCCGGTGTAACCACTGACGTTCGGCGCGGCTTGAGGTTTATAATCCGGGCCGACGGCGCAACCCGCGAGCAGACCAGCCATAACAGGCACGAAGAGACGCTGCATGGTCTTGCTCATTCTGCCGGCTCCAATGCCGCATTTTCGTCCTGTTCGCTGACGCGGCGGGAGAACAAATCCAACATAACCGGCAAGACGGTGAGAATGAGAATCGGCGCCAGCAGAATGCCGCCAACGACTACGAGGGCAAGCGGTTTTTGCACTTGCGAGCCGATGCCGTTGGAGAGTGCCGCGGGCAACAGCCCAACGGCGGCGACCACGCAGGTCATGGTCACCGGGCGCATTTGCACCAGACAAGTGCGCACCAGCGCTGTGGGTCGGTCCATGCCATCAGCAATCATGCGATTGAAATAGGTCACCACAAGAATGCCATCCATCGCAGAAATTCCGAACAACGCGACGAACCCAATCGCCGCGGAGACACTGAACGGCGTTCCCGTCGCATAAAGTGTGGCGATGCCGCCGATGAGCGCCATGGGGATGACGCTAGCGGATAGCAACATATCGGTCACGGAACCAAAATTGATGTAGAGCAGGAAGCAAATCAGCACGATGCTCAGCGGCACCACGATGGCGAGGCGGGTCAGAGCTTCTTCCAAATTGCCAAATTCGCCCACCCACTCGGTGTGATAGCCACCCGGCAGCAACACTTGCTGCGCCACTTTCTGCTGCGCTTCCAAAACAACGGTGCCGAGGTCGCGGCCGCGGACGCTGAACTTGATGGGGATATAACGCTCCTGGCCCTCACGATAGATGAAGGATGCGCCGGAGACGAGCCGCACATTGGCCACGTCACTCAGCGGAATTTGCACCACACCGCCATTCGGATTGGTGGCGCCAATCATGATACGGCGGATTGAGTCGAGCGTTTGGCGATATTCTGGCGCCAGGCGAACGATAATGGGGAAGTTGCGATCGCTGCCTTCTTCATAGACAGAGCCTGCGGCTTGCCCACCAATTGCAGCCTGGACGGTGGTGTTCACATCCCCCGGCGCCAACCCGTAACGCGCAGCGCGCACCCGGTCGACATCAATGCGCACGGTTGGCTGCCCCAGGGAACTGAGCACCGCAAGGTCGGTAACCCCCGGCACACTTGCCATCACGTCTTTCATTTTGTTGGCGGTGCGTTCCAGCACTTCAAGGTCGCCGCCATAGAGCTTGACTGAGTTCTCACCCTTGACACCTGATGCGGCTTCTTCGACGTTATCCTCGATATATTGAGAGAAATTGAAGTCGACGCCGGGGAATTTTGCCTCAAGGTCTTCGGTCATGTGCGCGGTGAGTTTGTCTTTGTCGACACCCGCGGGCCATGTGTCTAATGGTTTTAGGGGCACAAAGAACTCAGCGTTGAAAAATCCAGTGGCGTCGGTCCCGTCATCGGGGCGGCCATGTTGTGAGACGACGGTGACGACTTCAGGATAACTCTTGAGCAGTTTGCGGATGCCATCGACCGTGGGGCTGCCGGCTGCGAGAGATATTGAGGTCGGCATGGTGGCGCGTATCCAGAGATTGCCCTCTTCCAGCTTCGGGAGAAACTCCAGCCCGAGGCTTTGCACCGCCACCCCCCCGAATACGAGTAACAGCAGCATGACGCCCATGGTCAAGATACGATTGGCCAGGGCGAAACGAACGACGGGTTCATAAATCCAATGTAGAAAGCGGACGAAGAACGTATCTTTCTCTTCGACTTTTGCCGGCAGCAGAAGGGCGGAAAGTGCAGGGGTGACCGTGAAAGTCGCAATCAGCCCGCCGCCGATGGCATAGGCATAAGTTTTGGCCATGGGGCCAAAGATGTGACCTTCAATCCCGCTCATGGTGAAGAGCGGGACGAACGCCGCGATGATGATGGCAGCCGAGAAGAAAATCCCCTGACTCACTTCAATCGCGGCATTGGCAATGGTCGCGAACTTGCCGCTGAGCTCGACACTGGAGCGTGAGCGATGCAGTTGTGCCGATCGTAAGAAACGCATCGCCGGCGGCTGTGAGAGACGACGGAAAATATTTTCCATCATAATCACACTGGCGTCGACGATAAGGCCGAAATCGATGGCGCCGACCGAAAGCAGATTGGCGGATTCGCCGCGGAGTAGCAGCAAGCCAATGGCAAACGACAGTGCGAAGGGTATGGTGAGTGCCACGATAATCGCACTGCGCAAGTCACCTAAAAAGAGCAATTGCAGCACGAAAATCAGCACAATACCTTCGAGCATATTGTGCAGCACGGTGTGCGTGGTGACGCTGATCAAATCGGCGCGGTCGTAGATGCGCTCGATATGCACGCCGGGGGGCAGAATGCCGGTCGTGTTGATCTTCTCAATCTCGGCCTCGACCCGTTTGATCGTCGGCATGCTTTGCTCGCCGCGGCGCATCAGCACGATGCCCTGCACGATATCATCGCTGTCATCTTGGCCGGCGATGCCAAGCCGCGGCTGATTGTCGACGGCGACGGTCGCCACATCGGAAACCAAGACCGGCGAGCCATTATTGGCTGACAACATAGTATTGCGTATATCATCGAGCGAATGAATGAGCCCGATGCCGCGCACGACGGCGGATTGCGCGGAGAACTCAACGGTCTGCCCGCCGACATTGACGTTGGCATTGTTCAGCGCCGCAATCACCTGCGGAATCGTCAGGCCGTATTGCACCAGCTTTGATTGGTCGATGGAGACGGCGAAGGTTTTGGTTTTGCCGCCCCAGCCATTCACGTCTGCAACGCCAGGAATGGCTTTGAAACGCCGCTCCAGCATCCAGTCTTCAATAGTTTTGAGGTCCGTCACGGAATAGCCAGGCGGGCCGACAACGCGGTAGCGCATAATTTCGCCGATTGGGCTTTCTGGCGAGATTTGGGGCTGGGCGCCATTGGGCAGGGGGGAGAGCTGCGAGAGGCGATTGATGACCCTTTGCTCGGCCTCTTCATAGGTAAAATCGTAGGTAAATTGCACCTTTACGTCGGAGAGGCCGAACAAGGAGATGGTGCGGATGGCCGTGACGTGCGGAATGCCGGCCATCTGAATTTCGATGGGGATCGTAATATAGCGTTCGATTTCCTCGGCAGATTGCCCGCTATTTTGGGTCACGATGTCGACCAGCGGCGGGACCGGATCAGGATAGGCTTCGATATTGAGCTCGATAAAGCTGACGATTCCGGCGGCGAAAACCACGAGGGTCATGACCAGAACGAGGATGCGCTGCTTGAGCGCAAAAGTAACAAGGCCGTTCATGTCATTTGTCCAAAGCGATGTCTAACGGATGGATTTAATGAAGGGTCTGCGGCCCGAGCCGTGACGGTTGACGCGGAAGGTCAATCCGCCTGCGCAGCGCGGTCGATAAACACGGCCCCTGCGGTCACCACATTATCGCCTGGCTTGAGCCCGTCGAGCACCTCAACAAGCCCTGATTGCTGGCGCCCCAATTTGACCTGTCGGATGGAGAGCGACTTGTCGGCCATGGCGAGCCAGACATGCGCACCGTCGGCGTCATAGACGATGGCAGATTCGGGCACGGCGGTCGCGTTGCTCGGCTTGCCTGTGACAATTCGAAACGTCGCGAACATTTCTGGCTTCAAAAGCCCGTCGGTATTCTCGATTTCGGCATGGATCGGCAATCTATGCGTGGTTGGGTCAATGCCGGCAGCAACGTAGGTAATGCGGGCTTTGAATACTTGTTCCGGAAATGCGAGCACCTTTACTTCGGCTTCGTCGCCGACATGGATTTGCGGGGCATCGACCTCGCGCGCATTGGCGACCAGCCAAACGCGGTTGAGATTGCCAATGGTGAAAGCTGGTGTTGAACCGCCATTCGATACGTTGACGATGTTTTGCCCCAGCCCGATTTGCCGTTGGGTGATGGTGCCGGAGATCGGGGCATAGACGATGGCTTCGGGGCTAAACCGCGTTGGGTCGGAGGATTTCTCCATCGCTGCGATATCGCGATCGGATTTGCCCAGAATACGCAAACGATTGCGCACGGCGCCCAACGCCACCTCGGCGCTGTTGAAGTTGCCGTCAGCATTGGCCAGGTCGCTTTGGCTCTGCTGCCAATCTTTGAGCGAGCCACCCTGCGCCAAATATAAATCATGCTGGCGCTTCTCCGTTGTGCTGGCGAGGGTCAGTTGCGCCTTCGCGGTGCGATCGGCGGCAAGCGCCGCGATGAGGTCGTTTGAGGCTTGGACAAATTCACTGGCCTGCATGGCCAGCAGCGGGTCCCCGGCTTTCACCTGGTCCCCGGCGCGGACGAAAAGTTTGGTCACGCGGCCGGAATAAGGCGAAAACACCGATGTCGTGAGATCATCGTCGAGGGCGATCTTGCCGTCGGTCGTTTGTGTGTCGGTAAATGCGGTTAACTGGGCTTCCGCGGTCTTAAATCCAGCCCATTGGGCTTGGGTGGGCTTAAAACTGTCTGAGGTAGCGGCCTCTTGTGCTGCCGGAGCCTCAGCTTTTTGCGGTAATAGGTGGCCAAGCAGCAGCCAGGCTGCCAATAGACCGGCGCCGGCGAGGATGATAATGAGTTGTAGCGGGCGGGGGAGGCCGCGCGCTGGGCGGACAACGTGACCCTCTTCGGCTTCGCGGTTGAGTAGGGCGTTTGTATCGACTTGGTCCATATAAGAGCTTCCAGGTGGCGAAAAGCCAGCGTGATCAGACGATTTTAGCGCGAACCACCGTTATGCGGTTATTTGCAGGGAAATAAGGCAACTATTATGCCATAAAGATTTTTCCGGTCGATTGAGATGCCGCTAGAATAGGGAATGCTTTAAGACTGCAAGCCAGAGTAGCTACGCTCACTATTCTGTCTAGTATTTCTCTACCCTTGAAAGGCAATGAGACGCGTCTTCACGGGCACTACCTCATCATGATTCATGACGTTTTAACGCCTGCCCGGACGGCGATCCATAGTTCGTACGAGGCTTTCTCGTAAAGATCATATAAATGGCTAAATGTAACGGGTTGTCGGAGCCGCGGGCGCATGAGGCCAAGCGGGGCGGGCGCAGACTTCGGGACGGCGGGGCGCAAATTCTGGACCGAGAGAAGCGCGTCGCAAAATACGGTTCGTTTACGCTTTTCTCATCTACAGGCGCGACAACAGGGGTGGGACATGCGCAAAATTCTGCGTGGAACGGCTCCGTGGTCCGCCAAATGGCAGGATTGGCTGAGCGAACAGATTTCCCCGGTTCAAACTGTCACATCTGCACCAGACGGACCCGCCCAGCGCATCGAAAGACCCCGCCATGATCAACATTGCCCGCAACACTACGCGCGCCTCAGAAGTTATCTCATTTTGTGTCGGAGAGCAGGAATTCTGCGTCGATATCATGTCGGTGCGCGAAATTCGCGGTTGGACACCGGCCATGCCCATGCCGCAAGCCCCGTCTTATTTGCTCGGCGTGATCGACCTGCGCGGCGCTGTGCTGCCGATTTTGGATCTTTCGGAGCGGCTCGGGCTTGGCTCCAGTAAGCCGACCAAGAACAATGTCATCATTGTCGTGCAGATCGGCTCGCTGGTCGCCGGATTGTTGGTGGACGGGATGCGCGATATTCTCACTTTGGTTCCGGACACGGTGCAAGCGGTGCCGGATATTGGCACGGATGATGTTCGTCGCTTTGTCAGTGGGTTACTGCCCATGGAAGGACGGTTGATCAGTGTGATTGAGCTGGACCAGATCGTGCCACGTGAGGCCACTGCGGCGCCGGAGAGCCTCGCCGCTTAGGGGTAGTTCTTCAGCGGGGTTGCCAGTCGCGCCGGTTTCCGTCAGGAGACGGCGCCGAGACGCGAAGGAGAGCCGCCCCCGTGACCATGCTGCAGGCTATATTGATCGCTATCCTGCAGGGGGCGACGGAGTTGTTCCCTGTCAGCAGCCTGGGCCATGCGGTGATTCTGCCGGCCGTGTTGGGCTGGGCGCTTAATCAGCACGACCCGTCATTTCTGCCGTTTTTGGTGATGCTGCATGTCGGCACTGCCGTGGCGCTGCTTCTCTATTTTTGGAAAGACTGGTTTGCGCTGATCCGCGGGGTGCTGGGGCTCGATACGCCTCACCAGGTGAGTGAAAGTCGGCGGGTTTTTGTGCTGATAGTCATCGCGACGATCCCCGCTGTGGTGTTGGGGTTTGTGTTTGAACATTTCTTTCGGGATTTGTTCGGCTCCCCGGTGATTGCGGCGGGGTTTCTGGCCGCCAATGGGTTGCTGCTGCTGGCGGGGGAGCGTCTGCATGGGCGCGGGGGGCGCCCTCTTTCCACTCTTAATATGGTGGATGCGCTGGTCATTGGGTTTTGGCAGTGCCTGGCTTTGTTGCCGGGGCTTTCTCGGTCGGGCGCGACTATCGTCGGAGGGCTGTTGCGTGGGGTAAACCATGAAGGGTCGGCGCATTTTTCCTTCCTGATTGCCACCCCGATCATCATTGGCGCCACGGTGCTGGAAGTGCCGAAACTGCTGCATGAGAGTGTGCCGCCAGGGGTGTTTCAACTCTCGGTGATTGCCGCGGTGGTGGCGGGGATCACGGCTTGGCTCAGCACGGCGTTTCTCATGCGCTGGTTTCGCCAGCATGAAACAACGGCGCTGAATCCGTTTGCTTATTATTGTTTGATCGCGGGGATCGGTTCGGCGGCCTATTTGCTGTTCGGGGGGGCACTTTGAGGCGGCTCGCGGCGCTTCTTCTTGGCGTTATTCTTCCGGTCGCGAGTTTCGCCGCGCCTCGGCCGCACCCGATTCTCGCGGCGACTCCGATTTCGCGACTTGATCTGCCTTGGTGGCGGCAGCGGTTTGACGCCAAGCAAGCCATACTCAGAGCCGGGCCGGTTGACCTGGCGTTTTACGGCGACTCGATCACGCAAAACTGGGAGCGTGACGGGCCCGCCGATTGGGCGCGGTTTCGGCCGGAGTGGGAGCGGTTTTACGGCGATCGTCACGCGGTCAATCTGGGGTTCAAAGGGGATACAACCGCGAATTTGCTCTGGCGTATTGAGCATGGGGAGGCGGACGGGATCTCGCCCAAAGTGGCCATACTGCTGATTGGCGCCAATAATCTCGGCCATGTGCATTGGAATGCGGAGGAAACCCTCGCCGGGATTGACGCCGATATTGCGGCGCTGCATCGGCATTTGCCGAATACGAAAATTGTGCTGCTGCCGATCTTGCCGAGTGAACGGTCGGACTGGGTGACGCAGACCACAAATGAAGTCAACCACGTTTTGGCCACGCGGTACCAGGGAAACCCGTTTGTGACTTATGTCGATGTCACCGGGATTTTTCTGAAGGGCGGTCGGGCGGATCGCAGCCAGTTTTTGGACCCGTATTTGTCACCGCCCGATCCACCGCTGCACCCGACTGCGCAGGCGCAAGCGCGTATTTCCGCAGCGATTGAGCCGGTGCTTTCGGCGTTACTGGGCGATCGGAAGCATGGTCCATAGGGTGGGCTGCAAGGCGCCCACCCTAGGCGTGCTTACTTCAGCGCCTTCGCCGCCGCCATGACGTCTGCCGCGTGCCCTTCAACCTTCACCTTCGGCCAGATCTTGGCAATTTTGCCGTGCTTGTCGATGAGAAACGTCGAGCGCTCTAACCCCATGTATTTCTTTCCATACATCGCCTTTTCCACCCAGGTGCCATAGGCTTCGGCCACGCCAGTTTCATCAGACGCGAGGGGGAATTTTAAGCCAAATTTCTCGGCGAATTTCTCGATTGGCTTCATTTTATCCTTGGAAACACCGATCACCTCGATGCCGATTTTGCCCAATTGCGGCAACGCTTCCTGAAACGCGCACGCCTCTTTGGTACAGCCGGGGGTGTCGGCCTTGGGGTAAAAATAGAGCACGAAGGGCCGCCCCTTCATCGCGGCAAGGCTGACGGTGCGCCCGCCACTGGCGCTCATGGTGAAGTCGGGGGCGTCGTCGCCGGGCTGTAGACTCATCCTGTCGGTCCCTTTTCATGACTGTCCGAAAGCGGGCCGACGATGCGCAGAAACGCCGTGCGCACGCGATCGGCCATCTCATCCAGTGTGGCGCGGAACCCGTCTAGGTCAACCGTTGTTCCGCCAGAGATTCGCGTCAGGGCTTGCAACACGGGTTCCGGCAATATCGCGGGCGCCGTTCGGCCCAGAGTGATGCGCAACATGCCTTGAACGCTGCGCCAGAGATGGTCGGCGCGAATGAGCATGGCGGCGTCCTCCCGATCCAGGTAGCCAGCCTCTTCCAGCCGGTGCAGCGCGATTCGCGTGGTTTGGCTCAAGATTTTTGGGTGTTGGCGCCCGTGGCTGAGTTGCAGCACTTGGGCGATGAATTCGACCTCCATTTGGCCGCCTTGGCGCAATTTAACATCCCATGGGCCGGTCGGTGGCAGATCGCGCGCCAGCCGGGCGCGCATCGTGGCGGCGTCTGCGCGGATGTGGCCGGGGCTGCCGGCATAACTCATGGCGTGCAAGATGGCTGCGCGCACGCGTTTGGCGAGGTCGGGCGGGCCAGCCACGACTCGCGCACGGGTCAGGGCCATGCGCTCCCATGTCCAGGCGGAATCAAGGTGATACGTGCGAAAGCTGCGCAGCGAGACGGCGACGGGCCCCTTATTGCCGGATGGGCGTAGGCGCATATCGACGGCGTAAAGCGCGCCCAGGGCGCCCGGTGCGGTAACGGCCGCCACATACGCATGGGCCGCACGAATATACCAATCGCTGGCCGCAAGACGCCGTGTGTTTCCGCCGGGAAGGGGTTCACTTTCTTCAACCGCCGGCGGATGGTCATAGATGAGCATCAGATCGAGATCCGACCCGGCCATCATCTCCCGCCCGCCGGCTTTGCCCAGGGCCACAACCACCATGCCGCCGCCCAGCACTTGCCCGAAGCGGCGGGCTTGCTCGGTCAGCACGCGTGGCAGCAAGGCAGCCAGCGCGGCATCCGCCAGCCCCGTTCGGGCCAGTCCGGCCGCATTGGTATCGAGCCGCCCCTCCATCGTGGCGACCGAAATACGAAAATCTTCGCCGCGCACCACGCGACTGATGCTGGCGATGGCGTCTTCTAAATCATGGGCATCACCCAGCCGCTCTCGCAGCAATCGTGCGGGTTTCGGCGGAACTTCTTGTGTGAGCAACCCTTCGAGCGCGGCAGGAACGCTGGCCAAGTGATCGGCCAAAGACGGCGCGGCGCCGAGCACCGCGGCCACCCGGTCAATCAGCAGCGGGTTGCGCAAAAACAGTGACAGCAACTGCACGCCCGCTGGCAACCGGGCAAAGAGGGTATCCAGCCGGGAAAACGCGGCATCCGGATGCACCTGGCGCGCGAGGGCGCTCAGTAACAAGGGCAGAACGCCATCGAGCAATTCGCGTGCGCGTTCAGAACGCAGCGCACGCAGCCGCCCCGCGCGCCAGCCGCGCACCGCAGCAATGATAGAAGAGGGGTGTTCAAACCCCATCTCCGACAAAGCCGCCAAAGTCGCTGGCGGGTCTTCACGGCCGCGGAAATCGAGCGGGATGTTCGCGGTCGGTGGGCTTGGAACGTCTTCGAACACCTGAGCGTAGCGTCGTTTCACCCGCCCTAAATGCCGCAATAAAGTCTCAGCCAGGGAAGCGGCGTCAGGGAAACCTAAAAATATCGCGAAACTGGCAAGCGCGGTTGGCGACTCTGGCAAGGTATGGGTTTGCCGATCGGCCACCATTTGCAGCCGGTGCTCCGCCGTGCGCAAAAAACGAGAGGCGGCGGTGAGTTCCGTGGCGGCCGCACGCGTGGGATGACCGGCGCGGGTGAGCACGCCCAGAGCGCCGAGCGTGGTGGGCTCGCGCAACCCAGGCTCCCGCCCACCCCAGACAAGCTGTAAGGTCTGCGCCAAGAACTCAATTTCACGTATCCCGCCGCGTCCGAGCTTGAGATTATAGCCGGCGATTTGCGCCACTGGGTCGGCGCCGCCATCTCGCCGGCCGCGATGGCGGTCAATGCGCTGCTTCATGGCATGAATATCCGCCACGGCGGCGAAATCGAGATGTTTGCGCCAGATGAACGGCCGGATGGCGTCCAAAAAAGCCCGGCCGAGCGCCAAATCGCCGGCCACGGGGCGCGCCTTTAACATCGCGGCGCGCTCCCAGTTCTGGCCCATACTCTCGTAATATGCGATGGCTGCGGGAAGGGCTACGGCCGGCGGGGTTGCGGCAGGGTCGGGGCGGAGGCGAAGATCGGTGCGGAATACGTAACCGTCGGCGTCCCGCGTTTCCATAAGTGCAACCA
>Ga0116231_10008415_pt1 | contig 18131 bp, 12 predicted proteins | sample S1TSphgellanicum_2_FD_89695 | JGI IMG/M metagenome (GOLD analysis project Ga0116231, IMG submission 89695) | Host-associated microbial communities from peat moss isolated from Minnesota, USA - S1T2_Fd - Sphagnum magellanicum MG | ecosystem: Host-associated > Plants > Peat moss > Unclassified...
TAGTTCAACCTACATACCTAAATATTGATTTAAATTGAATTTGGACAAATTCAATTAATATTCCACGTGTCACAATTTAAACCATCTAAACATAAAAATTAAAAATCTTGGATTATTTCAAAAAAATAAAAAAAATTTAATTATTAAAAGTTGGCACACGTGGCAACACATAAATTGTTCCCATTGTTCACCAAAAAAGTCGCATCGTAGTTGTAAATGACAATACGTATATGACAAGTCAAAGGATGAAGGCGTATTTTGTTGACTTTTTCCTTCATCCAAAATTCGTTGTTGTTTGCGATTAGTGTCCTATGCAACTTGTCCAATGCGACTATTAAGATTTTAGTTGCAAATGTTGCTTGCAACTAAAACTTAGTTGCATGGACCAGTTGTAAAATGGCCATTTTCTACTAGTGTTTCTTTCATGTGAGAGAGCATTTAAATGGTGTGAGATGACTAGAAATTTGTTGGGCAACCTGAATAAACTTTCCCAATCTACTTGAAAGTTTCAAGCATCTTCAAAACATTTTTTCATGTTTTTTGCAAATTGCCTCAAATTTTTTGCTAACCTAGAAATCTTCTGAAATATTTTTCCTTTTTGCTTGAGATTTTTGGTAGTAATGATTTTTTTCCAACTACTATAGTTGCCCAAAATTATTGGACAAAGTTAAAAATTCCCAAACTGCACAAATTTTTTTAATATCATTAGGAATTTTTCAAAGTACCCAAAAAATTTGGGCAAAGAAATGAAAACTTTTAAACCTTTCTTGTATGCCCAAAAGTAGCAAGTAGAATCAAAATTCCAAATTGCTTAAATTTTTTCAAGAAACTTTTCAAGGATTAGGATTTTTCTAAAGTGCATAAAATTTTGGGTAGAAGTGAAATTTCTATCAACTTTTATAATTTTTATTTCACAACATGTAATTCTCACATGCATAATGTGGGAATGCATATAGATTCATTTAAACTATAACTAATTGTTATTTGAAGCTATATGTTTAAGCTTTCACATACTAACATAGATTGTTGAGCATTTGTGTGAGGTGGAGTTGACTTAGCGATTTTTTTATAAAAGAGTGGCTATGATGGCTATTATTCATTTTCACATGTTTGTAGGATGGCTATAATGATAGTAAGGGTGATTGAACACACTAATGACATGTGCTTTGGCTATGGGCTTTTTACAAAGGGAATACATTTGGCAATTGGGTTATTTGCAAAGGGGGTAGATTGGATACATAAAGGCACCAAGTTCCAACAAGAGGTTAACACACTTCATACATCTAATGTTCTTAGATAGTTTTAACCTCTCCCTAACTTTCAAAAAAAATGTGATAAGTGACTTAGAAGTTCAGACCATAAACGAGAGATTCTTGAAACTTGAAAATGATATTGCCATACCTTCAAACTTCAAATGACATGTTCATCAATTAGATTTAAATTTGAAAGCCTAGTTCAAATGATTCCATAATACATATCTTGATTCTTGATTCATGTATATTTCAAAGGATATGTTATATTTAAGCAACAACAAATTGATCATCAAATGATCTAACAAAGCAATGGAAGTTATATCAATCCACCCAAATTAAATCCTAAGTAGTTTGAAGCTTGAAGGGGATATGAACCCCAACCCAAAGGTGTTCCCTATTGCAGCTTAAACCCTTCCTACACCCAAAATTCAATTAGAATACAAATTCAAAGCACTTGCCAAAAAATTCATTTAAAGGAAACATGAACATTTTGGGAAAAAATGCAACAAACTCAATTCATCTTTAAAGCATTATGTAATACTGGTAATTATTAAATAGGGGTTATGTTTCAAATCAAACATCAAATCATGTGATTTGTGTGGATTAACCAACTAACAAACATATTCCCACGACGTGGTTTAAAGAGTCATGAACAAAAGACTGGTCACTTGGCCATGTATAGGAATGAAAATTCATTGATTTGAAGCCTGCATTGGCTAAATTTTTTTAAAAAAATCAAACACTCAAAACCTTGAGTTTACATGATAAAAGATGTCCAAGTCCAAGTCTTGCTTAGATGAAAACAAATATTCCCATGTGAAAGCATGGTCAAGTAAACAAAAAAAATACCTTGTCACAAAAAATTACAAGTAGACACGAAAGATTTTTTATGCATTGAAAGTATAAATATTATTTTGTTCCATGATTAGTATGAAGATAATCTTTCACATTAATATTATAATATTGAAAAATGAACATCTTCATGTAGATTTAAGCAAATTTTACAAAATTGCATCTATTTGCAAGAAGTGTTTGATATTACAAAATGGGTTGAAAGAAGATGAAATATTGAACTTTTTCTACTTTCAAGTTAATGGAACTTTAAAAAATACTTGTGTATTATTAAATTATGCATGTTACAAGCATAATACATAAAACTTCTAGTGTAAAAGTAGGTTTGAACACCAACATTAACCTTATTGGGTTTCAAATCTACTTCTCACTTAGTTTGTGATACCAAAGTTTTTTCAAATTTTGTATTCAACTTACCATAAACTAAATGGAGGGCCATGTTCTTTCATACTTTTACTTTCACAAGTTTTTAATCTACTTTCATGTGTTTATATAAAAAATTCTGTAATTTTTAAATTGCATTTTGGGCAGACTATTTTTTTTGTCTACTTGACCATGCTTGCACCCCCTCAAGTTTAAAGATTAAAATAATTCAAACCTTCAAGCATGTATGTTGTAACTTCACATGAACCTTGAAAATAACAACTATGACCCAAAAATTTGGTGATGAACCAATAACATCAAATGACTTGATATTCTCCAAAATTACACGAATTATGAACATGTAGGTTGCCAAAACAAACAATTTTGCTTACTTGACCAACCATAAGCAAAAAATTCCAAGTTTGGAAGCAACAAATTAAATTGAATTTTATATTAAGAATGAGGATATCAAAATTATGGCCTCCAAATCTAATTTGCCATCAAGTTTGCACTTTGCAAACCACCAAGATCATGCATGTCACTACATATGCATCAACACAATATCAAACTTTGGTAAGCCACTTGACAATGGTTGCTCATATGAAAAAATATGCATAGAAAGAAATGTTGATTATAGAATCTAATGCATATCCAAGTGTTTGTTGAACTTGTTTCGCAACCTATTTTTCATGAAATTGATGGTGTTGAACATTCATTCATCCTCAACAATATCAAGCACCTAGAACGTAATGATCTCGAGCAACTTAATGTATTTTAAAAGTTTATGCTTGAAGATGTCAAATCTGGCAATTTTTTGCCAAAGCCTTGTGATTTGATTGATTTGGTTGTCTTTTCACATAATTGCCTCCACATTATATAACATGGTCATCTTGAAAACAAAGCTTGCAAATCAAAGGTTTGATTCAAAAATAAGGTAGCAAATTTTTTTTCACTTTCATTAGTTGCCTTGCAAGGCACACAAAATGTGGCCTTCAACAAATTTAGGTTAGTCAAAAGAAATTTCTACCTTTTTTCCATTTATAACCTAGAACTATGGATACACCACACGCAAGGCTACCATTATTTCATGTCTTAAGAAGCAATGAAACAAGTTTTCAATAAGGTCTTGAGTTGTATTTTCACATTCTCTTTCACTTTGTGTGGCCTAATTGGATACATTGTTGATTATATTTTGTAGATAGTATTTTTTAATGATGACCTAACTAAAAGCATCCTTGGTGACATGGTTTTTTTCAAAACCATCAACATGGGACTCGTAGTAGATAAGGTATTTACGGTGCATAAATGAGAATGTGAGATGGACAACATTCTCTCCACTATTTAGATTAGAAAACTAGTTCAAGGGAAGGTTATTATTGGTTAAAAGCTTCAATTAAATTGAAATCATCAAAAGTTTCATCTTCATATTTGGTAAAAAGATCGCAATAGAATTGGTATAACTCTTGTTGGGTCAACTTAATGGGCTCCACAAAATCACACAAACACATCCTTGTTTTGTGTAATTTCGATCAATGCATGCACACACACATTCAAGTACAAGAAAAATGTAGGGGAACCTAAGAATGAATTTGACATCACACAAAGCATTGAGGTTTTTCAAAACAAACGTCATTCTTGGAACTAATTACATGCATTCTCATAATTAAAGGGTAATTTTCCACATTTATGTGCTTTGGAGAATGCATAAATATTTGGTAGGTTTTGACATTCTAGAACAATTTTGTACCTTTAATGTTGATTAAGTTAGTAAGCTTTCAGAATTATAAAAATGTCTTTGAATTTCACACAAAGTAAACATATAATCCTTACAAAATACTTTCCAACCTTTTCATTCGATCCAATTCTAATGAAATGACCATTACCAAAATCATGAGATTGAAAATTCCCAACAATCAAATGTCCTTGACACTACTCCAAATTGCTCACATCTCATACACCAATGCAAAATCTCCCCCAAAGCCAATCCAACCACAAGCTCTCAAAATTCATGAAATTACATGAAACAAAAACACAAACATAAATGATAAGTTGTAATTTGCAATAACTAGCTTTGACAAAGTTAAAACTTAACTACTATCACAGTGCATTTTGCAACATTATGTTATGTACAATAGATCTTACGTAATCCCAATGTACTAAACTTGCTGGCAAATTTTTAATTATGTTGATGTCACAACGAACATGCGAATGCTAGGTTTCTCATGTCATAGGTGCTAGTGAATGTGCTTGAACAATGCAATGCATGATGGTGAAGAGATTCTACATGATGCTCATGATCATGGTGAGTAGGAGGTGGGAAGGATAGAGATAGTGGCAAGATCAAGGTTTCTACACAATGGCGATTATGCCACTTGTCACCAAGCAGATTAAGCAATATGGCCCAAATTTGGGGCCTAGTTTTACAATGGGGCTATTTCTGGACCCTTACAAGTGTCACCTTTTGGCAATTTTTCACCCCCAAAAAAAAAAGAAAAAAGGAAAAAAAGCAGACTGATCTGATACTTGCAAGTTGCATCTACCTTTGTTTTAGTTTTTACCTGCCTGAAAACATTTATCCACATTTGAAGTAAAAGTCAAATACTCATCCAGGTGGAACAGTAAAAAAGGTACCTTTGGCTGAATTGCTGAGCTGTCAGCAGCAAGGCATCCTTGCTAGATTCTTAGTGCAGTGTCAGACGGTTAGATCTGAATTGCTTCATCAGACTTAACGTCAATTGGGTTCTGGCCCGGGTGCTGTTAAGCCCACTTAATGACGCTAAATTGTAAGTAAGTAAGAGTCAGGCAGTGTAGATTTTGCACTCACCCATTATTTGTACGCTACCTCACTCAAATAGTTGAGGGTTTTGGTGTAAAATGTGGAGAGACACTGGCCCACTATTCCAGTCAATTTTCTGACTTGGTCCTCCTCGCATTAACTCTATACAACTGCCATGTGTGGGTGGTCTTTCAAAGTGGGTTGCGAAATAGTGATATCCCTTGGTGACTCAGCGACTATAGAAATCCTTTTGCCATCATTTGACCATATTAATTGTGGTTGGAGAGTGCGTGAGGAGAAATCACTGAATTTTGGAAGCATTACCCTACTATGTATTTCAGCTACATGAGTGCTCACTGCAAGCCATGACCCAGCCTTGTCCTTCCTTCACTGACTGAATTTCGCCAAAAAGAGATACTGAAAATTGAAAATGTCAAACTGAAGTGATTTTGGGGGTCGTTAATAAAGGAATTTATATATACCAGATTGTAGCCAAAAATATGTAGTATATAGTGTGCTTAAAGTTTTTTTACTTTGACATCTCAGTTATAGCCAAATTTGGATAGGTCATCATTTTGGGCTAAATCTTCTTACGGATAGTCCTAAATTCGGGGTACATCAAAAGATTGACCAAATAAAATTCTGCCATTGCCTAAATTAGAAGCAAATTAATACGCTTTCGACAATCATGATGAAAAGCTTATGGAAGTAAGCACTTGAGACTGATGATGACCCGTTTTTCATGTGAGCAGCAAAGAAAATAGAATCTTGAATCCCACTGCCCAAGTTCCCCACCCATCATCAGGACACCTGACGAAAGGACGTCCTTCCTTTTGGAATCTGAACCTCCTTGCAGTGGCTTATAATTTTCTCAGGTCCATCAAACCTCATCATGTAAAATCCTTATTGATCATCTGATGAGAATTTGGCTCCAAAAACGTGGGATTGCATTCAAGTCCAATTTTGTTGAGTTTTCTTTCAAACCCATGTGTGTGTGTGTGTGTGTCTCTCTCTCTCTCTTCCCCCTCCCGCCCAAGCCCCCCAATTTTGTGATGTAGCATGAGTGGATGTTGGGGAGCAATTATGATGCATGTAAGAGTAGTTCCAATAGTTGGAGTAAAATGGTCTATACCACAAATTTTGGATGAAGTCATTGTCACAAAGGTTTCAAAATGGGCTTAGTTGGACAATAAATTCACTTACAAATACCTTGGGTGTGTCCAAAAACATTGAAAAGGAAAAATATTGTTTTTGGTTAGTTGACCACCTGGCATCAATTAATATTGATTGGAGACCATAGTAATTGGTATTTATATGCACCCTCAATGTATACTATTGTTACCTAATGTTAGTTTCCACATTGACAAAAATATAGATATTTTAAAGAATAAGTATCCATATTTGTTATTCACTGGTGAAGGAAGGCTAAACATTTAGCATTAGATTTGCATTTGATAATTAATGATATTATCTCAAATGTTAGACATTTTATTTAAATACATAACAATTGGTACACAACTACTTGAGATTTATCATGTACTTTTTTTTCTAATGTTTTTTGCATTAACAAATTCCTTCACCTCCTTTGGAGCTAGATGACTTAGAACTAGTTTAACAATTGGTTGTTAAATATAACCTTTTCCAATGTTTGGAGAAGAGGTGAATGTCTAAAACATTGTAGCAATACTTAGTTGCCAAACATCTCTCCTATGCTTTTGAACACTAAATTGAGGTAAAGATAACATCTATGCATAACACATGCAAAGAAAAATTCCAATTTAAAATGCAAGGCAATGATTGAAATATGTTATGCACAAACCCACCAACTATGCACATATAACATTGAACTTGGAAATCCATTTTTAGTCTTTGTTGAAATAGCAATATACATATGATTGATGCTTCCCCTTTTTATTTTTGCATCTTTGGTTATTGTTGACCTAGTCTTGAAAGTAATGACCTCCCAAATTTCTCAGCATAAGTATTGTAATAACTTCAAAGATTCACAATAGTTGGGCTCATTCATAATTAGGGTTTAAAAAAGAATGATTTATTTAGAAAGGATTGCAAAAGGTAATTTTAGATTTTTATAATGTTTAATATATTACAACTATGTTATAATTATATGTTCCTACACTTAGAGCATTAAGAAAAACAAGGTTCAAAGAAAAAATAATAATTATTGGGTGTTGTTTAATAGTCCTTTTGAATCCTTGACTAATTTAAATTACTTTGTCCATATTATAGTTTTCTATAAGGAATGCATAAAGTAATGCAATTGATTTCAAAAAAATTATACAAGAAAAATGTGTTCCCCTTTATGACACCATAGATTCATTAGGTCAATTTGATGAAAAAATACAATCATATAAAATTTTTCAAAGTTTTAAATTTTGAAACAAAGGGCTACAAAAGAAATGATTCCTTTCTTTAACCATTTGGCTAGTTGTTTATATTCAATAAGTTCCAAATTCCTAGCTTTGGATGCAAGTCACATGTGCAAGAAATAAACACATGGAAAATCATGTTTAGTTGATATTAGAAATTCATTTTGCCATTTTCTACAATTTTTTTTGTAAACCAAAATATTGATGCACAATTATGTATGCATGTGAAAAATCACCAACACACAAATTATCTTATCTTGGATTATTCAAATTTTTTCCTTAAATTTGTTCCATGTAAATGTCATTTGGAAAAAATTGTCCCTAAAAAAATCCTTAAATCCTTTTTCTTTTTTTTGGAACCCCAGCCATGAATGAGCCCAATTAAAGTCTTGTAAATCTTGATGATATGTATTATGTATTTTGTAACTTGTGCATTTCATTAATCCTAACTGTTGTTTTTTGTTTATCCAAGTTCTTATGTTGCTCATGATGTGTGTAGTTGAAAGGGGAAGTTGAAGAAAGAAGTTTTTTTTAAAATTTGGTGATAGATTAATGCCAAACTAGTCTTGGAGGTATAATATTATATTTGTAGGTGTTGATTTTTTCCATTGATAGATGATAATAATTAATTTGAGTTTTTGAACTTGTCATAAAAAAATTATTGTGTTTGTGCATGTATTCAAATTTTAAAATATCAAATTTGGGACAAATTTCATCTTTTTCATTGATCATTTTGGCCTCTAAGATGTAAAACACAAATAAGTTTTTTGTGTAAAACCAATTGGGCCTTTTGAGACCTAATGTAAAATCGAACTACTTAATAAAAGATGGACCTAAAAGTTTAACACATTTCAAAAGTTGTCAATATATGAACACAATGTTGGAAGTCTATTCATAATTAACTATTAACATTGAATCTTCTCTAAGGTGCCTACAATTGTGGAACAAACATTTTGGGTTGATAACAATTTTTTTTCCTAATTATCCACTTCCCTAAAGAACTAACATGTTGTTCAACCATCTTTAAATTTATTTGTCATGTATTATAATATCATTGCCCAATATAATCAAAACTAACAAAATTATAGACATGAAAATATGCACATAAGATAAACATGTGATTGTTTTATGTGTTTTGAACTTGGATTCTTACAATTTGCATATGAATTTTCTTGAAACTTGATAAATGGAACTACAAGGCCACACCATGGGGATAGACCTCCCAAACATTAAAAAACTAAAACCTCATTCGCATTAAGTTGGGTTCTAATCATGTATAACAAACTACAAGAAACTAATGGACATCCTACAACAAATTGGCATGTTTTTACTATGCCCAAAGGGAAACTTTTGGGGAAAATATGCATGAAAATTCCAAAATGACATGACCATGTACAAGGAAGGGAATAATAATAAATAAAGAATGAAAAATCAAAAAATTATGATGAAACACATAAATGCATGGGCTACCACCACAAGGTCAATGCTATATACTTTCACATGTCCAATTGAGCTCTATGTTGACACTAATTGAGATTGATTATCCTTGAAATTGATTATCCTTGAAGATGTTGGGTTTCACTTTGTGAAAATTGAACAAGACATTCATATCAAACTTTTATTTAATGACATTCCTTTAATATAAGGATCCTCTATTGCTACCACCTCCCCTCTCACCATCCAACAATTAACAATCATCATTAATGCAAGGTGAAAGTTGTTTGATACATGTCAATCTGCATTTAAGGGCATTGTACAAATTTTCCTCCTTTCATTGGCACAAATTGTTTTGGAACTTCAATAACTTCAATATTGTGAATGCACAAATCTTCAATGTATTGTGACATGTGATGTTTACCCATCATGTGACTACCTTTAATTCAGCTTCATGCTCGTTCACAACATTGGCATGAGGGCAAATATGTGCCTTCAATGTGCCTTGAAGCACATGTATTATGTTTTTGGAGTCCTCCTTTTTAGTGTCCCAATTACTAGTATAGATAGATGCATTAACCAACATGGAGCAACCTTTTTTTACTAGTGAAATGTAGCCTAAAAGTGAAATGAATTAAGGCCATGCAAAACTTCATTAACAAAAATGCCTAAAATTAAATGAGTCACAAGGTTTCATCCAGTTGCAAACTATAAATAACCAATACATCATCCAAAATTCATAAGGCCTTAATTAATTTGACCAGCTACTTGCTTCAAAAACTTTGAGTCCATCACTATTGTGACATCTAGACCTAGGATTCGTGCCACCACTATGTATTTCTCTTCATAATGCCTTCTCTCCTCATAAAGTCCATTTGTTTCAAGATTCAAATTGTTAGAAATATTGCAAGTTTTAAGGAGGGGGGAGTGAAATTGAGTTACCATTGAACATGTGAAGCACTTGGGTGTAAATGAAAACCCATGGTAGGAGGATAGGTGTGACAGACTTTTTACATCTCCAACATCTTGTAATTGGTGTAGTAGTGGTAATAGCCTAGTACCAAGTAACCTTTGTTTTGGGAAAGTTTGGAAATTTTAAAAGGTGGCTACTATCAAGCCATCTTTGGTACACTTCTAATGACATTGCAAATACTATCCTTCAATTTGTGTCTCACATTGACGCTGAGGGAGAGTATTTACAACAAATATTGAAGAGCACTAGAGGCTTAGTGCCCTCAGTGGCATACCCTTACTAACTTCTAAGATTACATGATAATGTCATTATATTAAAAAATCTTAAGTATATAAGTGATGTTGCCATACTTTGATTTTTCATTATGTGAATTTTTCTAGCTTTTAATGAAATTTATTTGTTACACATAACCAAATTTTAACTCATTTGATTTGTGGTTAATCAGAGGCTTTATGTTTTAGAAATTTGCAATGTGACCAAAAGAGCACCAAAGGTGCCTTGATAATAATCACCTCTTCGAAATTTCAAATTCCCCTAAAAAACAGTTAATGTAGAATAGCAAAGAGCTCCATGAGCACCTTGCGCATGATCTAGTTCACATTTGATACATATTTGTTTCTATCCATGGTAGATTGCTATTCACTTTGGGAAAACCATTTTTTTCGATACATTCTGCTACTTTGGCTTTCCTTTTCGCCATTGGTAACTACACATTTTGACATCCCACAAGAAGGAAACATGATTATACTAAGAAACCTTTGCAATTTCACAATTTGTTTTTTAATATATAATGAACATCTTAATCAATGTTTTTTGGGGTGAATTTTGGTAAGTTGATGAGTTTTGTAATAGAAAAGAAATAGAAAACATAAAACATTCATGGTTTTGAAGTTATTTTTTTCATCATTTTCTTGAAAAAAAAAGTAATCAAAATCACCATATCCAGACTCAGGTAATAGCTAGGTTGTTTGTTGTAAAAAGGTTCTTGAAAAAAAATCCATTATCCCCAACAAAGTTTTTCCATTTATTGCTAGATATTTTTGGGTATCCTCCCTACTCAACGAAGGTGAGAAATCTGAAAAATAAATCACCCTAATCATAATGCTTGACCATGTATATTTATATTTGTCTTTAATGCAATACCCAATTGCTTACATTTCAAAAATTGTTAACAATCGTTCCATCCTATTACAAATGGAGATTTTACTTTGTATCATTAAGCTATGCATAAGGTGGATCCCAAAATGCCTTGCACAATGCATGCTACTTTTAGATTTTCTTTTTAAATAACTTCAAAGGACAAACACACATATTGTATAGGTCCATCAAACATTCTTACACATCTAGTGGGCTACATTTTTTTAGTTTCCACATGCCACTCTCTCATTGATTCATACATACAAACCACACAACTTTTGCCCAATTATTAAAACCTAAATTTAGGCATTAGTGTTTCTATATTTCACAAAATTAGTCTTCTAATGCATTGCATTTCTACATAACACATTTAAGGCTTAATAACTATTTCCTTGTGTAAGAGGTAGGTGAGACAAGATTACTATTTTGCAATTCATTGGTGTGCTCAAACAATAATGAGTAGCAGGTTTGACAAGTTTCATAAACTTTGATGCTTTTCTTGTGACAGTTTACACATACTTGGAAATAATTTGTGTACTCTTCTAAGAATAAAAAGTACAAGGTTTGCTGAGTTTTAGACATGTGTTTTGAAAAATAGTTTGCATGGTTTCTAGGGCTTTCTATGATTTGTCAGATTGCTTGTTAAGTAGTGGTGGGTACAAGATGAACTTAATTATTATTGTTCTTCCAGGCATCAGATGGCAAGCTAATAATAATAGTCATATTGTTGTCTTTGTATGTATAGAAGTTTGTCTGTCTGCTGTGCAAATACTCGAGGGTTTTCCTTTTTTTAATATTTTTTTCTGTTTTCTGGTGGAGTTCATATTGTCTCTTTGCTATATTAAAAGAATTTTGGGGATTTAAGTTTCTACAGATTCGCTTTCTTTTCCTGCATAGTAATTGAAGTTGTTCAGATTTGAACAGTAGTGCTGCCACTGTTGTTGTTGTTTGTTTTCTCTTGTTTTTTCTTAAACTTACAATTTTGTCATATTTCCCCAGTGGCACTGGTGATCATTCACATGATGATTTCGTCAAATTCGGCTATAAAAAAAAATGAAAATAAAAACATTTCAGCATTCTTGTCTATTGTTGGCTATTTACTGAAAACCCCATGTAGAATCTGGTGGCTTTTTTAAAAACTAGATATCACCCTGAAGTTTGGCTATCAGAAATCCCAAGAAACTTCATTTCTCACTTTTTTTTTCAAAAACATTCAGCACAAAAGAACAAATTTAGAAAATCACTGGTACAGAAACTAAGTCAACAACAAACAGAGGCTTTCAGCTGAGTACAAGTACAGGCCCTAACTCTCTGCATTGCGAAGGCCATTTAGTGATTTCCTTCATCACTACACCAAGGCATTATTACATGTGTGTAAACTGCATTGCACTTGTTGTTGGTTGTTTTGCAGTTTCCTCTTCTTGACCATGGGGGTGAGGCTCCCAGACCCTTAGGTGCAAAAACATCGTTTCTTTTTGTGCAGGAAGTGTTCTTGGAAACAGATTGAACAACAATTTGTGAAATCATCCATACAGACATTAGCCCCTTGCACTTCTCTTTTCTCTTTTCTCATGGTTCGAGAAGATTGGTTGTGTGTAATGCCAGCCCCGTTATTAATCTCTGAACTGAAAACAAGTCCCTGAAATCATTTAGTCAAGAAAACCAACTATGGAAAAATGGGCCAATATACTTCCCACTTCCCCAATTTGACAGGGCTTTGAGGGTAACTCACCACCTAAGCTTGCCCTTTCCCACTCAATTAAGCCCACTTTACTTTCATTAATCTCCTTTTTGGTTCTATTTGTCGTTTAATGGGTTCAGAGCATCTCCGCCCACATGCCCTATTTGGGCCTCTACCAATGCTCACCACACCCAACATAGATTGTTAAAATTTTCCCCATCCCCACCCATAATAATGAAAACTGGGACAGTATATAGCAAGAGATTATTTAAATGCCACTACCCAAACCCATATAATATAATCATTTTATTTTATTGGCATTTAAAAAGTCATAGTGTCTTGTGTATATGTACAGGTCCAAACTGGATGTTACACTATTTAAAGGTTGTATTTCATCCAAAGTATTATGCACATACACCCAATGTTACTGCTGCCCGTGCAGATGCTCTTATCATGTTTGCTGCATATCTTTGCAAGATCCTACTCCCTTCTCCTCTGTTCAAGACATTGCCATCCTTAGGAAGTTCTGCTCGATCTTAATCTAAAAACATCTATCATGTTCATGCATGATGCAATGGTGTTGGTTGGGTTGTTCAATTTTTTTACATTTGTTTAAGCCCATGCATGACAACCCTAGATTTACAATGTACTAGGATTGCAATAGTTAGTTGGCTTTTTATTTGAATAGCTCTTTCATAAATAGAAAACTCATTTGAATCAAAATCCAAGCTCTATCCTTTTGTGTTGGAAATATGTGGAGGATTATTGTTTTTTGCATTTTTGAATGACTAGTTTGCCTGTTGTCCATAAGGTTAGTCTGGTAGAACCATGATTATCCAAGGAGCATCATTTATTGATGAGGAGTGTTCAGTCTCTAAATAATCCATTGTGAAGGTCAGGCTTTACAATTTTCTACAACTATTTTAACATTTCTGATGTCTTTGTCTTTTAACCATCTATAAATGTTCAAGATGTTGTCAAAAGTTCTTTCAAGTTTCAACTTAGAAGCTGCATTGTTTTTGCATCATGATACTTCTAGATGAGCATGCAAAAAATGCACCTTATAAGTTTATAAATTATTACAAGAATTTTGACCTAGTATGATTTGTAAATATGAGGATCAAATGACGAACCAATTGTGGGATACACATGTAAACCCATGATTAGAGGTTATCAATCTTTTTCTAAATCACGAGCCATGTGCAAGCTTTGAAAATAATTTTCTTTAACTAAGTTTGTTGATATTATTGCACAATCAAACTTTTTGTTAGGCTTGCTAATATGGACATTGATGTCATTGACTAAAGGTTGTCAATCTTTTTCTAAATCACAAGCCATGTGCAAGCTTTGAAGATAATTAAATTCTTAAAAGTAAGTTTGTTGGTTTATTGCACAATCAAGCTTTTTGTTAGGCTTGCTAATATGGACGTTGATGTCATTGATTAGAGGTTGTCAATCTTTTTCTAAATCACAAGCCATGAGCAAGCTTTGAAGATAATTTATTTTCTTTAACTAAGTTTGTTGGTATTATTGCACAATCAGACTTTTTGTTGGGCTTGCTAATACGGACATTGATGTCATTGATTGTTCACATAATTAAGTGAAAGGTACAATACAGGCTCTAATCCCCCAAGGCATTGAGTTGTTGAGAATTTTCAGATTTTTTGGGTTTCTCAAAAAACTATAGAACCCATTTCGATTGGGGGGCAAGTGTCTTCGATGTTTTGACTTTGGACTATTAACATTTAGATGATAAAACCATATCATATTGAAATATAATATATGAACCATTGATGTGACCTTAATTTATTGATTTATAAAACATATTTTCATCTTTGTTGAGAAATAAATTAACATTCGTTAATTTATATTCCATCTAGTTTATTGATCACCCATGAATGATCTTCATTTGTATGAATGCCACTCACTATTACAAATCAAGGTTATACACTAGTTTTTCTTTTATTTATTTGTAATCATATTTTCAAAATTTTAATCATAATGGACATTTTTAAAAAATGGCTTTATTCATAATGGACCAATCATTCATGCCACAAATTTAACTATGTCCATGTTAATTGAAATGACTAAGTTGACTAAGTTTGAAATGACTATGATAACTAAGTTATTAATTAATGTCATGGGACTATTTTTAAAATTCAAAATATTTATTTCTTTTTTCTTTTTTTTCAATCGAATTACATGGACAAGTTGAAAATATTGTCATTTTGGACCCACAATTCCAATGCCCCACAAATAAAAACATTCAAGCTGAATATTGACAAATTATAAATCATTAATTTTCCTCTGATGGATCAATGAAATTGTGATTCATGTATTTGTATTTTATTAATATTACAACTTCTTGTTTCATCATCATTATTGTTTTTAGTCATGTTGATTATAATCATAATACATTCAAAGTGAGATTTGAACCTTCAACTTTTTATCACAATCCAAAGCCTTTACCATCTAACCATCACTTCATGTGATAGAATAAGAAAGTGTCATAAAACATATAAACACACACACACACACATTTTTTCATTATAACCTTATTACATAATTATGTAGTTTCATAATGAAATTGATTATACTCATCATGTTTTTAATAAAAATTTATTTTATTCAATCCATTTTTAATTTAAAAACGTATTTACTTGAAAAATTCATATGCATTTTAAAAAAATAGAGTATAAGTCCAAATATAATTTATTTTAGTGATGTCCCATTTATTTCAATTATGAGTCTAATTTAAAATTTAAAATGATTTAATTTCAGGTGTTGAAAAATTAAAATAATTTAAGTTTTTGATTTGGGCCTTAAATTCAACTATAATATTTTTATTGAATTAAAAAAATCACAATGAAATGAGTTCACTTCTAAAATTAGATAATTTAAACTCACATGTCTTTAATTTCGTAATTCTACTCTTACTTTTTCCAATTTTTTTGATGCAGGTGGTTTGTCAATCATCCATAAGAGAACTTAGTCAAATTTGGTTATAGGTTACATAATAAAATAGAAAAAATTAAGTATCTTGTTATTGTAGACATGCTAAATTTTGATGTGACTTAAAATGAACATAGTTTATCATTTCAAACTAGTAGCCTTAGCTTTAGAATTGAAATTTAGTCGCGATGCTACTTCAAAACCTTTTTTTGTATTGGTGTCTTTCGATCCATAATGGGTATAAATCTAAAAAATAACATTTTTGGGGGAATTGAAAAATGAAATGAGTAAAAACTTAAGCTTTCACATATTGGGTATTGCATAAAATTATTATGTAATTAAATCTATAATAGATCCTATTTAATTTTGAAAAGAAATATAATTAATATAGAATAAAGATAAATTCCATGTCTATTTAGGTTGCTTGGAAGATGGGTCACATATGAAAACTTATATGGAATTTTTTAAGATCTTGCTTTGAAAATAATCATTAAATAGCCATAACACAACCAATTGCTTTTAGTTTATCAACATTAGTATGAAGTATGAGCTTTGAACTATAACCTTTTTCAACCTTGTTTCCATACAAATCTATATTCATGTTGTTCCATGCTATAATACATTTATTTACAAAATAAAAAATTACTCTATGTTGGGACACATGTTATATTTTATTTTGTCATTTTTATGTATCATTTGATTTATCTTTAAGCCTATTGTGTTGAATTTCATAATAATTTTTTCTTTGAACATTGTTATTTTTTCCCATGCTAGCTTGATTAAATTCCCCAACAAGTCTATGCATATTGTCATTGTTTAGAAGTCATGAATTTATGAAGGCTCAAACCATTCTAATAGGATTCACCAATGTCTCTTAAATCACATTGTGACAATGTAAAAAAATTGTGCTTAAGTAATCATTTTATTTAGACTATTTCATTGTGCTTTGTGAGCATGAAAAACACTAATTATGAGCTTAAAATTTTGTTGAAAGATATTATATATTTATTGGACCATTTTCAAACTTATTTTATTGTTAGATTGATATGTTAAACAAAAGAACATACAAATACAACACATGATTTTAACATTATCTTAGTTTATGACTCTTGTAATCATGTTAAAAAAGGACTAATTATGCTCAAGGTGGCTCTTAATAGCATGGTTTGACCTTCAAAAGATGAAGTAATTATCTTCATCCATATTTGTTATTCTTAAATACACATACAATGTGATAATGGCATCCTTTGATCCTAACATGGATTATAATTTACATATTGTTAGTGGTAGTACAATTAGTAATTAGGATGTTACTTATGTAGGATTAAATTTACTTGTGGTGGGTACAGAAAAAGTAAATGAACACCATGGTGTTTCCCTATTAATAGGTGTAGATATGTTCCTAGAAGATTTTTAGGAGTTGATATCAATGGAGATGCCAATTTTGTAAGAAGAGGTGAATTACCACCAAATTAAGTATTTGGCTTTACTTCATCTTTGATCTCAAAGATGAAATGTGCTTCTTGGAAAGAAACTAAAATTGATGAGACAATTTTTTACTTCATTCATCATGACAACAAAAAGAAATAGGAATTGTAAGCAATAGATGGTAGAAGTTATCATTTTAGGTTCAAACCAACATTTGTATCCAATTGTTTGTAATGTTTTGGAAGCAACCAAACTAATTTGGTTGTTTTTATATTGTGAGGTTGTGTTTTGATTGGTTTGTTTGATTTTACTTAGAAGATTTTGCTCCAATGGTAATGATGTTGTGAACATTGGTATTTGCATTATGTGTTTTCTTGTGGTTTTTTTGCAAGGCACAAGAAATGTAACAAGAAAAAGAAAAAGCCATCGAAACATGAACCATTACCAATCTCTTACAAATTATAAAAAAAATTTAATAAAAAAAATGTGGGGAAAAAAATGATTTTCAAGCAATTTGATGTGCAATGTGCAATTAGATGGCCCACATTAAGGATAATAGTTGCAACAAGTTTCATAACAAAAATAGAAATAAAAGTTGACTATATAACTAATGGAAAGTTGTTGCAAGAAGTCACCATTGCCAATGTCATGTGCCACATAATGAGGCCAATCCTTAAATATAATATTTTAGGTGTCTGTCCGTTCGGTTGTCCCCCTTGGGGGTAAGGGGGTTAGGGTTAGCACACCCTTCATAATGAATATTTTTGGGCTTATGACATAGTTTACCTTATGCTTTACAATTGGGGGGAGGGGGGGGGGGCGGGGGGTGAGTAAGGCCCATGGGGGGGGGGGGTTTCAGAAATAAGGGGTCTAAGAGGGGGGGCCTTACCCTATA
>Ga0116231_10008419_pt1 | contig 18124 bp, 10 predicted proteins | sample S1TSphgellanicum_2_FD_89695 | JGI IMG/M metagenome (GOLD analysis project Ga0116231, IMG submission 89695) | Host-associated microbial communities from peat moss isolated from Minnesota, USA - S1T2_Fd - Sphagnum magellanicum MG | ecosystem: Host-associated > Plants > Peat moss > Unclassified...
AGCAAATATAAACTCATTATTCCCAAATTAGATTATCTATGGAAACATGCAAGTCATTGTAAGGCTTTGGAAGCCATGTTAAAGGTGAAAAAAAAAAACATTATTTCAATGAAAAGTTATATGTTGCCCCAACTTGGTCTTAAAACAATGTCGCAACACGTCATTCATGGTGTAATTTATATTTAAAAAAAGAAAAAACTTGTCCAATTTACTTTGATTTTTCATTTGTTTAATCATGGCTACCTTGCGATAAAATATATAACAATGTAAAAGTTGTTTGTGTAATTGAATGTTTTTAATAATCCTAGAAAAGATGTTGTGGTAGGTTAGTTGGGGTAGGTTGTGGGATGGTAGATTGTAGGTGCAAGCAAGTTTAAAAAAGAATTCAAAGTGTTGTGGGAGGAGGTAGGTTTGTTTCTTTAAGTGCAAACAAAGTGATTACAATTGATAATTAATCAAGTGGATATTAGTTCATGTATATGTGATGTAGGCATGGAGAAGAATGCGTGTCCTTTTCACTCTTCAACATGTTGTTGAAGGTGGTAATGTAAACAACTTGACCCTTTTCATTACCCAATTTTATATGTAGCCAAGAAGGCTAACTAAAGAGGAGCTAGTTGAAAGGCTCATTTGTTTTGGTGCAAATGGAGTCTCCTTTTCAAGGTGACCACACTAAAATGACATCACAATTAAAGGATAAACATGTTCCCTACACAATGGAGTAGCATTTTATGGCCCATAAAATGAAGCTTATTGTGCAAGCTTGCCAATGAAGTTTGTGAAGTTTGTTTAGCTTGCCAATGATGACCAAGTTGGAAGATTTGCTCCATTCATTATAATCCTAGTTCTCAAGCTCCCTTAAGCAACATTTGGAATCCAATGAAATTGTTAAAACTGTAAAAACAACAAGACTTAAGATTTTGAAAAATGTCAAGACTTAATGGATTTCAATGTTGGAGCTTTTGAACCAAATCATGGTAGAATACAAGATTTTGATTGTGAAAATGTCATAGGACAACCCTTCAATTGCTTAAGCAAGGTTGAATTTTGACCTTTTTTGTGACATTCACACATTATTAGCCTTGTCTTGTTTGTTGCCATTGTTGGAGGTACTCAATGTTTTGATCAAACTTACTTAAGGAAAGGATGTCTTTGTTTGTGATTTTGCGACAATTGTAAAAATTTGTCAAGTTGATCTCTTCATGATGTATTTTGATCCTACAATTGGTTACCAACATGAACATTTCCAAGTCTTTTGTGACGTTGTGGACACCAATTTTGCAAGCATCCCAAAATTGGGTTACTAACATCAACATTGGTGCAAAAACCCTTGCATTTTGAGTCATTGGTCATTCATATTAGGCTCACATTTTCAATGTAGTTGTTGGGGCTAATCAACCAATGTGCAAGGATGTTTCTTGGTATCAATTGCACAAGTGAAAGTTCAATGTTTTGTTATTGGTGACATGTTTATTTCAAAATTGAATAGGTGCTTTGTGGATTTTAAATTAATGAATGCCCTTGGCATTGTATATCCACAATTTTGGATGGAACTTGATGTTGATTTTTGTTTCTCCTTACATATTAATGTTATCAAAAAACATTATCATGAACTGAAAAGGATAAATCTTCATTGGATTAAGTTGTAGAACTTCTAAATGCTAACTTGAACTTGTAGTAATCCATGTTTACATTCACTACTAAGGCACAAGCACTCAAGGCCATAACTAATCCTTTTGATACAAGTATATAGACAAAGTTGTGGGTGACAATTAGCAACAATGTCTTGACTCAACAATTAAGCGAGTATATGAAGTTGGCTAACATACCCATTGTTTCAATGCTTGGATATATGAAAAATGAATGCACTTTTTCCACTTTTGCATTCATGAAAAACAAACCATGCAATCAATTGGGGTAGCACTTGGGCATAATTGTTTCCATGTTTACATATGAGTTATTTATTCAAAAGTTCTTTGTTCAACATAATTTCCCTTATCAAGAGGCTATTACAAGTTGAAAAGATTGCAAAGTGCGAATCGGTGCTATCATTTAAGACCTTGTCTTCATTGGATTTTTGTGGCATTGTCTCTTTGTTTCCACGATCTAGACAAGCATGTTGATTATGTATATTTCATCATGAGTTTTACTAACATTTGGGTGTGGTGGGTGGGACTTTTGGGGAAAAAATGATATTAAACTAGGGTTCAACTTCGCTTCAAAATATTGGTGTTCTCTAGCTATACAATTTCAATGCTACTTTATGTGTTTCACTTTTGTTAAATTATTCCTTTGTTATGAACAATGTAGCCACATTTATTGGATTGGTTTTCGTATGGTTGCCAATTGGACTTAATTTTTAAAAAATGAATCACCACTTGGAATTATTTTCAAAAAGTCATGTATGCAAAAAATTGAGTCAACAAGTGACCTAGTAACCACCTATTCCTATGCCAAAAACACAATAGGAACCACTTAGGCACATAAGAGGACGAAATGGTTGCTGAGTTTAGGCACATTTTGCAAGCTTATATGACTTCAAAAGTCTGACACACCATGAAGCCAGCAGAACAAGAACTCACATCATCACTGCAAGTTCAATGCCAGCAAGTAACAGCACCATTGCAACTTCTCTGCATCAACAGGCACATGATTGTGTCTAAGAATCAGACACTAAAGATGCCATACAGCCCAGGGCATGCATGGTCTGTTTACATCATTTTCTTCCTTGAATCTTAGACTGCCTTGTGATCATATTGTTCAGTCTGTTGTATAAAGATCCCTTCTGGAGCTTCCTGGTGTGGGTTGTAGTTCAGGGCAAGCTGCAGATGGTGCATGCACATTGCATTCATTCACTCAGTGCAGACCATGCATCAGCAATAGTTGCACTTGCCACAGCAACAACAGCATGGGAAGAGAGGAACTCTCAGATCTTGCATCTGTTGCAAGTGCATCACTGACAGCAGAAGTAGGGAAAGGACCAAAAATTGGTTGAATTACCATGGGGTGCTTTACCTCCAAATAATTTTAACAGGAAAGTGCTAGTTAGGTGGATGGCAAGGACTTGGAACCGTCTGGTGCTTCCTCCACCACAGGCACCAGTGACACTTAATTTCCAGATGTTGCATGTGTTTTTAACAAAAGGTGGCCAATACTGCAGGATGTATCAAGGGTCACAGTGAATGCACATTGGAATTGAAACTGTGCACTTCAAGCTTGACATCTCGACTTGAGGAGAGCAGTAGGTTCCAGAATGCAATTGGAAGAGCAGGTTGGATGCTCAATATCTTGACTTGAGGAGAGCAATAGCTTGCAGACTGTAATGGGCAGAGCAGGCCTTTGATCTCAAAGTACCTAGATGATGAGTAAAGTTGAATCAAGGAGGTGCAATCAGCATTGTCAGCTGCCCAGCTGCTAGAATTATCAATTCTTTCCACACTTACATTAGGTGTAGAGGAATCAAGCAGAGTCACAGCCAATACTGTGTAAATTTAGGAAGGCTACTGAGACCTTTTCAAGCATATGAATGGGATTAACAAGACCATTAAATGGGATCTCCGTCTTCATTTGACTGGGATCAAAGCAGAGTATGCCCATTCAAGACATAAAACTAGCCACCTTAGACCAACTCAGCCTCCACGACTACTTTGACCCTTTACATAAGCACATGACATAAACCTGACATGCTCTTGGATCCTAGGCACTCAGTTTTATTTTTCACTGGAAAGGAAATATATGAATCCAGCTCTGCAATTTGCACCTGCTGGATTTAGGAATTGCCCACAGTGGAAAAGCAGTTGCAACAGCCCTGTAAAAACAAAGTACATGTACAATTGCCCTTCACATTAAGGGGAGGAGCAATCAGGAGTGGGCCACATCATATCTAAACAGCTCTGGAATTCCTAACAGACTAAACATCATCCTCCACGCCTCAACTTCCTGGAGGTCAACATCCAACACTGCTGTATGCAGTAGGTCTCAGGTTAGATTGCTCTAAACATCCTCCTCCTCCAGATCTCCACTTCCTGGAAGGTCAAAATCAGACATTGGTGTAGAAGCTTGTGGTGACAAGAATTGGTATTTTGGTTCCAAATAACAGAAGTACAAAGTGGCTGAAGCAACTTGAACAATAAGTGGAGAGGAAAACCTGAAGAGGATCACCTCTCATTTCATGCATCCTCTGGAAACGGAAATTTCTGATGGACAACCATCATAACAAAGCTAAGAATAGTGGTCACTAAAGAAGATTGCCATAATCCAATTGGCATACTATGGCTGGAAGGTCATGAGCCCAGCTGTTAGGGTTTCTAGATTCTAACACTGTGAAACTAACATAGTCCTACCAATCAATCTCAAAACTAGTCCAATGAGCTATAGAAAGGTACTGTGGTTTGCAATCCAATTTCAATACCTTATAAGATTTCTGTCTCCAGTAATGAAAGAATTGAAGTCAAACTTTCAGATGTTGAGCCAGATCAATTTGAACATAAATCAGCTGAATCAATTAACCTATAATCTTTGGTTAACTAAGGAGGAAGAGGCAGACTAACTAACCCAGGCTCTCCCTGACAAGCTCATAGGCAAGAAAACAAGCAGCATTAGCTGGGATGCTGCGGGCCATGGCAGGACTGAACCCACGGAACAGCCCCTTCACTCCTTCAGCTGCATACACCTTCCGGAAAGCATCCATGGTCCCACCATACTTGGGATTATGGTAGTCATCCACTTGTATCACACTCTTGATCACATCTGTTGGATACACAGATAGCCAGAATGCTGCACCTGCAACACCACCTGCAAGAATTTGTGATCCCTTCCCAAGATTTGAACTATCTTTGCCTCCAGCAAGCATCTGCCTGACAGCTTCATAGACTCCAAACATGGCTGCATTCCCAGGTACCTGTGTGCATTTTCATATGAGCAGCCAGAAGGAGAAATTAACAAAGTTGAGAAGAGGAAAGAATAAGGAACCCTAAAAACCAAAACTGGAGAGAAGCCATGAATTTCGCAGCAAATCTTTGTTGACATTTCAAATTCCAGAGCAGCCAATCCTTTTGTGATGTTGCTTGTTTTGCAAGGTTCAAGTTCTGAAGGAGAAACACGATTAGGGTTTGCATACAGCCTTTGCAAATTAGGGTTTCTATCCATTTCTGAGGACTGGCAGTCTTTTTGTGCTCTTGCAATGAATGGAAAGATCTGAGTAGTCAATTACCTCCCGCAGTAGAGTTGGGGTAAGTCCTTTGAATAAACCAAGCACCCCTCCTTCTGATCGCAACACCTGTCTTGCAACATCAAGAGGCCCACTGTATTGAGCTTGAGACAAGAGAGTCCCTGCTTGTGCCCCCCTTCCTCCTGCTGTTGCTGCTGCCACTGTTGCCCCAGCTAAGGCACTTTGTGCCTGCAGCTTGCATTTCACAAGCTCTGTGGGGCATGCCACAAAAGATACAGCGAATCCAGCTCCAGCACCAGCTATCACTTGCTGTGAAGCTGAGAGCCGTGATCCAGGAGGTGATTCTTCTCCTCTCAGCAATGCCTCCATCTGTCCTCTTGCGGCAAACAGAACTGCATTGGACACAGCCACTGTGGCAAGGGGTGCACCCATTCCTTTAAACAAGCCTTTGGGTCCTTCGGAAACTAGGGTTTTCTTCACCGCATCCATGGCACCGGAATATTTGGGGAGCTCTCCGGGCAATGGTCGCGGCTGACTTTGCAGTTTCACTTTGATGGTATCAAAGGGATGACCCACCAAAAGCTGTGCAGCTCCTGCCATCGTCCCTGCCAAGAGATCCTTGGCCACAGCTTCTGTTCCCATTACCGAGTTTTTTTTTTTCTCTTCTACTTCTTCTTCTTCTTCTTCTTCTGCTCCCTTTTGCCGCTGCCTCTGCTAGTCCACAGAGTTATTACATCTCGTGCTTGATTGATTTGGCACAACCGCTTCCAAATCAATTCCTACAACTCTTCTCTCTCTCTCTCTCTCTCTCTCTCTCTCAAATCCGTTGCACTTCCCACATCTAAAAAACATATATATATCACAACTTCTTCCGTCACTCCACTCTCCCCTAATCTCGACTACCCGCCACCCCTAAACCAAAAATTAATAAAAAAAAAGTTGAAACAATCATGTGAAGTGAGCAATCATCTGACAAAAACAAACAAACCCAATTGCAATAAAAAAATAAATTAAACACACACAACGATCAACAAATTGAGTACACAATCTATGAGTTATGTGTATGTGAAAGGCCACTCCACGTAAACGTAGATTTTTGCAAATGAACGTGGCCTAGCTTGCTCCTCGTGATTGACAGATTACATACAAACCAGAAGAAAGAAGCAGAAGCATCACTTTCTCTCAGCTAGTAAGTCTTCCATCACCACCACTAACAACAACAACAACAACAACAAGAAACAGACAAACCAAAAACACACCGCAACTTACTTACAGAAGGACTCAAGCAACACAGACACAGAAATTAGGGTTTAGAGCTCAAAAAAGTAAAGTACCTACTAGTGCAGCCATGAGAGCATGACTCATAAAATTTTGTCTTATTTATGATTTCATTACTTCTTATCACATGTGATGATATTGAAAAAGGCAATTCATGAGGAGAAGTTTTTGCTTGAAATTGTCAAGGTCAAGAGTCAAGACCATACAATAGATGGTATGTGCCAAAAACAAAAGACTCTCCTATAAACCTTTTACAAAAAGGCCTAGTCAAACAAAGACACAGAAAAATTAGGGTTTAGAACTCAAAAAAGGTAAGTACCTACTAGTGTAGCTATGAGAGCATGACTCATGAATTTTGTTTTATTGGCCTTGCCTACTACCAAGGCAAGGATATTGTGTAAAGATTCATTATAGAGTATAGTAGCTTAAGGAATTTTTATAGGCCCCTAAGGTAATAATAATAATAGGTCTATTTTTGTATGAGGATTTTTGAAAGATGATATTTTGGCTTGTGTTGAATCTTGAGATCAGTTATAATAGAGTTATAATAATATCTTGAAGGATTTGGGTTTCTTTTAGAGGATTTTTTGAAGATTAGGTATATTTTTGCATGGTGAAATATTTGAGTTTCCATAATTCTTCTTCTTTTGCCTTAAGATACTTTTTAATGTAAATGGCAAGGCCACAGTGCGATGCACCCCTTGTTTATTGTTTGATTATCACATGTGACTATTGAAAGGTGATGATGATATGAAAAAAATTGCAATTTATGAAAAAGTTCCCTCACAGAATTGTCAAGTTAGAAAAGTTCGCTCACAGAATTGTCAAGTTAGAGAAACCATACAATAGATTATACAAAAACCTTCCTACTCACATATGATGTTTTGTGGTTGGAATTACAATGCATAACCCATTAGGGTAGAACTGATCATCACCGATCATTACCTTATAACTGAACACTTCTCTAGATCTTTGTCATCTGTGTTTCATTTTGAGTGATTTAAAATGTTATGGGAGCGTTACCTCCAGCTCTAGAAATCATCTTGGAAATGTAAAGGAAAAGGAGTAATGAAAAAATAGCAAGAAGAAAAATAAGCTTTTCAACTTACAAAACGAGCTTTTTTCTTCTCTTTGGACCCCTCCTACTTTTAAAGCTTTTAACTTTCTCATTTCTTGTTCATTTTACATGATTTAAAGTGCTATAGGAGTGTTATCTTCAGTTCTACAAATCATCTTAGAACTTTAGTAGCAACAAAGCAACATACAAAGAATTGTTGTGGTATTCAGGAACAGACTTTGTGGTGTTCAATGGTTTTTTTTTTTCTTGACCCTCTCTACTTGGGGGGGGGGGTGTTCTCATTTCTAATCTTTTTTGAAAATATTTAGTGCGTCAGATACACGAAGAGGAGGCATTCAAGTTTTGTTTGGACATCAGAAACAGCGGAGCCCTCCCCTTGGATCCGGCCTGCCCTGAGTGCTTAAATGTTCATTATGGAATGAACTTTTCAAACAAAAACATAAAAAGTAGGGTTTGGAAACTCAAAAAATGTAATGCAACATGAGAGCATGACTCATAAATTTTGTTTTGTTTATTATTTGATTATCACATATGTCACGACTCACCATTGAAAGTGATTATATGAAAAAATAAAGAAATTTAGGAAAAACAGTTTCGACCTAGAATTGAATCCTTCGTAGGTTCATTGGTACTTTCTACCATCTCAAAAATGTTCATATTGCTATATTATTCATCATTTGTGTCAACAACAAAAACATTCATTCCTTCCTTTAGTTTAATGCTCATGGATATGGCTACATGCAAGGGATCATTCAACAACCAATAACCTCTTGATTGGTTTAAAACACAAGCAATGAAACAAGAAATAAAGTGTTTACAATAATTTATAATATATATCATGTGAGAGGATGGCATACATAACCAATGACACTGAGACAAGTCTACTTGCTATAGCAGAGTAGAATGATTTTTTTGAATTGGAAAACTTCTTGAAATATGTTCACTTTGCTTACAAACTTGCAAGCTTTTGTCCATTCTTGTATACTATTTACAAATATGCTTGGGTTGATTTGATGAAAAAATATTTCAAACCTTTGCACACTATTTTTTCAACGATTGCATATCCACAAGACTTCAAAGGCATGTCCAAAACATGTGCCTTGAAAGCTTTCCGTCACATTCAAAGTTTCACAATTAACTTTTGTCTTCAAAACAACTATCATGATATTCAAATTTGACTTTTCATCATTAACATAAGTAAGCATTTTCTTTGTTAATCCATACTACTATAAAAGGTCTTGCAAATTTCTTGCCAATACATGCTTTGAAGTTTCAAATGTGTCAAACAAGTTAATTGTAATATGTTTTGGCATCCATTTTTTCCATAATAAATTCACAACCAATGTAAAAGTGTCATGTGCCCCTTTAGAGATCTAAAGATCAAATCTTTTAATAATAGAAACACAATTTGTTAAATTGTTAAAACATATGTTTGTTTTGCCTTTTCAATCAAGTCCAATGACATGTCTTGATTAAAAGTCTTTTGGAAGGAAAAACAACGCAAAGGCATAATTGCATCATCAAACATTTCAATCAAATACTCTCAACAAACTAAATGGGTAAATGGTCTTCGAGAACTAGAAGACCCAAATTCTCCAAAAAAAAGTCTTTTTGATGCACATTATCCTTTTTGAAAGAATCCATGGACACAAAAAAATTAAAGATTGCACTCACACTAATTAAAAACCTTTTCTTTATATGTTGTATTTTCATTAGACTTTTAATGTTGTTCACATTTTTCCTCAATTTTTGTCAATTAATCCATGGTTTTCATCTACATGTTTTTTCAATGCAATTATCCCATTATTATTGAAATATAAAACTAAACTTTTTTTTAACATTTTTCTATTCCAATAAAATAGGACTCACTAGCAATGTACTTTGAATAACAGTGCTGATGAGGATTTGTTTTCTGTCTTTACATTTTTTTTCCTTTAAGATGTTTTTCTCTGTATCTTGTGCTTATGTTGCAATTCCAATTCCACAATTAATCGGTTTATGCCACATGCCAATACTGAATGCTTTTACATTATGGATATTCCAAATTTACCCTATATTCATCCATTTATGTCTGTAGGGTAAACATAGGGTAGATATTTTCCATTTACACCTACTTGGCTAATATATATATATATATATATATATATATATATATATATATATATATATATGCCTGAACAAATTTCCAATTGGCTGATATGTATGTATGTAAACTTAAATTACATAATAAAAAATAAAATTGCAACTCAATCATAAATTGAACGAGAAAAAATAATAAAATGAGATACCTACCAAATTAATTAGAATGAGATTTTTGAATTAATGAAGTATCAAATCATTTGCCTCTTCTCATTTACTTCTAGAGCTCTAAGATTTAGCCTTTTAGGCTAGTTCTAAACGATTAAGTACTTTGTTATCATTATGCTCGAATTTCAGCTATATTTAACAATAAGTTTCAAACTACTTCTCGTGTTAAGGTATCGTGTAAGTGCCCAAGTTAATGCATAGTCCTTGCCTAAAGACATGGCCCAACCAAAAACCAGTGTCAAATCTTCCACCCTCGTGGTCTAAACAAAAATCCTAACCCTGATCAAACTGAACGAGTTCAGGTGCAAACACAATTGAAATCCAACACAAACTCCTCTCTGTAATCAGGCAAATTTAGTGCTACAACGCCCAAAAATGCTACCTGGAAGCAATACTCCCTTCCCTAGGATGAGGCAGGGCCCAACAAAGTGAACAATAAAAGTGGCCCCATTCTAGTGTGCAAAATGTTGCATACTGTTTCAGTGTGCTTGCAGGCATTGTGATTCTTGTTTTGGGAGTTGGGAAAGAATGAGACTTTCTTGCCCACAAAGACCTTCTTAATTCAATGTATGTCATAGCGACAATATGATGGCCTGATTGATTCTCTGCATATGGCTCTGAGGATGCAGTTGTGTTTCTGATTTTATTCCAGAGAGTGCACACTTCACAGCAATATACTTGCATTTTAAACTACACAGTGCTAAGTTTATCGAGACTTGAACATAGTAGTGGAATTCACACTAGAAAATAAAGAAATTCCCAATGTTTTTTGGTTGAAAAAAACAGACAAAATTTGTGGGGGATATAAAACCACTGCAGCAGGTAGATGACACAATTGAGTAAGTGTAAGTGTACACTAAACCCTAAACCCTAAACCCAACAGCATCCACTCCTTGAGCATTAAATTCAGGGAGTACCCATCCTGTCCTCCTACACTATATTATAAGCTAAGCATTAAATTTGGCAATGGGTACTTCCCAAACATGCTTAGATGGCCTTGGCCCTTGGGTGAAAAGTGAAAACCAGTAGGTATCAGTCTGGTGGGTATATAAGCCCTGTGACTGCCACTCGGTAACCTATTAGGTTGGTATGACTTGATAACATACAGATGGTACTGGTATAACCATCCTCATACCAGTACCTTTTTTGCAGTACCTACCTAATTGCACTACTTTTCATTGCTCATAATAGATCATAGAACCTTTTGGATTGTGTGAGGTTTGCCTTGAAAGGATTTAATATATATAACACATTATGCAAAAACCCTCCTACACCAGCTCAAATATCTCATCATTAGAATTACAATAAAAGGCAACTCATTATTGTGTTATTTTGATTTTTAATTATAAAATAGATGATGTGGATCCTTGTCATGTTTGGTGTGAGGTCCTACTGAAGTCCCCATTAGCTGGATTCACCTCAAATGGATAAAGGGATTATAAAAAAATAATAATAATTTAAAATTTAATTTAAAAGAAAAAGAAAAAAAACCTTAACCCTAATGTGATCCTATTCACACAGAAGGGATAAAAGCTGATGTGGCAAATGACTTCATGGCATACACAATTATTTTTTGGTGGAAGTTGGTGCACACAAATCATCATGCCAAACCCTATCTTCCAGAATTTTGATGTGTTCTTCTATGCAATTTTAACAACTACACAACAAAAGTAAGTTGCTAGGCACAAAAGAAGACCATGGAAATCCTTGGGAATAAAGGATTGGAGAGTGGCTGGGGGTATAAGACCATTGAGGTCATAAAATGCATTTGCACCACCCAATTTTAAACCCCTCCCCATGTGAATGGTTGAACATAGAGTTAATTTAACCTGACCATACTCTCTAGAATATGAATATTAGAGTGGTTAATTTAGTCCTCAGATTTTAGTCATTTTAACCCCAATCAAGAGAGGGTTAAATGCAACTAAAACATCCATACTAACTCTTGGTGTGAATCCAACTCATGTGAGCTCCAATGTTTTGATATGTAGTTGGATTATCCATAAGAAAATTTAGTCCAATGTAAGGGTTTTCTTTTTCTTTTTCTTCTCTATTTTGTGATTAGCTAGATTGGTGATCATTGACAATTAGATTTAGCTCAATTTGACTATAGACCAAATATAATTGAAAAATAATCCTTTTATATTTTGACTACCTTTTGAATATATATATATATTCTTTCGGGTGATCTAGCCAAAGTGGTGATAATTGTTAGCTCTATCTTTTTGCACCAATCATTGAATTTCTTTAATAAAGCTTTTGGTTTTAGGATTTAGGGTCCATTTAAATATCACATACCGGATGGCCAAAAGCACTATCCCTTCAAAATTATACTACAACTACTCACACGTCTTTATAGAACTATTCCATGATGTTCTCTAAATCATTTTTTACACACATTGATCTATCTACTAGTAATTTTTTCATGTTCTGCCTAACATACTTTAAGCATTACACCCTAAACATTAAGATCAACCTCTTCCCATGTTACCTTTCACACGGGATTTCATATTCTCCATCAATTCACCTCTATTTTCATAATGTCATTTCTCTTCAAGTCAAAGAATTACCACACATAACATACACACAAAATCCATTTTTTTCTTTACAAGGAGGAAAACAATTGCCCATCTTTAGAAATCCCATTGTTAATTGAAAATTCTTGCACTCCTACCAAACCTTGACACAATTATAATTCGCTCATGATAATTAAAGAATATTGCACCAATGATCATTTTTTAAATCATCATTCATCACTATCAACAAAAATTATAACTATATCTTGATTTTTTTATGCCTTGGAAAATGTGCAAGGAAAAAAATTTCTTTCAAAAATAATTTATCCACCATTAAAAAAATGGAATTGGAAATGAAATTGTTTTCTCTTGCAATTAATAAATGTCTATATTCACTTCGAAAATCTAGCCAATAGGCTTACAAATTTCCTTTCTTTATCAATTGTTTGTTTTAACATGGTTCTAGGAGCTTACACCATGTTGGGAAATGAATCATTGTCCCTAGTATTTCCAAAAAATAAAGAATTTTCCTTTATGATCCATTGCTTTGTAGTTATCTCTTTAGGTACTTGCAAAAACAAGTTCATTTTCAAAATAAAAGGTCCTTTACTATTCTTGGGAATGTTTGTTATTGGCATCATCTTTTGGCCTTCTTATTTTCTCATTCCAACCATAATTGTTGTTTTTGGTTCCAACTATGGTGATTTTTTGCTCTATCACAAACTCTATAAATGTCACCCTTTTCTCCATTAGCAAAACACTTTCGTCATATTTCTATTATGAATTTGTCCACTAGAAGTTGTGTCCTCTTCTCCTCTTTAGGGTGGCCGTTGTTTATAACATATGTGGAACACTCCAATTCTAGACACTCAAAGAAACATTTTAAATTAATGTTTGTTTCTATGTCCTTTATGTCCCTTGCTTCCAATATTTATTTTGGAAATTAGATGCATTTTTTTAGAAGTTGTGCAAAGCTCCATTGAAATTATTTTATCTTTAACATCAACAAATCAATTATGGGAGACTTCACTTTGATACTTTTCATGCAACTTCCTTAAGAGGTAGCCATTGTAATTTATTGTGAAAAATCATATAATTTTATCAAAATTTCCAATTTTTCTAAATTAGATTGAAAATTATTGTTCAATGTATTATTCTTATTATATTAAATTTATTCTTCTTGTTTATGATTCCATTTTTTGAAAAGAAAATTGGAATCACATAATTTATGTTCATGTCACTATTGAATTACATGATAAAATATTATTGTCTCACTAGAGTATTATCATGACCATGGATTCCTTGTAGGACATAAATAATTCATATCACCCTTTAATTGCTTTACATAATGACATTCACACCCCTCAACACTTTGACAAGTTTATTACCTTGTGTGTTGTGAATCTAACTACTATCTATACATGCCAGATTTCCTTCTTCAATTGGAAAACATACAAACCTTTTCCTATTCCTTGCCATTATTCGCCTCTAGTTATTTCAACATGTATGTTCTTTGTCTTCCACTCTCTTTACAAATTTGATGTACTTTCTAATTCCCAACCCAATTCGTGTACCTTTTGATTTTGTTTTCATTCCTTAAATGTACATTACGCCAAAATGTTGTCATCTCTGGGACTTCTTTTGGGCCTCAAAAATTCTCACATACCTACTTAACAATGTACTATTGATTCTTGTTTGGTTTAGAAATAATAATCTTCATACCTTTATATGGTCATATTATGGTCATTATTAAAAAATGGTCACAATTTAACAATTCCATTGGTCCTCTTCTTTTCTCACTTGCCTACCAATGGAATCTAACAAACCCTTTGACATTGAACTATTTATTCATTCACAACAACAAAAAACCATAGTGTGTGTCGTCTTGCCGTGGACAAAATATTTATGCTAAAACATATTTTTAAAATGGCATATATCATTACTCATTCTCATCACTTTTCAAGTAAATTGTAAAATGGGGAGTTTTGATTTTTCATTTTTGACATGTAAAAGTCATGATGAAGTAGACATTTTTCCATTTGCAAAATCTCACCAAAGAGTGGTTCAAAAAGTGAAATTCTAAAACTAATAGGTCTTGAAGGTTTTCATTGCAAAAAAATAGTCAAATTCCTAGACTTTGTTTTGACCCAAAATATAGAAAGATAATTAAAGATTTGTAATTCAAGTCCTAATCAAATTTGGCTTCATCTTCATAGAATTGCCAATTTCCTATGGATGTCAACCACATTGACTTTTAACCAAAAAATCCTTAAATATGTATAATGATAAATTACAGATAAAACATTTGACAAAGTAAGGGCCAAACTCCTTTGAAACTATTATACTCTATAATGAATCTACACATTGTATCCCACCCTACCAAGGCAAGGCCAACAAATGTAGTTCAAGAAACCATCAAGCCTTCACATTTGCCTATGTTGATGTGATTCAATTGATCAACTTAAATCCTTACCTATGTAAACATATTGATTTTACTCAAGATTCTAAACTAATCTTTCAACCCTACTTTGGTGACCATTAAAAAAAAATTTCTTTCAAATCAATTCTTTCAAATTGTTACATTCTTACTCAACCTTGTTACATCTTGATCTTTTCTTCATTCAATAGATGGAAAAGACATATGAAGCTCACTTTACCCCACCCACCCCATTTGGTTTCAAAAACATAATCTTTTGACCCCAATCCCCTTTCCATAACTTGTCACTATTTGTTTCAACATCTATTTGGATATCATAGGCTCTTCTATAGACTGTGTTTCTTTCATTATTTTATATTCTTTGTTTGTTTGTGATTGGGACCTCCATCTAAAATCCCTTTCTTCCAATTAAATGTTTTTTCTTCTTTGTTTGGTGTTATCAATAGGTTTCTTATGTTTGTAAGTAGTTTGCTTCCAAAGCTCATTCACTATTCCTCCCTAGAGATCCAATATGCACAATTGTCTACAAGTTTTGTGGTGTTATGCCATTATGTGTGCAAAGCTACAAATGCCAAATGTATCATGTTGTTCATAGATAAGAGTCATTTTAGAGGGTAGCCATACACCTTGGAAACCATGATCACCTTGTCACAAATGGTGTGGATAGGGATTCGTTACAAGAAATCAAGGTATTAATCCAAAACAAAGTTTTTTGTACACATGATGGGAAGAATTTTACATCATTGTTTTGAGTGTTAACAAAATGTTTAGGGTTCAACACTTGTTCAATGAGGATAATGATGCCCCAATGGAACACTTCAAAAGTGAAAAACTCCACCATGTGATGAACAAATTTGTTCATTTGTGTCTTCCAAACATTCAAAGTCTAATTACATTTTCTAATCACAACCTTGAGACTACATTGATAACATTTTTTTTTCCCATGAATCCTTATGACTACATCTAGGATAAATGTATTCCTAATTTCCAAGTAAAAGGTTTTTATGGTTAAAGTGTTTGTCCACATAGTTGCAACAAGTGGATGTTGTGAGGCAATTTTAGCTTAATGGTAATTTACAAAACAATTGGGTTATGTTTGATTATGTCAAGTACGAAGGTTGGATGACCATGGCATGCCATGAACTTTCCTCTTTGTTGTTCCTCCCTTTTGCTCTGTCCTTGTAAACCCAAAGTTTAATTTTTTTTAAAAAACCTTTAACCTATTTAGATCAATTAAACACCTTTTCACGCTAAGCTCCTTCCTTCCAAGCTCTTATTCATAGCAAATTCCTTCTTTCCAAGTGCCTATCCACAATAAACTTCCTCGAGCTCAAAACCACATCAAGTTGCAACAATTTTCACCTCAACCTTAAGCAACTCTAGTCCTCTGGCTAGAGTGAATTGTTAAGGGAGGTAGGAAGAGTAGGGAGGGAAGTAGGTAAGTAGGAAGGTAGGGGGTACGATGGGTAGGTAAGAAGGATTGTTGGAGTCTAAGAAGTATGAGTTTAAAAAAAAACTTGGAAATCAACAAAAAAAACCTACTTCTTAAAAAATCAAGCATTGCAAAACCACCACATTTGACTTATGTTTTCATGTATTTTTTGAGCCATGTTGGTTTGTTAGCTTTGGGTGGCTATTACATTTTTCAAAATATACACACATATCCATTTGCAACAACTATGCATTTTTTGATTATTTGTGGATGAAAATTTCTTTTTGTTACAACCAACATTGGTGATGTTGTCAAGGTGCATGTGAACATCCATGAATAGCTAGATGCACTCATCATGATGAACACTCTTTAATATTATAAAAGACCTTGCACTATCTTGGGATTTAAAGTTTATGCACATGTAAATCATAACTTGCAACAACCTAAATTACATGAATTACTTGAAGTCCAAATAAAAACAAATTATTTTTGTAGCTACATGAAATACATGACCTTTGATAAGCTTGAAATTTATTTAATAATATCTTTTAAAATTTATTGAAATGAATTTCACTAATCAATTATTGTAACATGTAAGGGGTGTTACAAATGTAAGTAAAACACAAATATAATAGTTTTTTTCAAAACAAAAAATGATAATTTTTTTGGTGTCATAACATACATTGCAAATGCAACTTCATTGATAGATGGGACAAGTATCCATTCTTTACTTGGCTTATCCATTGATAAACATACCATTGTGAACAAATTTAACACAATATTAAACAATTAGTTTGATATTCAATTTATGATCACTGATGAAATGTCAGTGGTAAGTTGCACCATACTTAATATAATGCATTTGATATAAAAATAGTTAAAATCAAGATCCAAATGAACCACTTTAACCCATAATTAACATTGTTTTACATGTTTACAAGTTTCATAAAGTAAAGATGAATGTTGAAATTGTGTGTTTTATTTGTGCAATGGCTTTTCTAATATATCAATGTAGTGTTTAAATAAGTTTGAAAGTAATCCAATGAATATGAAATATATTTTAACATGTTAAATAAAGCTAGTAACCAATGATTTTCATGCTTAGAAAGCAATTGAAACAATATAAAAACATTGTTTAAGCACAATTGTTCAACATTGTTTTAGGACTTTCAATCAATCTCATGTTGTCATGTAAGGACTAATCACATGAACTCAAGAAGGCATAATTAATTCCTATTACTTTCTTTTAACCCATCAAACATATTACCATTTAAAAGCTTAACATTATGCTCATAAGAAATTTTTTATAATTTCCACCCATCATTGGTACACCATTATTTTCAACAAACATTCGACCAATTTTTTCATTCATAAATTTGACCCCAAAAAGATGTCATGGGTAAAAACATATTGGAGAATTACATTCACCCAAATAACATCGGATTAACAAAACAAATGTGACAAAACAAAAACATTCAATATGCAACTCTTGTACAAAACCTTCAAAATGGGAAAAAAAATTATATTCAAATTTCGACTTACTAACAACATGTTTATTCATTCATTTAAATGTCAATCTATTTGATGATCCATGAAGAACAAGGATTTTCATAGTTCTTCAAAATGAATTAAAAAACACAATCAATCATTAAATGATACATTATGACGCGCTCCCAAGTCACGGGGTGAAACCCACTTGAGGGTTTCACAAAGTCAAGTTGCGGAAAGTTGAGACTTGGTAGCACGCTCCCGACTTCCAACTCTAAAAAGGGGTAGAGGGTCAAGTTGGGAGCCCAGGGATTAGACTAGGAAGAGGGACTAGCTTAGCTCGTGTGAATCTGCATCCAAAAACCAACCAAATCGGGTTAGTTTAGCATTCGGGACACCCTTGGGTGTTGGGACTTGC
>Ga0116231_10008420_pt1 | contig 18122 bp, 12 predicted proteins | sample S1TSphgellanicum_2_FD_89695 | JGI IMG/M metagenome (GOLD analysis project Ga0116231, IMG submission 89695) | Host-associated microbial communities from peat moss isolated from Minnesota, USA - S1T2_Fd - Sphagnum magellanicum MG | ecosystem: Host-associated > Plants > Peat moss > Unclassified...
TCTACCTAGTTGTTGAAAGTGCAGATTCCACAAGCATCTCAGATTAGGCTTTCCTTTAATGAGTCAGAATGGTGGTGAATAAATGAATAATACCAGCAACTATAGTCAAGAGAAAGATGGTAAATGTGGGTCAAGGTTGCAATCACTGTTGTGCGGGTATATTGTTGTTGATATAACCTCTGGATGGTGTGTTTAGAAAATTCCAACTTATATGTGTAAGGGTATATTATCACTACCCTACATTTCTGGGTTTGGGTAAACAGAAATTCAAGGAATTTTGTTAGCCTTGAGATAAGGTCAAAGCACCCATGTCATATACCATTTTTTTCTTGTTAAAATGGGTATATGTTTTCTTCATTTACCCAGTCTAATAATCAAGAAAATATTTGCACTTAAGCAAACATTAAGACAAATTTTCAAAGACCAAATCCAATGGGAATTTTTCAGACAATTTTTGACAGTCTCTTGCCTTTTCCATTTCATGTATGAGAGAAACATCAAAAAAATTTGGACAATCCCAAAACCCAAAACTTTGGTGGAGAAATAGAGCTGCCAAAGCAGGGAACAAATGACTAGAACTTCCTCACACCACACATCTAAGGTTAGAATTAGGATTTATAGTTAGGGTAATAAGAAACTTATAACTCCTATTTGCCCTAAACCTTATTTACCTGGACTCACAAATATATCCTTCTCTGGTTATGCATAAGTCTTGCATGTGCAAAAGGGTTTTAATGCAATCAATTATTGCTTTTTCTTTCTCATATAACTGGTTAGGTTGATTATCAAATTTGTTTATCAATGCCAATGGCAAAGTAATACCAGTTGGTTATCAGTTTACCCATTAATTTTTGGTATTGATTGCTGGTTATAAAGAAGGGTCGGTTCTCAAATATTCGCCTTGAGAATTGTTGGTTATATAGCCTAGGTAAGGTAGATTATGGCGTTGGCTTCATTATAATTATTTTTTCTGTTCTCATGTTATTTTTATAAAAGGAGTTCAAATGTCTGTAAGTAGGCAATATAAGGCAATGCTATCTTCAACTCCCAAAAGGTGAAGAAAAGAAGGCAACAACTTTGGTGTCATCTTCCAACCTCAAATCATACTACAGAAGTTACAATTCCTTTGAATGTGCAAAAATCAAATGCATTAATAGAAAAAAGAAATTGAAAATTTAGACATTTTGGGAGTGTAGTAAAAATTCTGAAATAAAACAAATATTAATTGGCTATGTTTGCAAAACATGGGATGATATGCCCAACTTGCTGCAAAAGGAAGACATCCCCAATCTCAAATATACAATTGACCATATACTGCAGGAAGTACACAGTCGGGGTAAAACTATTTGTCACCTTTGAATTCCAGGTTTGTATTAAGACACAAACTTTATCTGACTATTTGTCACCTTTGAATTCCAGGTTTGTATTAAGACAAACTTTGAAAAAGTGTGTTTAAAACAGAATACAATTGCAAATCTGTGACAGGTTTGAACCAGTTCAAAGGCATACAAGGGACAAAGTGAAGATCATATGCCTGTCACAAAACACATGTCCTTTGTCTTTCACTATTTGAGCAAAACTTCATGTAATGGCCTCCCTTACATGGCCCAAAATGGTCGCAAGAGAAGATAAGCACCCACCAAAAAACATCCATTTATTATGTTGGGTTCCTTCTCACTGTAATGCAAGCTCCATTTTGAGGTGAAATATACCTCTGACTATTATCTCCATGACTTCTCTGCCCATAAAGTGCAGAATGCTTCTCAAATATTTGACAATCTTTGGAACTTCCCTGTTGATGAAACTCAAGTGCAATATTTGAGATTGCAGAGAATTCGAGGTTTCTTGTTGGGAGGGATTCCAAAAGTAACTAAAATTCTGTCACCTTTAGACTGCTGGAATTTTCAAAAAGTATCTGGCTGCAAACAAGATGAACATGCCAGAGACATTCTGCCATGGCTCCAACAATAAAGAGTAAAACCAAACTAAACCATTCACACACTTACATGGGCATAAGGTGGTTCCTTCAAGGCCAAATTAGACTAAAGCAGCCACATCCTGTGGTCCCACTGGTGGAGCTGCTGTCGTTGGTGATGGACTAGCTGTTGGAGTCTGCACAAGTTGCAACAATCATTCACCTAACATGAGCATGAAAGTGATACAAAAGACATAAGATTTCTTTGGAAATCAGTCACTCAAAAGTTTGCTTGAGGAATGAGAATGGGAACTGTTTAATGAAATGTGTATGCACAGAAAAGCTCATTATCCTATTTAGTTCTGACATGAGGAAACTGGGTCTATGCACCACAGATACCAAACAAGGTCTGCATCTTCTTGGGCAAGTCTGAGCTTTCTTAAATGCCACTCGGTGAGGTTGAGATTAACTCAGAACCTTTACTCAATTATTTAAAGATCAATCTTAGAGGTCTTAGCCACAAAGTACACAGTGATGTTTTGAAGAATCCTTGGAAAGAACAATCCTTGAGAGAATGTACCTGTGGCTGGGTAGACTGACCAATTGTGTATGGGCCATCAATCATAGGTGCAATTTCCATTCGCTGAATATTGCGGCGAGCTACTCTCTCTCGGCAGCATCCCAGCATGAGACGTGCAGCAGTACCCAAGCCCAGGACAACCAGTACACCTGAAACATAGCAGCTGAATTGTTAAACCTCTGGCAACTCTTATCCAGTGCCCCAAGAAAACTTACATACAGGAAACAGCACTCTACCAACTTAGGAAAATTCTCTCTTACTTACTCATATCACATGACACCAGAGATTGTTCTGTTCTTGATAGTTTTCAGCCAGCTAGTTAAGAAAAAGCAGTGATTGTTTGATGTAGCAGGGAGACTGAGATACATGTGTGTTCAATGCATAAAGCAAGTGAAGCTGGATCAAATACAATGCGTGCAAAAATGACAGGCATTATAGCTTCCAGACTGAGCTAAACACATTCATCAATTGATCCTTTCAGTTAGACATGTGCTTTACTGCCTTATTAATGCAAAGATTGGTAATATGCTCAGTAGAATTTATGTGATTGAATTGAATTGATTCCCAAATGGACTGGAACTCTCTATACTCTTCATTTGCCATTCTCTCCATCTCGCATTCAGAACCAGCTAGAGACAGAGTGAAGAGGATGGTTGAGAGAGTACCAATAATGATATTTACAGGAATAGCTGTAGCACCAAGGAAGACAGTGAGGAGAATATCAAACAGGAGGGCAGCAAGCAGGATCAGCATCGCTACCCACAAAGTGCGAACACGAGCCTAACCACACAAACATACAAGAAATTGTTTAAACGTGAGTGACAGCTTGCTTAGCAAGAATCCATCAGGCAGTGCAGCATGTCCAAAGGTTCAAGTCTGAATGACATCCACAAAGAGGAATGTCACAAAAGTCAACAAAATCACAAACACAATAATTGAGCATGGGTGTCGCTTCAACATGGTCCACAGCACTAGTTGTGTGACAGTGTGCCTACTGGAGAAAAGCCCTACCCTTCGTCCTCTTTGTTGTAGCTCCATGGTTCCCATTGCATTTGGAGCCCTGACTCTCCACGCCCAGAACTGAGGCTGCAACACAGACCATGAAGATCATGTCAACATATGAGATACATTTCATTGGAGGATCATGCATCCATGCAACCACTGGAACTCATATCATAATACTGGGGTGTAAGCACCATGGACTTGAACATACAGTGGGAAGCGTTGAGGGAGGGGTTATATTTGTTGCAGAATGCCTGCCACAACACATATACTTTTTAGGCCTTCTTTCAGATATGGAAAATGAGGAAAATATCAAGACCATATATCAGTAAAAAGAAGAGAACATGCAAGCAAGCTAAGCAAAAGCCAACCTGCACAATTTACATTCTACTATACAGAGAGGAGATGAGGCGTACTGGCAAACTTCACACATGTTGGTGCCTTTGTTGCTAAACCATTGATCAATGCAGGACCGGTGGACTTTAGCCAGTTCTGCCCGACAAGAGCATCCCAATTCAATCACTTGTTCTTCTGTGTGTTGCTGGCATATTCTGCATTCAGCCTAGAACACTTCAGATCATGCATCCCAGCTCAGTGATAAAACATGGCAGGTAAGGAGATCCCCAGTCAATCTGTAACTTGGAGAATCATGACATTAAGAGAAACAGCAACAATGTACACAAATACATTGCTGTGCAGATGCAATGTACACAGTATGGAAAGGGAAAAATTGACAGGCTTATTATCACTGACCTGCAGCATTCAACCATGCTGTCAGTACTGAAATTGCTGATTGTGCGATCTGGACCACCACCTACTCTGCCCATATTGTAACCATTCTGAATATGTGCCAAATGCATTGGCTTTCCTGTGTCAACATCGGAGATATCTATTGTTGTGCATCCACTGTCCACTTGATCTCCTACTGCACATACAGTATTACTGATCTTCTGCTCAATTCCCAAAATTGGGAATGTAAACTCTTTGCCACTTTGTAATTCCAGCTGTGTTGTCTCCCCTTCAAATGCACTGAAGGAAGTGTCACTTGGATCAAGGTGTTCATACCCAGCTTTATTTACAGACAAAAAAGGCTTTCTAAAGTCCCCTGCATCATCAGATTCTTTCTTTCTATCTTCCTTTCCATCCTTCCCTGCCCCTGGCTTCGTCACTTGAATTACAGGCAGTCTATTGTTCTCTTGCAAATCTCCACCTTGGTCAGTCTGGTGGGTTTTGGAGGTCTGTCCAACCCCTGGTTCTGCTCCATGGACCCATGCCTGTGGCATTTGAAAGGAGTCCAAAGCCTCTCCGTATGACAAATGTGGTCTGAAGGAAGCTGAATCCACAGAGGGCGCAGGCCGCAGATGCACATTCTCAACTGCTTCATGCTGCACCTTGGGGATCTTTATCAGTGAGTTGAATCGTCGAAGCATGCTTGTAGCAGTATTGATTTACCAAATGTTGCACCTAGAAAATTTGCAAATGAACACCATAATTAAATAAACCATGTTCCTCCGCATAAGACAATTTTCTGGGCATGAGAAAGAAATAGAGAATTAGCAGTAATGCAACCTCTGAAATACATTGAAGAAGCTCGATTGAATGCTTGCTTTCTTGAACTCACAATCTTCTCCAGTTCTACAAAGTACCATTAAGGGTCTCTTTCCATTAGGCTGCTGCAATCACAGTTACACATAGTGTGCTGCGATCACAGCAACCTAATGGAAAGCCACTGTTTTTTTCTACAAGAACAATCACTTTCCATTGGAGAGCTACAAGTATGGTGAAAATATGTAATTAATCATGTTAGGCACTCTGGGAACACATATTCTCATTAAAAAAAAGGACGAATGTCATTGTATGGTGGGTCACATTTTGACACGCAGCTCTCACACCTTCTGCAATTTGTCAAGCAGCAATTGATCAATACTTGACCGGTAGAGCTGTGAGATGACTATGAGCACAGCTTGTTGGAAAAACATAAAGGAGAGCTGATGTGATCACAGCAGCCTAATGGAAAGATGTCCTAACTTCTCTGCATTTTTACCCGTATAAAACAGGCAATACACTTCCCTCCTTTCTGATTTAGTCAGTCAATTCAAGTTCGGGGAACAGACAATCCTTCACCAGATCTTCGAAATTGCAGAAGATGATGTTCAACACTTTTTTCCCCTGGGAAGACTAAGGATAGCAACTTGCTTGCTGGACACTGAGACACTCTATTCCTCATTTCATACAATACTGATGCACCTGAGCTTCTTCCAAGATTCCAACCTTCAGATTGTTGTAACCGGATTCCCAAAGACAACATTTGGCCATAGAAAAGCAATGAAAAACACCAAAAACTATTGCTAAGAACCATGTCCACAAACCAAGTACGAATGTTCCTAATACATCCACGATCTCGCACGAGTAATTCTTTCTCTCAGACCGAACTTGATTCGCAGTCTACAAAACACTAACGCTATATTATTATGCGACTTTCAGGCAAATACAAAACAGATAGATGCAACGGGGAAAAACACTCCCGAGCACTTACAAGTAAGTCTATCCGCCGAATGCGAAGCAACAATCCGGTTCCGCCGAAGGCAAAGCAATAATCCGCATCCGCCGAATGCAACGCAATAATCCAGATCCGTTGAATATAAAGCAACAATCCGGGATGCTCTTCCGTAGAAATGTTCACCTGTACAAACTTAACCAAGATGCTTCAATAATAATAATGGAGAGACACCGGAATTGCTGAACAACATTCTTTCAAAAGACCCGAAAAAAAAAAGGAAGCGCGATAAGTGTGGAAGAAGTTAGCAAGCTTGCAAGGAAGAAAGAGCCAAACCGCGAGAGAGAGAGAGAGAGAGAGAGAGAGAGAGAGGATGAAGTAGCAGCAACAAACGTCCACCGATAGGGACGAGAATGCTAGACAGAGAGAGTCGTTTTAGAAGGAAAGGCAGTGGGAGATGGAAAATGGAAAGCAGCTGCAGAGGTGAGAGAAGCGATGCGAAGAGAGAGGAGCATGACATATGTCGGGCAGCAAATGGAGAGCAACGAGGAGAAGAAGAAGAAGAAGAAGAGCAACAAAAGCAAGAGGGCGTCAACTTGTCTTCGAACAATGAAAAAGAACAGTTGCTACTGCTGCTGCTGCTGCTGCAGCCTGACGGGACCACCCGGGTATGTACCGGTGTTGGGAGGGTATCAACTTTTGCCCCTGCCCTCAGGGCTTTTTACCTGGTGTAAAAATTGTCACTGTAAATTTTTTTTTGTACCAAAAAATAAATAAATTGTGGCGATACCCGGCGAGTACAAGGGGTGTGCTCTTCCTTTTGCACCCATGAGACAAAAGGGGCTTGTGAGTTGCATTTTAGTTGGGTTTTTGTCTCTGTAGTGGAGGTGGGGGAAGGGTATGTGGCAAGTCATAGTTTGTTAGTTATTGACACATATGACCCTTGTAAGTTGACCTTAAGTTTGGCCTTGGTATGATGCCATGTGTAAATGCTGCTTTTTTCTGATGGGGGAAAGGAATTGTGGCTCCTTTCTCTTCACAAAAGTGTATGTATGTATGTGTGTGTGTGTGTAACTTATATTCGTCAACTGACTAATTCGTAAAACTTGTTACAAATATCATGCATGATTCCCAAAGATGACAATGTAAGATGGACGACTTTCTCTCTTGTAGGTGATTGTGGCAAATGATGGGTGCACAAATTGCAAGTGATTTATCACACGCTTTTGTTGTCATCTACAATAGAAAGAAGTACTCTCGTGGTGCCTTTTATACACTTCTTCAATCGAGAGGTCACTTTACCTTAGCATGGCTGAGTTGGGTGATGTGGGTTGGGCGACGCAATTTGTTTTGTTCATATACACACAAAAAAATATTTCCAGTTTGTGTGTGTTGAGAAAGGTGGTGGCATTTCCAGAGTTTGACAAGTCATAAACAGATTTCAACCTTTTTTCCCTAAAAGTTCATGTACAATTTTAGATTCAGGAGCTCTTGATGTGGCCTAAACATGACTTTGAAGGCACATTCTCACATTTTTTTTAAGAAACTTGTATATTATGAAATGCTATGTGTCCTCCTCTCACAACAACTTATCTCTAGCTTTGCTGCAAAATGCTTATGGGCTCTCTTCGGACTATTTAGTCCCTCATGCTAAAAGTGCACAAACTCAGATGATGCCCAACATGAAAGTATTCTTCATACCTTTAATGTGACAGACAGATCGTAGGATCCAAGTGTAAAAGTGTAGAAGGGTAAAGTCCCAAGGTGGGGGCATTCTCAAAATAAGGTACCTCCGACAATGGCTGTAGCTGAGGCTTAGCCTTGCATTTTGGGAGTCTCTCTCACTTGTGGGCCATCTTACCCCTTGTAAAGCATAAGGCAAGTGTTATATGGAACTAGAGGTTTTTTAAAAAAATTTAAAATTAAAATTAAAATTTTTATTTATTTAAATTAAATAAATTTATAATAATGAAAAATAAAATAATAATAGCTTAGTAATGTATGTATTTATGAAAAAATAAAATAAATTTTAATATGAATGTGTCATTAAATTTTAAGGACATGTCTAATTGAAGGGATCTATTGAATATTGTAAATAAGATTTATTTTTAACACCCCAACCATGATGGAACCCCTATTAAAGTTGGATGAAAATTGGTCCAATTTTCATAAAAAGATGGGTGAAATTAAAAAATGAATGAATTGAAAAAAGTCATTCCAATACCCCAAGGGTGATGGCTTAGTGGTACAACCTTTGTTTGGTGCCACAAAGGTCCCAGGTTCGAACTTGTTGCAAAATAAGTGAAAGCCCCATAGTGTCCTCTACCCCATATTGTTGTGTTCCCAAAAAGAAAAAGAAAAAGTTGGACCCCCCAAAAGAAAAGTTGGTCCAACTCCTTGTAAATGTTTAAACAAGGGATGAGCCCAAAGAACTTGGCCTTGAAAATGAAAGGATAAACAAGCTTGAAGAAGTTGGACAATGGGAAAATTATTCTTAGAACTCAAAATTAGGAGGTTGAACAAGCTTGAACAATGGAATTGACAAAGGTGTGAACTAGTGTTGGGTGGTTCCTTGGTTCTAGAAGTAGCCCCCAATTCCTAAAATTTTCATGGGATCGGTTCTAATTTAGTTTGAGTCCTATTGTTTTTGCAAAAGTGAATAGAATTTTAGTTTCATTTTTTAATTTAAGAGGTGGTTTTATTTTTATTATTTCAAATTAGATAGGTTTCAATTCATGGTTACAATTCCAAGATCCAAAACATCAAAATGGATAATGGAAAAAACAAAAAAATTTGAAGTTTAATTCCAAGAAAAAATATATATTATAAAAAAATAAAATAGAAAATTAACACAAACTAACTTATTTAAAAAATTTAATCTATACACTATTACAATTCATGATTTTTTAAGTTATTAAAGTTGATTACCTCGTCCACCTTTACTAATGAACATGTCCATTTTGACTATAGGTCCATGAATCAAATAATATGTGTATTGTTTTATCAATGAACTTGATTAAAATGACTTATTTAATTATTTATCAAATTGGACATTGATTTAAATTTAACAAAAAAATGACCACCTTGATCAAAATGATCAATGATTTTTTAGTCAAATTGAACATCCTATGTTAATTAATAAGAAATTAGCTACCTACCTACCTACCTATGTATTTAAGGCTATCTACCTACCTAGCATTACCTAAGCTAGCTAGGTAGCCTTAAATAGGTAAGTAGTTTAAGCCTATCTACCTATTTAAATGTACCTATGTACCACGTACTTACCTCTTACCTTCTTACCTATGTATCATCTTGCAACCTACCCACTAACCATTACCTCCAATTTACTTACTAATTACTTATTTTACTTACCTACATAAATATTGTTGTGAAATAAATATGCAAAATAAAAAAAATTGTCATCTTTTGGAGGTTCAATCCATTGGTCAAACATTGGTTTATTATTGTGAAATTGAAGGGTTCAATATTTTATATTGGTAATGTATAGGCATGCTTAAAGGAGCACGATAAGTAGGCTAGACTAAGGTAGTTAAGTAGGTTAAGTTAAATAAAGTAAATTAGGCTAGTTTAAGCTTACTATCTACCTACACCTATTTGCCTTTCAAAAACCTATCTAAACTTAATTATTATCTACCTACCTAAAACATATTTTTTTGTAATAATCCAAAAAAATGGTTTAAATTTAGGTAAAAATTTTAACCAACCAAATCGTTCACTATTTATTAATCAAATAAAAAGACCACTTTAGTCACAATGGTAGGTCAATTCCTATGCGATTTTAGAACAATCCCTTTCTAAGCTAGTTTCAACTGCACTCAATTCTAATGAATTTTTTTGAAACCAAACCATAGCCCACCCTTTAACCTAACTACTTGGCTACACACGTGCGAACCCAAATAATCGAAACAACATATGAATCGAAAGAAGTTGAACTTTTAAAAAAATGGAGAATGGATGAAAATGAAAATAGTTCTAGAAGTTGAAAAATTATCCAAAATTCATCCATTGCCCAAAATTTTCAACTTTCAATAATTTCAATTTCATTCACCATTGAACATTCAAATGTTATAAAGCTTTAGTGAATATAATTGATTAGAAAAAAAAGTGTTTGCGATCAATGATTTTGCAACTATGTGCAACTATTAATGTATAAAATAAACACATATCATAAAAATAATGGCCTAAACTAGTGTAACAAAAATTTAAAGATATAATATTACTATATATAACCTAAATTAAGTAACATAAACGTAGTCTAATTAACCTAGTACACCTATAACTAATTATAGGCTATAATAGTTAGCTTATTCTATTATAAATTAATATATAATAATAATTATATTATTATTATAATTAATTAAGCCATATAACAATTGACGATAGTTATAATTATATAAACTATTATATGTAGAATAACTATTAATTACATTAATAAAGTTATTTTTATAATAATTATGATTTTTTGTTAAACATCATTTCAATATTAATATAATGTTATTAATTTTGTTAATATATCTATGAATAGACTATAAATACTTTAGCCTACGTTAGCTATTAGTTACAAATAATATTGAAAATTATATTATTATTTCATAAGATGTAATATTTCAGTATAATAAATAATAATAATAATAGTTTATTCATTGTAACCACTAATGATATTATACTAATATTATTTTAATAGTAATAGAAAATACATTAATAAATATCAGCAATACAAAATTATTATGTTAAATAAACTATCAATAAGGATAATAGTAATAATAATATATTTATTCAATATCATTCTGAATTATTACTTCAATATAATTATCAATAATATTATAATAATATTATTTTAAAAATATTCAAGAGTAATAAATTAGTAGGTATCAATAGTGTAAGATTATTATGTTAAATAAACTATGCATAAAGTTAATGATAATAATAGTATAATTATTTAATATTATTCAGTATATGTAGACTAATAATATGGTAAATAATATTGTTATCTATTAGCTATTATTACCTATAATATAATTAGAATAGCTAATAGGTAAATTAAGTTAATATAACATGGATATTAGGTAATAGTTGCATGTAGCTTGTAACTAGGTTGGTCATGCTTGTAACTAATTTTTTTATCCCATATGTTTTGTCCTTCATTCCAATTTTTCACAATACATAATTAGGTGCGTGAAAAAATGTTTACAAACCAAGTGCCAAGTGCCATTTGGGATGAGCCAATAGAAGAGGTTCAACCCATGGCTAATCACCAAAAACATAGGATTATGTTAAACCTACATATTTAGCTTAGGTGTCTAATCTAGCCTAAGTTATTTATGTGGCCTACCTTCCTACCTCCATAGGTACCTATTTACCCACCAAATTGCATGTCCAAATTTCAATGGTCATAGCCTTAATATGAGTCATAAATTATATGGTCATCAAAATAGTTGCATGTGTAACTAGAAGGATGCAACTAATCATGGATGTACAAATGTATAACCATATTGTATGAATTGTATGATAATTCCATATATATAATTCAAATATTGTTGCATGCAATTACATGTCGGCTACAACTTGTGCAAGGAAAATGGGTTTACAACATGTGCTAAACAATGAAAAGGATGGAGCAATAATCACCTTGGTTTTGAACATGCAAAAGGTTGGCTTCTCCATCAAGCTTCAATAATTCAAATTGAAGGTTGCTAAAATTACACAAAGCAAATCCCCATGCATTGTTCCCAACTGGTATTTTAAAAGGTAGTTGATGATATTAGTTCAAAAAACATCCAAAAATAAATTAACGTTCATCTTGTAAAAGGGCTACAAGCTTCTAGGGAAAGTGGGGTAACTAGCTAAGCATGCCATACCTTCTACCTTAACTTGGAAAATTTATACACACAACATAAGTACCCTTTGAACCACATTTGGAATTCAAATGAAATAGGGGTTCAAGTAGGGTGGCAATATTTTAATGCTTAGGTTTTGGCTAGGTGGGGCTCCCATGACATTTATAACACCATCCCCAAGTCCTAAGAATGGTTGATTGTTAATTGTGATGTTAATGACAAGGGCAACTTTGCTTGCCTTTTATATTTTCAAAGGTGAAAGGATGTGGGAAGACTACATAAAGTTATGTAGGATGGGGAACATGCATGGCCATGTAAAAAAAAACTTGAATAATTGCATATCTCTACAAGGCGTGATTTTTTTCCAATAGATTTGTCATGGAGGGGATTTTGCAATAGAATTATCATCTTTTGATTCTAGATGGGCATGGGTTACATACATGTCACGATAAACATCACAAGCTTAGCATTTCACGATTTATAAATTCATGTAACATTAGTTTATTCATAATTCATACATTTCACATATTACTATCGTACATTGAAAACACACTTGACACGCAAATTTATCAAATGTGTTTTCAATGCATGATATTTGTGTATAAAATGTACAAACCTATGAATGAACGAACACAATTTTCATTATTAATCCGTCACATGCTAAATTTGTGATGAAAGCACTTGAATAAGCAATTGAATTTGGATTGAACATGGTGACCTTACTTTCACATACATCATATTGCTCTAACCATTAAATGTGAGCTGCTTTAAATTATTCAAAAATGTTTTTAAAAGGGAGAGAAATTTTGTTGTGGTTGTCAACAATTATTTTGTATTGGACAAAACCACATTCACAAAATGGGTGGACAAGTTTTGGAAACCTTCTTAATATATATATAATCAGGGTTAAGGGCATGTGGAATCTAACAATTGAAACTTGTTGCTATAAGTGAAAAGTTTGGTTTGAATGAAGTGTTTATAACAACAAAAGAAGAGGACCATGAAAACTTTTACCCTTGAAATTCAACAAATCAAACCAATGACACTAGGGATGAAACTAAAGCTACCACAAACCTATTGAATGTTGTTAGTACATTTTAAGCAATGCTTACAATACCTCTTACAATAATGGAGTGTTTTTCTTCACCCACACCTTGTTATTATATACAAATGCCACGTAGTTTTAATATTTCAGTAGACAATTGTGAACAAGATCAAGTAGTGGTGAATTTGGAAGATCTTAATCCTAAATTAAACAACCTAAGTGTTCCAAGTCAAACTGAAGGACCTCCTCCATTGGTGGACCTACTATCATTGCCAAAATTGTTAACAAGGAGAACTCATCACAAAGAGTCATTAGTAGACTATTCCAATTCGCATGTGGTCACATCAAACCAATATTTGGTAGTTTGAAACAAAAGGCAATGGATAAGAAAGTTACAAACAAAATTAGAAAACTTAAAATAATGGATAAGGAGGAGAAAATATCCAAATAAGTCCAAATTGCATTTACCGAAATTGAGTGAATGATTCAAACAAACATTGAAAAGGAGGATAGAGCCAAGTCCAACCAAGAGTGGTATACTATTATAATTAGGGTTGTTGGTGAACAATTCACAACAATTTTAGAATGTGGTTCCAAGCCCATCATCTAGGTTGTAGATGGTTTGGCCTTGGAATCACATTTGAACACCTAAAAACTATTATGCAACTTAGAATGGCAATAATTGTGCAACTTCTTGGGCATATTTTAGCCATGTTATAACCTTCCACTCAACAAGAACAAATGAAGGGACAAGGGTTATGGAGGTTATGGAGGAGAAAGAGGAGAGAGAGGGGACCTTATGAGCTGATGTAAGTGACAACGAAAGAAATAAAAATAAATAAAGGTGAGAGGGGAGAAATTTTTTTGAAAAGTCCAAGCCATCTCATCTTCTCCTTGGACCTTTTACAAGTGGTGATGGTGTTAATCGTCTTTAACCTGAGCTCCTCTTACATGATGGTGAAAACACACACTAGAAGGAGAAAGAAAAAAATAAAGAGAGAAAGGGCAAAGAGAAAAAAAAAATTTCAAAAATTGTTGCAAGTGGCAATGGTGATGAGTTAAGGCACAAGAACTTTAATAGTGATAACAATAAGCTTAATAGGGTTACATGTGACAATGGTGATGAGTTGAAGAGTAGCTACTGTAAGTGGCAATGGTGATCAACTAAAGAATAATTATTGTAGGAGGTAGTTACAAGATAAGGTGGCTCACTTTTTCCATCACATTGAACTTTTTGTATAGTGTGCCAATCTATTGAAATCCCACAAATGTATGGTAAAATTGTTTTAATGACAAAAAAAAATTATGGATTAGAATTTCCAACTTGAATATTAATATGTAGATAATGATGAAATTCAATAAATAGGCAGTACACATATAGTAATGAATTTTTGAAATATAATTATGGAATGTGATTTTAAACATTACAAGGAATTTGCATATTAACAACTAGATTTCACTAATAGAAAATGGCCTTTTGGCAACTAGTCCTTGTGACTAGTTTTTAATTATAGATGACATTTGCAATTAAAATCTTAGTAGTTGAGTTGGACAAGTCGCATGTGACACTACTCGCAAACAACAAAGAATTTTGGATGAAAATAAAAGATCAACGAAATACATTTTTGATTGGTCATGCACATACTATTATTTACAACTAGGATGCGACTATTTTGGTGAACATTGAGGATAAGGTATGTGTTGCCACATGTTCCAACTTCTAATAATTAAAAATAATTATTATGTTTGGATGGTTTTAGATTGTCACATGTGGTGCAATATAATTTTTCCATATGGCATATTAATTGAATTTGTTCAAAATAAATTTAAATCAATATTTAAGTATGTAGGTCAAACTAAATACCTAACTACTTAACTACCCATCTAGGTTAAACACCTATGTAGAGATGACCTACTTAGCTACGTAGGCCCAATACCTATTTAAGTAGGTAGGTAAGTTATGGAAGTTGGTAGTTAGGTGTAAGTACATAAATATTTACATTTTATTTTAGGTTAAGCCTTTTTTATTGGCTCTTCCCATATACCCATGTTTTAAAATATGAAAATGCAAAACAAAAAAACTTGAGTATATACTTTTCAAGATGAGAATGAAACCAGAACATATAACAAAAAAATTTTAATTACAAATAGTTTGCAACTAAAAATGTTTAGTTGCAAACTATTTACAACTAAGAAATTTATCTCATGTTTTTACCCTCATTTTGACTTTTGTAAATTATATAATTAAGTAAGTAAATGACTAACTAACCAGCTAATAAATTAACTAATTAAATATTTATAATAATAATCATCAATAAATTTCAAATACATCATAATATAATTAAAAAATTAATTATATTACTAGTTATTGTTAAATATTAATAAATTTATTAGCTAAATACACAGTAATAAAATTAAATTATAATTATATATTAAATTACCTTATCAACCAATTTACTTAACTTTATTTGACTCATATTGAAATTATTAGTTAATTATTAACTATTAATTATAAATCTTAAGTACTAATTTTTGAAAAATAATAATATAATTAAATCCTAACCTAGTCTAATTATTTTATTATAATTCTTCCCATTATTTTTTCATTTTTATAGTTACTAATAATTATAAAAATATATATTTAACAATAATAGTGACATTAATTGAATTATTATTGTAGCTAGTTGGTAGCCCCCGCCCCCTTTTTTTTTTCATAGTATTAATTCATTCATTATAGCTATTTATGACCTATCAAAATAAATATTTTTTATTTTTTAGAATTATATTTTTACTTTGAAAATAATTCCTACATTTGTATAATAATTTATTAGATTTCCGTACTAACTATTACAATAATTTTTGTGAAATAATAAAATAATAAAATTGAAAATAAAAATTATGTTTCAGTAATTATTATAATGTAGTAATACTCATAATTGATTACTTATAATCATAATAATAATGTAATTTGTAACAAGCCTAGGTTAGCTATTTTATTATTATTATATATATTATTATGTCACTTGTTATAGCTATTATGATTTATGATAATTACTTTCTAATTTATTGATAAATAAAAAATTAAATCGTAATAAGTACATTAATCCTTTGAAAATAATTTAATAATAACATAATAATCTATTAGATTTATTTAGTAATCATTTCAGGAAATTTTTTAAATAATTATATAGATAAAATATGGTAAATTTATTAATTGAAGTAGTAACTTAAGTAGTTTTTAAAATTTTAAAAAAGTATATGTAATTAAAAATATATAAATAATAATAAATGTCATTTCTAATAATTTTAAGACGTATAATAAAATAACTTGGATAAACTTTTAATATGGGCATAATATATTTAGTAAATATCCCACATAAAATTTTAATATATTCAAAATACTCAAAAATTTTACAAGTTGTAATGTTTCAAAATGTCTTTATGGATCTTAAGATATCAAAAGAGAAACAAATCTCTTTAATTTTTTTCAATGTTTCTTAGAATCTTTGTGTCCTTTCAAAAAAAAATTTGAATATTTGTGTCTTTCCAATTTCATACACATGTTTACATGTAATTTCATACAAATGTATATATGTGTTATTTCATTTGAATATGTTGAGATTATTTCAAGAGATTAACATTTTTTTTTTTTGGAGATTAAGTTAGTTTCCAATAAAAACTTCTCTTTTAAATACTTAATTCGAGGATTTAATCCACACTTGGTTAGTTGATTTAATGTTTATCCACCTTAATTGCTTCCAAAATTTCAATGAATTAAAAATAGGGGTGGCTAATTAAATCTCCCTTTGGATGGTAATTGGCCGGCCTTTTGTACAATTTGAATTATATATATACCTAAAAATAACAAAGTTTTCAAATGTAAACCCTTATTTATTTATTTTTATTTCATCATCATTGGTAATGCATAATAACACAGAACCCAAGTATTAATAAATGTCATTTGTAATAATTTTAAGATGTATAATAAATAACTTGGATAAATTTGTAATATGGGCACAATATATTTAATAAATATCTAATAATTTTTTTTAATATATTCAAAATATACATGTAGTGTAACCATAATATCAAAGCCATTTATGCTAATAATAATATTTGAATACATATGTAATATGTTCATTCATATACATTCAAAATATATATTTGTAAATCTTCATATGTCTAACTATATTCCTTAGAATACACAAAATACATCTTTGTATATTCTTAAGGTTGCACTAAATTGGTCACATTTGGAACTAATGGGACATAAGTTGTTTTTCTTGGATGAAAACCAAACTAAAATGTTGTTCACATGGAAAGATGAAAACCAAAATAATCACAAACTAGTTACAATGTAGTTGCAAATATGATCAACATAAGAAATAGTTTCAAAAATGTCCAAAGGTAGTCACAAGTGATTAATAATTGCATGTAGTTGCAAATAAAGTGGTTATATTTTGGCCAATTTTTACTAGTGTTTATGATTTTTTTAATAAAAAATGTGGCATGTGATTGTAAATTCCTTTAATTGCCTTGCACATGTTGCATACAATTTTAGTCACAAAAAACATGATGTGGCATTTAGTTAAAATCACATCAAGTTGTAACTAACATCAACTTTTCATCCAACTAACATTTAACCTATGTAGGTTACTTAGGCTACTTAGGGATTATTTAGGTTACCTAGAGGTTATTTAGGTTATTTAAATTAATTAAGGTACGTACCTATAAACTACTAGGGGCTACCTAGATTAAGGTACCTAAAGGCCTACCTAAAGGCTATTTAAACTAATTAAGGTACCTATGCACCTACCTATTTGGATTTCCTAAGCTACCTAGGAGCTCAATAGGGGCTACCTAAATTAATTAGTGACCTACCTTATGGTTGGTTAAACTAATTAAAATATTTATGTGCCTACTTACATGGATTATTTGGGGCAAATAGGGGCTTATTTAAAGGTTGTCTAAACTAGTTATAAATGTCAATTTTAAGGGTTCCTTAGGTTACTTAAAGTACCTACGGGCTACCTAGGTTATTTTTAAAGGTCACTAAGGGGCCTATATAAATGGGTTTCCTTGGTTGTCTAATGGCTACCTAAATGCATAGTTATGACATTCTTGGTGCGAGAATGTTATGGAAGCCCAAAGAAGCAAGAATTTTAAAGAATTTTTAAAAAATTTATAGATCAACCAGTGTAATTTGGTAAACATTCGCGGGTAAA
>Ga0116231_10008421_pt1 | contig 18120 bp, 15 predicted proteins | sample S1TSphgellanicum_2_FD_89695 | JGI IMG/M metagenome (GOLD analysis project Ga0116231, IMG submission 89695) | Host-associated microbial communities from peat moss isolated from Minnesota, USA - S1T2_Fd - Sphagnum magellanicum MG | ecosystem: Host-associated > Plants > Peat moss > Unclassified...
AAAACATATAAAAAATTCTGTTTATTCCCTCCCTCTCTCCCCAAAAAAAAAAAAAAAAAAAAAAAGAGAAATAAAAGAGGGAAAAAAAAAGTGTAGGTACTTGTAAAGCTTGGTACAAAAATGAAGAAATACTTTAAAAAACTCCACAGAAAACTCATACAGAAGTGTGTGACTTTAGGAGCAAGTAACTGCAACTACAAGTTGATTCATCCTCTTTCTTTCTTCATACCCTTTCTCTCACTTTTCTCCTTCCCAGTTTGTTGGCCTTGCCTACCAAGGGCAAGGATATTGTGTTTAGATTCATTGTAGAGTATAGTAGCTTAATGGATTTTGGCCCCTAGGTAATAATAAATCATAGGTCTATTTTTATATGAGAATTTTTGAAAGATGATGATATTTTGGCTTGTGTTTGAAACTTGAGATTAGTTATAGAGTCTTATGATATCTTGAAGGATTTTGGGTTTCTTTTAAGAGGATTTTTTTGAAGATTATATTTTTGCATGGTGAAATATTTGAATTTTTATAAGTTTTTTTTTTTTGCCTTAAGATACTTTTTAATGTAAATGGCAAGGCCACAATGTGTGATACACCCCTTGTTTCTTTGTTGGCTAAGCCTAAGAAAATACTTTATTTATATTTATTTATTTATTTATTTCTAACTTAGCACCCTCAGAAAATCCTCAAACAGATTTAACATTAATTGGCAACAGGTTGCTTTCTAGAAACCCATGGTAAAAATTCTTTCTTTCATTTTAATTAATTGTTAGTATGTCTTTTTATATGCATTTGAAACACACGAAATGAAACTCGTATGCCAAGATTAGCATCAAACTGTTTGGCGAAAAATTCAACCCTATCCAAACAATGAAAAAATAATATTAAAAAAATTCCTCAAAACTAAAAACTCAGTTGAAAAAATGTGATGAAATTTTCTCTCAAAACGTTTTCTTCCCCAAAAGTTAATGAATTTGATTTTTTTTAAACAGAGAATTTGCTACAAAATATTCCTGTTTTAATATATTTTTTTGGGGGTGGGGTCATCGGGATGTAGAAATTCACCACAAATAAGAAAATACCAATGACAAAATGATGTAGCCTAGTTTTCATTCGGTCCCACATTTTTGTTTGAGAAATGTTGGTCAAGTGTTATTGCAAAAATGTGAGTATAAATTTTTTTTTATTGGGAACTTCATGGAATATTTTTGATGTGAAATATATGCTTTTCATGTGCTCTTCTTGAACCTTGAGTGGTCTCCACACTTTGTTAAGTTCTTAGGTATAGACATGGAATGCATGAAGTCAGCCAGGTGGGGTTGCATGATTTTTGGACCATTAATTTATTTTTATTTTTTTTCCCCTGAAAGGACACCTAAAATGTTTCGGTGGCAGTTTGATGGGTGCATGTATTTTCAGAGCACTAGTAGTTGAGACATGTATGTAGTATGTATTATGTACTATGTACCTCAGTTTCGAACTCTGGCGGTGGATACTTAGAGCATCTCCAGCTGTGCTCAGTATGTGACCCTGAAAACATATTTTTCACGTCCATGTTTACCCATAAAACTGAAACTGGGACAGCAAATAGGTGGGGGACTACTAATACCAAACCACTTGGACCAATCTATGAATGAAGGAAGGTAGTTTGTTTTGTTTTGTTTTGTAGTTATGAGATCCATCAAACTGGGATGCTTCAGATCGTGTTCTTGGTGTCTTTGGAAAGCTGTCGATGAGGAGGGGTAGTGCAGGGGCTTGGTTCCATGATGTTTGGAGTTTGGACTTGCTGTGCAAAAGTTCTTGAATATTGAATGATTTCTTCACTGAAAATTAAATTAAATTGTAGCAAAATTTTGTGGAGGAATTGGCATGTGCCTTTGATGTTGTTGGAAAGATCTTGATGAGGAGGATACACTGGAATTTATTTGGTAAGATTTGGATTCAGAATGTCGGAAATATTGATTTTTAAGTGATTTCTGCTGCTGAAAATTCAAATAGGTTCCAAAAAACCAGGTTTTGGAAGGAAAAATCAGTTGAGGGCAGGGTAACAATTGAAGGCATGATTTCCTTTCATATTTGGCTGTTCAAAAAATCAATACATACATTGCAAAACAATGTTCACATGTTGAGTTTCCTTATTTTGTAATCGGTTCACACTTGGGGCAACGGCACAAGCCACACTAGTCATTATGATAAGCTAATCAGAAACACTGAGCACCAGTCAGATCATATTTATTACATTCTGCATTCCTTGCTGTGTCTTTCACCGGCCACTGCAAATTGTGAAATTATGCTTAGTAAAAACTATTTCCCTGAGCCAAATCGGCATGTTTTGGCTTTTCTTCATCCAATTTGATTATGCAGGATCACATACTGAGCAGTGGAGCACGACTAGAGATGCTCTTAGGTACTAGGGTACCACCACTCCTCCACAGCACCCTAAAATATAGGGACTCCAAACTAGCTATCCAGATGTTTCTACCAATAGCAACAAAAGTCGGCTATGTGTAATTACAAAATTAAAAATAGGGTATGCAATACTATGGGGATAGGCTCCTAGGCATACAGAGAGAGAGAGAGAGAGAGAGAGAGAGTGTGTGTGTGTGGATGACTTTTTCAAAGTCATCCATTTTTTCTTTTTAGTGCAGGTGCTATTATCGTGAACCAACACCCACATTGGTGTTACTTGTAATATGGATATAAAAAGTGGATGACCCTAGAAAAATCATCCACTAATTTTCCTTGTAGGCTTCCCCATGATAGCCTCCCAAATTGCCATCCCTATTATTTAGCTAGCCTAACAAGTATTCTTCCTTATTTTTTGGCCATGTATAGCATCTTAGATTTTTTGTTTTTGTTCTCTCATAGTAGCCCCCTAGGTTTCCTTCCTTTTCTTTAAGGGATGTACAACATTTTTCATTTGTTATTCTTTATTTATATATAGTTTGATAGGAGTTAGAGAAGAGCTAGGTCATCTTGATGCCTTGAATAATATATGTTCATACGAGATGATTTTATTTTTTTGGATAAGGAGACAATTTGTATTTTGGATTTAGTGTTTTAAAAAATATTTCAACTTCAAATTGAAAGACATTTGCATTTTTTAAGCTTCCCCCACCCCCCACCCAAATATATCATATGGCATTTGTAGGTGAACCTCACAATCCAAAGGGCGAGGATTAGGATTATTTTTAGAAACACTTTGATGCCTTGTCATTTGAGGTCCATATAGAAATACTAGATTTTCATTGGTTTTAAATGCCTTCCAAAGAATTTGTGAAAGGTATCTAATCATTTCCTAATAAATATTCTTTTAAGACTAAATGTTTTCATTTCAAATTTTTTAATGTTTGGTTAAATTGACATTAGTCTTGATGACATTTGTTCAACCTCTTTACATATTTTTGCATTAAACATAAAATTGATCACAAGAGGCACATGTCATTATTAGTAGACTTTAAATAAGAGCAAAAAATGAAATGCACCATTAAGTTTGACATCAGAGGACCATTGTCAAACTAATATATATATATATATATATATATAAATTTTTTTTGGAATGTAATTTAATTATCACAAACATATTATTTACTCTTGTTTCTTAAAAAAAAAGATTAAATTCTTTTGTGGTACAATGGTTAAGAACGACCTCTTCAAGCAGAAGATTTTAAGTTTAATTTTTCTTCTAACAAAGCATCTTCTTCCACAGATGGCTTTCTTGGATGAATTCCGTGTTAAATGTTCCTTAATGAGCCATCTAATGAAGAAGGTAGTTCTTGAAATATTTTCAATGTGCAACTTGACACATTTTCCTGTCAAGTTGTCAAGTGAAGGAAGAAGGGTTGGGCTAAGTTTCTTGGGAAGAAGATAAATGTGTAATATTATTTTTAAAATTTAAAAAAATCCTTCATTCATAATTAAAACTTGAAGAAGGGCAATTCTGGAAGGCAACACAACCATTTCTTTGCCATTTCTTGGGGGAACATAGGCATTTCCCCAAGGAACACAACCAACAAAAACATTTTCATGGGGACACCCTAAGGAACATAACCATCCCTCATAAAGAACACAAACATCTCCATGAGGAACATAATTATCTCCCTTAACAAACACAAACATCTTTCCAAATAACACAACCATTTACAAAGGAAACGCAAAAATTTCCCTTGGAACACCTTGGGGAACATAATTAACTCCCCTAGGGAGCATAAACATCTCCCCATGAAACATTTTTCCAAGGAAGACAAACATTTCCTTAGGAACACCACCATGAGGAACACAACCATTTCACTAGGGAGCATAAGCATCTCCCTAAGGAACACACACATCTCCTTTAGAAACACCTTGAGAAATACAACCATTTCCCCAAGTATCACATGTTCTTTTGAGTTGGAGACTAAGCTGCATTGAATTCATTGACAATTGTTTGGTGCACATCAACAGATGATGGGGGACAACAATGGTAGCTATAGAAGACAAGGTGAAAAGGAGGTGAGTAGGGAGTGACGTGGATAAGCATATCATCAGAAGCGCAGAGTTGAAGGGTAAGACATCAAGATAAGGGGTGACTTTGTGTAAGGTAGGAGAAGGAAAGGAGAATTGGATGATTCCATTGAACATTAGAACCTAAAGTTTCTTCTACTTTGGACTTTGAGAAGTTGAAAGTAAAGAATAAGGAAAGGAGGTTGTAGGTATATGCTTTATCAATAGGAGTAGGAAGCCTTGGCTGGACAGCGTGATGTACAGTTGCATGGTCAGAAGCTGAATTTTTTTTTGGTGTCTGGGTTAATGAGGAAGGTCAAGGGGATTGGAGAAAGGGAATTGCGATCTCAAGTTAGAAGTCAAATGTGATGGAAGGCTCTTGAGAAAGCTAGGTATTGGTAGTTAGGGCTCCAGCCTACTGCTGTCAAAACCAAACACCCGCACTGAATCAATTCAAGGGGGAGCAAATAAAAATATAAGGCTTATAGATCACAAAGCAACAGACAACCCATAGTGGAGGGAAATAGGGTACAAATGGTCTTCAAGTGATATCACACACCTTACCAAGTCCAGAAGTGACAAGGAGATATGCATACCAATTTTACCCTTTGGACATTACAAAGAAAAAGAAGACCAAAAAGTCCTTAAGTACGTCTACTGGATAGGGTACCAAGGTGGAATCTTGGTAACTCAGAGTTCCAGTACACTCCTGCATTGATGAGAGCCAGCATCTGTGCCATGCTTGCCACCTCTGCATGACTACTGCAGCACAGATGCCAGATGTGCAAGAATTGTACTGGTCTAGCTCCAGTTTGATGCATAAATTCAACAAACAGGATCAGTTTTGTCACTTGAATCAGCAAACAAATGCTATTCCATCGAAAAGCACTGAAACTCATCACAGGGGACTAGGACAATTGATTGGGAAAAACAGACCACACTTGACCAGCACCACAACAGGGCCTTGCCTCTTCAAGAAATCAAACTTGAAAGTGATCCCATGCTCTGAAAGTTTTTCGGCTGGACATGGCTTCTTCACAGCCAGTCTCAGAGTGTTCCAAGACCTACCACACCCATGAGATAAGCCACCTGTTGACAGGTACAGAAACCAAAACCAACCGGAAGGGATTGCCTCTCTTCTTCCGCTATCAAATTCTACTAAGAGAAGACTGGACCAGTAAAATAAAGGATATACATACAGATAGTGTAGTGTACAAGAAATGTCTCATATCAGGCCACAAACTCTGTGTCAGAGACCTCCATATTCCTGTGGAGACCAATTGGCTTCACATCATCCTCAAACTGGTTGTCCACAATATACCTGACCAACCATGCCCCCACTCAAATGTCAAGAAATCGAAGAAAGAAAGAAGTGCAACCAATGCGCCAATAGTTTAGTACAAGAGTGTCCACATTTTGAGCATCCCATAGGTAAAATAGCTTTCAAACTGTGGTGATCAGAAAGCATTCTACAGAAAAGTATAAACGAGTGTGAGAACGTACAACTCCTTCAACATTTTGTGGCTATATAACGCCTTCGGAATCTTTCCAGAAAGATTATTCCCATCAAGGTACCTGTGTATCCAACAGGCTCATATTCTTACTCACATGACCACAAGAAGGGAACATGGAAACGGAAATCCAGCATATCCAACATGGACAAATGCATACAAACTGGCAAAGGGATTGGTTTGATATTTAGCAATGATAAACAGATATGTTTCATGAAAATGAGACAAACAAAAACAAAAGTGATTCCAGTTGATGGGTGACACAGAGAAGCATGTCAAAGGAAAATTACAGGTAAGTTAGTTTCAGTAAATGTGCCAAGGAGTCGGGAATTGAACCGCTTAGTCGATTATGTGACAAATACCTGCCACAAAGTCCCAAGTCAAAACCTTTGAGACCAGAGAGGCCTCCAACTTTTGTCTTCATACCTGAATATTGTAGAGGTCCTTCAAGGTATACATATCACCATTAGCTTTGGTGTCTGTCTCTTGGTTTAAAGCAAATCTTGAAACAAACAGTAATATGTAGACAGACAATGGTAGCCCTTGTGACTGTTGACTGTCACTTTCATCATGTATGACAGAAACAAGCTACCAATCCTGCTCAATGACTTTTACTCATCACTGATGATGTAAATGAACAAAGTGAACATACATGGGGTTGAGCAATCCCAGAAGCAACTGGAAAAAAATCATCAGACATGAGTTAAAAGCTACAAAAACTGATGGAAAACTCACAGAATTTCAAGCTCCTTAAGCTGTGCTAAGTCTGCTGGAATGGATCCTGAGAACCAGTTGTCATTCAAGTAGCTGTTCCCAATAGCAGCCCACCAGAGCTGGTTACATGAACATCTCTCAACTGCAATGATAATGCAGAAGCTTCACAAACCCCTTATTTGCTAAGGAAAAAATCTGGTGACAACTCATAGATCAAGGATGAACAGGCTGCCAAATTCAAAGTTCTCAAAAAAAAAGTTCACAATTATACAGGAGTAAGAAAGATCACTAACAGAACGCGAAGTAAAGGAAAGCGACCCTCAGACCCAATGAGCTCCTTAATGCTTCCAGTCAAATGATTGTTGCTGACATCTCTGCAACAGCCAGTTCATCTTTTTATCTCTGTAAGGACAAAAAAAGTCATCCAATATCTAGAGGGCTTTGCCATAGGTATAAATTACAGCCTAAAAAATCTCCACCTCCAATCATGCCAGGCAATTTGCATTTTGTCCCTGCAAGAGGTAGACATTAGGCACACTTCATAACATTGTGCTAGCTAAGGGAAAACAATAAGCTTTTGAATAGTTTTTTTTGGAATTACATGTATTCCAAATCACTTACTATAAAGCTTTGACATGCAAGACCATCTCATGACTAGGATAAAGCAAAAATAATTTGGTTGAATAGCAACAAATAGATTAAGAAGAGAACACAGAGTGTTCTTACAAGTGTCGTAGTTCAGGCAAATCTCCTAGCTCAAGAGGAACCTGCCCCGTCAGCTTATTCTCATTCAAATACAAGTATTGTAGACCTTTCAGTTCAGCAACCTCAGTTGGAATGCCTCCTCTCAAGGTGTTGAAACTCAAGAATCTGCAAACTCACTATATGCATTCTCAGAGTTTCGTCAAAGTGGATGAGGAAAGCATTGTATTATATTATACAGCACCATGCTTCAGTTCAAGCATTTGAAATTTTTTTGTAGCTAGCACAGCTTCAAAGCAAACTCCAGTAATTTCACACCAGCTGCTCAGCAAAGATAACAGCAACATGATTAGGACAAACATGGAGCCAAGTGGAAAACTAGTCATTGGTTCATACATATGTAAAAGTTGGACCAAGTTGCTGGCGCAATTAGACTACCCCACCATCAGCACCCTACCAAAGAAACTGATGGAATAGTCAAAGTAAACAGAAGAGCAACTTACAAGCCCTTGAGCTGTTTCAGCTCACCAAGCTCAACAGGGATGGCATCCTGCAACTTGTTACCCCGCAGGTTCCTGCATTGCAAAAGACCAAATCATCTGTGACTGTATGCCAGCAGAAGAAACCACATGTTCATTTGTCTCTTTTGCATTTCAGACTCATCATATAACCTTATCTACATCCAACCTCTGACAGGAGTAGAGCAAAATCAGACACAAACAAAAAAGTCAAAGTTTGCAACCATTGATACTTGAAGCATATTATGAGTGGGGGGTGTCCTCACAGTGTAATCAGCTGAGTTAGACGACTAATCTCGGGAGGAAGCACACCTGTAAGTTTGTTTCCATGCAAATCCCTGCCCATGCACAAGTATATTGTAAGAATTCAACATACCCACAAAATCTAAGGGTTGCTATTAAAACTGGCAAAAGATGCAGAACTATCAACCATCTGTACATACCTATTAAAGCAAACACTATGAGATTGAAATACCTAGCATGTGAAGTTGCCCACAAGCCATCTAAATGCAAGTATCAAGAAATAGAAAAATGCAGGTTCGGTGAAAAACACTGCACAAAAGAGAATATTCCCATGGTTGTCTCCCCCTATTGCTTTTCAGGCAACAAGAAATAATGGACATAATCTTGGTGCTGCTTCTGAGTTGACAGCAGCTCACTAATTCCCTTGTCCCTACATCTCTACTCCCTTTCCAGATTATGAAATAGGCATGCTGATAGAAGCTAGTAACTGAAGTTGATGAGATTTGGGAAACGCACAGCTTCTTGAGATCCAGCAATTTTGTCACAGCCAAAGGAAATGGACCCATGATCATACCTTGAATAAGCTCTCTGCACATGCACAACAAACCCAAAGTGTGGCAAACATGTGTAACTCAGAAGAAGTTCGTTTGTGCCAATGTCAGATCATTTCATAATTGGACAAAGTTTCCAATTAGACAAATGAATATGTACTGGGAGGGACCCCATGTCTGCAGTGTGGCCATTTCCCATATATGAAGATCAGACATTGCTGGTAAGGTCCTGGTAAACTTGCACACCCACTTCTTGAGTCATCATATGCACCTTGCATCCAGAAGAATTATCTTTCATAAGAATAGAGAAATCTCCATTCTCATGATGAAGAAGAAACAGCAAGGTTAACACTTGCTCAGGAAGCCACAGAAAGAACCAAACAAGGGGAGACAAAAAACAAAAAACACACACCGGTATGAACAAAAGTGCCAGTCTCACACCTGTTCAGGGACCATCAACAGTAGTAAGGTATCCAGAAGAAAGGTATTTGAAATATGCCCTCATGCTATGGGAATAAACCAAGGCTGTTGAGGCGTGCTCATCACCAGCTCTTGTGACCTCATTTTACTTGTAATAAGATCAAATAGAGTCCAGGAAGACTTCAGTTCAATTCTAAATAAGTCATCATTTTGCACTGCAGGTTCTGTTCAAGAGTATATAGACTAAGAGACAAATTTAGGGTTTGGGGTTTAGGATTTAGGGTAACGGAAATTTATGGCAGGAATTCTGTTCTCATTCCATAAAACAATTCGTGACAGAAGTGCATAAAAAGTTAAACAAAAAATATGACAAACAAATTGGATGCCCAGGTACAAGTAAGCACAGCTCCACCGGTGCTCAGTGCATGACCCTCGAAAAGTATTTGTTGCATCCAAGACTAGTTATATACTTTTCCCCAACCCCACTCATAAAACTAAAACTGGGACTGCAAACAGGCGGGAGACTACTAATAGCAACCCACCTGGACCGATCAAACTATCTAGCCAATCGGCAGCAGGTGTTAGTCTCTGCTGTGCCTTTTACCTGAATCAGCATCCTGTGGAAAAATGCTGGTTCAATATCGTTTTGCTGCACCAAACCAGCATGTTTTGACTTTTCTTCATTCAAATTTCTTTTGCTGAGCCACATACTGAGCACCAATGGAGCTGCTCTAAGAAGGTGGTGGATCACAGAGGAGAAAGAAGGCACTGAAAGAGAGACCAGAGCAACTCACAGTTCTGTGACAACACGAAACTCTGTTTCTTTTGGAGGTGAGCAAGTGATGCCAATCCATGGTGCAATGTCTCCATCTCCACATGGATCATCCCCCGTCCATGCAAACAAAACCTTCCACCCCAAGGATCCTTTGATCTCATTCAATGCCTTCACTGCAAACCCCAAAATGCAACAGTATTTGGGACTGACTTTTGAACAACAGTTTTTGTCAGGATATCAATGCCATCTCCCTCTTGCCCCACCTCCAACATTCCCCGACAGGACTCCAAAAGCCCTTGCACTCTCCCCCTGAAAACCTCATTGCACTGTCGGTTTTCTCTTCCCCATTTTGTCTCACATTCCTGCGGGCGAAAAAACAAGACCCTAACAAAAAGCAAAGGAAAAAGGCGCAGATTGTGGTGATGACGAATAAAACGTTTACCGTCGCGCGTCAGTGTTTTGGAGTTCACAAAGTAGGGAAGAAGAAGAAGCAGCAGCAGCAACAAGAACGAGAAACGCAAGGACGTGGTCGCCATCTCCGCTGCTGCAACAACCAAACCAAACCCAACCCAGGATGACAACAAACGCACTTGCAAAACCCTAAAAAACTTCGTATGCATTTGTAACCCTAACCGGTGGTGGGCGGGTATTTCATTTCTGTCGACAACCTCTGGTTCCTTGTTAACGTGTTTCAAAATCGGAGAACCGTCAAGTTTCGGGTTATTGGGGAAAAGAACAAATTCGGCAATCAAAGAACCGTCGATTCGAGTTATTTTTCCAAATTCATCAAAGAACTGGTGGCCCTAGGTCGAGGGCATTACCAAAATAAGGGTGCACCAGGTGATAGCCAAGTGCAGGCTCATTTTGGTGATGCCTGGTTCCAATACTCATGTGTTCTCCATTGGTTGCAAACTCCCTCAAGCTATCGCCCTCAGAGGTTCCAATACTCATGTGTTCTCCATTGGTTGCAAACTCCCTCAAGCTATCGCCCTCAGAGGTTCCAATACTCATGTGTTCTCCATTGGTCGCAAACTCCCTCAAGCTATCGCCCTCATGCGACCCTCCCTCAGAAGAACCCACTCCTATGGGAACCTCCCCTACAACAAAAACAACTCCATCCAAGATAACTAGCAACAAATGATTGTAGACTAGCAACAACAAATGAAACAAGATAAATATTTGCTCAGAGAAGTGACATTAAGCACAAATAGCACAAAGTCAATGTGACTCATTTCACTTTTGTGCATTACCCACCCTATTAATAATGCACATCATGTTTTACCGAAAGAAGCATCCATTTGTGAATGTCTTGATGAACTAGGCAGTTCAAGTGTGGGGACACAAGGGCTTTTCAAATCAACCATTGAGTGTCACAAGTTGTGTTGGATATCACATTTGAAAGAGGAAGAAACAGATACAATCAATATTGTCACATAGTTACCAAATCATTCTACAACAAAAACTTTTGTTTAGAATAAAACCAACATATGTACACATCTACAATCAATGTTTTGTGAATATGAATTAAGAAATGGTGCTTGTCAAAGAGTAGGCACACAAGATCATAGTGTGAAGCAATTGTGCATCAAAGCTTGAAGAAGTCATGTGTCTCCTGGACTTTAGGGTTTGGAAGTTTATATAGTCCACAAAATTTTAATTTTCATCACCTGAAATGAAGGAAAACTTGGGATTTCATCACTTCCAACACTGATTTTTAAAACTGCATTCATATTTTTAAAAAGTCATTTTAAAGAAACTTGCCAACCCTCTAATGATATTGGTCAATCATAGACAAAACCCATTGTTATATAAGACAACAATGAAAGGTATATAATATATATATATATATATATATATATATATATATATATTTATTTATTTATTTTTTATTTTTATTTTTATTTTTTAAAAACTCAACTTTTTATGTTGACAAAAAACTTAGCCTATCAAGATTCACCATCATACAATGCAAAGTAAAATTTGAAGATGGTTCTATTAAATCAATATGGACATATTTGAGCTAAAACAAATCAATGAATATAATAATTCACTGCATAGGTTTACACAATTAAAATCATATAATAATTTCAAAGTCTCATGAATGCTTGATGAATCAAACACAACCATGTTTCCAATATATAAGTAGATTTTAAAATAATTAAAATAGCCAAAAACCACATTTTAAGCATTTTAACCAATGTTTGAAAACGGTGTCAACATGATTTCAATGCTATTTAGATTATATTTGACCAATCCTGAGATGCCACATCAGCTTATCAAATTGCTCGTCAAAACACTCAAGATGCGCGCCATTGGCTCCTTTTATCCTTAATGTATCTATTGACAAGAATGGACATTTCCAAAGTTTGATTCAATTAAGGTTAGTTAAAGCATGTAAGTGCACCTCAATTATTTTGAAGGTAACAATCTACATGGGATGACAACCTTGTATACATGATATTATGGAAGGTAGCGTGTACATGGTATCTACAAGTACATGTACATGGCCAGAGCTCTAGGTGGATCGTAAAGCTTACAACAACTTGTGTGATCTCAGGTCGGGTGAACTCAAGTCACTCTGTTTTTCTCATCTCTATTCTCTCAAAGTTTCAACTATCAATTTCCAACAACTATCTCTGGAATTCCAACAATTAAGCCGAGGTCTTACAGCTGGAAAGGGAAACAAATTAGCAGTAAGAGATGGTGAGGGAGCAGCCAACAAGTTTTGATGCTAATGTGGGAATGTATGCAGGCATGGAATCACCCTCACAATTAGCCTTCTAAAACAAAGCATTCAACCCCAAGCTGATTTATCACCCCAGGCCAAGGTGTATACTGAAACTTTGCAAACAAATGACTTCCAAACCTGTCAGGACTAGGCTAAAGCAGAGTTTGCTCTCCAGCACAATTTTGTGAACCATTCTCTCCTCTATGATAGCCCAAAATGCACAACAGGGACCCCAGTGCACTTATCCTGCTCCACATGCTCCCACCCTGCAGTCCTGAACTCATAAATACTGCAAGTGACTGATCACTGTCACAACAAAAAGCAGATACTATAATATTGAGCTCCAAGAATCATAGCATTACAGTTCAAAGAGTCAGGATTTTGATACATGCCAAATCACTACCTAGGAAGACATGGGGGCCATTGTAGAGGTTCCTCTCTGACTTACTCTCCACTTGGGTCCATGAATTCTCTGCTGCAATACCACTGATCTGTTTTCAGAATGAGAAATGCAATCAGATGGATATTGGAAGTAATGATAGAGGCTGCTCATGCCATTTTAGTCCAGCCCTCAGTCTCACTTAGCTCCTGCTCAAACAGAAAAACATAATTAACACGGGCAACAAATTACAGCTACCCATATACCCATGTATCAGTTAGCTTCTGCAAATGATCCCTGTTGGAGACAAGATTCAGCAACCAAAGCTCTTTGAACCTAGCATAAAGCACAATGGTCACTTATCTGCTCTCCAAGAAGGATTTGTGGCCTACACTCCGAAGAATGTTCTCCTAGATGACTAGCAGCTGATTGTACATTCCAACGGCAACAGCCAAGTTCCCAAACATGATTTGGTCCAGAGAGTCCAGGAGCCTGGTAGTTCAACTCCATAGCAACCTCAGGACTCGATGAATTGTCAACAACATCAACAAGGGAGGTGCATGGGATACCACCAACTGGGAGGACTTAACCACTCAGGTACTACATCAGAGCTTGCAAAGTCAAGTAGTGGTACATAATTCTCATCCATGCATACCCCTGAAGGCACTTCTGCAAGGATGTCATCCACTCTTGGCCCTGCAACTTGGGAAGCTGAGAGAGATGTTGCCTCAACAGATGGTACGAGGGGCTGGATGGCTGGGTCTGCCACACAGCCAATACAACAATTCTGTGACACATCCTTCCTGTGACCAGAAGCACAGGCTTCTAAAGTTGCCACAGGATTGATGTCATCACCCCACCTGCCTTTATCTATGCCAATGAGCGCTGCCACCTCTGTGGACATATTACCAGATGTTAGAACCAGTAGCTGGTCAATCAGGTCTGTACGCACTTGGTCAAGCCCTGTAGTTGGGTGCGCCTCCTGCAGGCCAGATGAAAGATTTAGTCAAGACCCATGTAAGGTATACAAGACAAACATTAGCCAAAGGAGTATCTTGCTGTTGGCAGCTCAAATGATTCAAAACTGAAGCTTTTGATGTAAGGCACCACAAGTTTCAAGGCTCCTGGTGCAAGTTCCATGCAACAGACACAAAGCTATTCACTATAGAATGATATTGCAACAGCAAATGAACACTGCTTATACCTTCATCAGAGCCTCCAGAAAGTCGCTGGCATAGGAGCCAAAACTGTCAGCTTCTAAAGGCAGCTGCCTCGAAAGAGGTAGTGACATAAGATGACTTGTTATTGCAGATCCACAAGTGCCTGCAGTTTCTGCGGACTCTGCTAATTGGCTTAAAGGGAGCTCCAGTTTCAAGCTGGCACTGGGTGCAAAAGAATGGAAGGGCATATCCAGGAGCCCATTTGCCCCATCATAAGGCACTATGAAGGGATCAGGTTCACCTGCAGACAGAGATGTTATTGCACTTCTCACGGAATTGTGTGTGCAGGTTTGACTCGCTTCTTTGTAGGATCCTGCATGCAAGGTCTCAGTACTTACATCAGACAGCTGAGAAAACAAGACTGAACCATCTCTACTATCAGTTTCCCCATATGGGCTATGGTGGACTTGCTTGATATGTGGCAATAGGCTTCCTATTCCCTTTCCAACTCCACCCGATCCCTCATTTGCAACCACTGTGGTCAAAGGGGGGTCATCACTGATGGATGTGATGGGGTAAAAGCTTCTGACTTGGTGCCCTCCATGAAGACTGTTCAATTGGCAGCCTAGGGGCTCACCTACAGCAAAAGACAACACATACAACTTTGAGGCAACAACATCCAAACTTTTGCTCATGTTAAGTAGGAAGAATGGCAACTATAAGGACAATGGCAAGTACAAAAGCTACAACTGTTGCAAATTGCACATTTTCTACATCCAAGCTCCATATGTTTGCCACTCAAATAAACTGTGGTCAATACTGCATAAGAATAACAAAGAACTCTCCTAACAGAGATGGGAGCAGGTTAAAGCAACTCTCCCAACAACAAACCCAGGCAGTTGCCTCTTCTCTTCCTAAAAGTCAGAGGTCATGCATAACGCAAGACATATGTTGCAACTGAAAGTCAGAGAAGCAGAAAGAAAATAGGCAGAGACTAAAGAACCTACCTCTTAACCAGATTTCCACAACACTTTCTCAATAGTTCCTAAAGCACAAAGATATGATATGGTGGAATGCACTCATTTTAAAATGACACCTAGCCCTGATTGCAACCACAACATGAAAACTGAACCCAACATTGCCAAGATTAACAAAAGTATCCTGGAGCATATGCTGTGAGCTCTGACCTAAGGTGAGGCTTGAAGCAAATTCACTCTCTGAATCCACTCTAGTTCCCATTTTCCTGCCATCTTCTTGCTTGTAGCAATATTGGGCAGTAGAAGCACATTTTGGAATGTCCAGTGGGTATACTGGCAGACCTGCTCGCATCCTTCTCTTAATGCGAGTGTTCCAGTAATTCTTGATTTCATTGTCCGTGCGCCCAGGCAGCTATAACATTGTCAATTTCAAACAAAAAACCTCACATCAGTTTGATCTAGACAGAAGCTGAAATACTCTGGGTTAAGCAAAATACAGATGACCAAAGGATTCCTAAAGCTACTCAAATAGCTGGTGAAGTGAAGTCTCTTAAGCCACAAGATTCACTCACATTCTCTGTCAGATCTCTACTCAATCAGTAGTGGAAATAAAGATGAGCGAAATGCACAGGACAAAATACAGATTTATAAAATTGTGGAGAGATTTTGACAATAACAAACTTGGAAGGTGAGAAGACAAATGAGTGCAGTCAAAACCCTATGAGGGTAACTTACAAAGTGTCAGACCATCACATTGCTCACAAAAAGCTGCTATTGACGGGCTGCCATGACTGTCCACTGACTTCATCAGCGATTGAGGGGCGGATATAGTAGATAAGTATATATATTCTGCCACAATTTCAGGCAAAACCTTTCTACAGACGTCTGCTCCCTGAGTTTCCGGAAGAAGAAAGAAGCAATGGGGGAAGAGTCAGAGGTCATGATGTTGCCTAGCACTTAAGAGACATGAGGAAACCATGTGCTGCTGACATAAACTTGGAAGGCATTTGCCACAGCTTTGAACAAGATGATTGTCATCTCCTGGAAAGAGAAAGACGAGAGTGGCAGGAATGTTTTTTTTGCACAAGACATAGGTGCCACAAGAACAGAAGTAATGATGATGATGATGTGCAGAGTGAGCTGTGCCCTATATTTAGGAGCAAGACAGGCATGCACAGAGAGTGAAAGAATAGATGAGAATGCACCTGGGCAGCCATGCGTGCCCACTTGTTGCCAAGCTTGGAGTGAAGCTCAACGATATTGCGCTCCTCATCTGGAGAAAAAGCTCCTTTCTTAAGATTTGGACGCAAATGGTTGGCCCACCGCAGACGGCAGCTTTTGCCACAACGAAAGAGACCCGAGTGCTTCTGCACGGAGTTCCAGTTACCTTCCCCGTGCTTGCTCACATAAGACACCAGAATGGCATCCTCGGCCGACGTCCAAGGACCTTTCTTCAAATTCCCCGCATCCACGAAGATCTCTTGTGGCAAATCCATGATCGATATCACCAAGAACAAGTTTCGGTTCTGCTGCCTGCCAAAGCACCAGTCCAAGGCTGGAGAGACAAGCGGACTCGACTTCAACACAAGCAAAAACTAGTTCCACACCAGTGTGACGACGACGACGACGAGCTACAAACAAGTTTGCTTTCCATCTCTCACCCGACCTTCTTCCATGCTGTCCATTTCAGAACTCCTCCTTCACTCTTCCCTCCACTTCTTCCCAGCAACATCAAAGTCGCCCCTCTTTCTTGAACGCCAGTACCGCCTGCTCCAAGAAGCTGTTATGTATATCTGCAAGCCTCTCCCCGGATTTTCCACAGCCAGAAACTGCTGAGAGAGCTAGGTGCAAAACCTTCGGAAGAAGAAGAAGAAGAAGAAACAGAAGGAGTATGAGCAGAAGAAGATGATGATGATGAAGGAATAGAACATGAAGAAGAAGGAAGAGAATAATAACCTGCTGAGAAGACTGACACACGCAATCTCTGTAATCTTCTGACAAGAGCTACTTGCGATCAAGCATCATCATCCTTGGCTGTCCGGGCATTCTACTGACAAACCCTCTCCTGTTCTCCTGCTGATGCTGCTGCCACTTGATGAGTGCCGTTAATTTTTAGAAGCAGAACCGCTGGGAGTATTTAGAATGTGTTAAGAAAAAGCAGCAGCGATGGTGTTTGGCGATATGCCACCATTGATTAGAGACAGAGAGACAGACAGAGCATTCCAGAAGAGGACTGCCGAGCGCACTCGGGCCTCGCCGAGCGAAGGTGTGGTGCGCAACCCCGGCACGGATGCACGGTTGTGCGGAGGCCGGCCGGGTGGGGAAGACGATGGCAGGCTGGGCGGTGTTGAAGGATGCGCCGGCCGCGAGCAGCGGGGCTTCAGTTACCTCCTTCGTACCTTCACTGCAGAGCTCTTTTTAAGAAAATAAAATAAATAAATAAATAAAAATATATGTATATATATGTATATATATGATCAATTTCGTGATATTGAAAGTTTTGACGATTTTTTTTCTACTTTTTCTTTCGCGAAAACGACGAAAATTCGTCCCCACAAACAAACAAAACACCGCCACATTTTATTCTTCTGTTAAAACTAGGGCTACCCGTTGCTCCACGCAACCATTTACGCACATTTAATCAAAGGTCGAAAGTTTGCATAGAAGGAGGGGATCTTATGCCTACCACTGTTTAGGAGTAGGAGGGGTCTTACGCCTACTGATAGCCTACTTATTTGTTCGTTATCTCTCCGCTCCTAAATAATAGGTATAAGTCTCCTCGGACTCTTACTGCTATCTGTAATTAACCTTTTGATAAAGATCACCTCCTGTTTAACAATAGATAAGGCCTACACAGATGTAGGTTATTTCTCCATTGAGAACCTCCTCCACTCAACAATTCAACTACCACCTTGTCCTTGGGCCCCTTTTATTCTTGGGTGTGCCCACCAACCCAGGGTTGCACT
>Ga0116231_10008422_pt1 | contig 18116 bp, 14 predicted proteins | sample S1TSphgellanicum_2_FD_89695 | JGI IMG/M metagenome (GOLD analysis project Ga0116231, IMG submission 89695) | Host-associated microbial communities from peat moss isolated from Minnesota, USA - S1T2_Fd - Sphagnum magellanicum MG | ecosystem: Host-associated > Plants > Peat moss > Unclassified...
CCCCCCCCCCCCCCGGGCCTCGCCTGTCCCTCAGGTCGGCCCTCCCCCCCCCCCCCCCCCCCCCCCCCCCCCCCCTCCCCTCTCTTAACCAATATGTTTTTTCAGTTTTAAATCCTAACTTGGCAATTTTTGGTGGGAGAAAATGGAAAAAATAGTGTGAATTCAAAAAAAATGTAAACAACAAAAGAATCGTCAAAAATTGAAATCACAAATTTAAAAATAAAAAATTTAAAAAAATTTTAAAAAAAAAACTCCTAATGAGTGAAAATTTAAAAATATTCTAAATAATTCCAACATCAAATTTATTTGAAAGTGTTTAAGGTTAGTATTTGAAATCAATATAAACCTTAGCCAATTTTTTTGAAATTTTAAAATAAATAAAAACGATGTAACTTTTTTTTTAATGGTAAATATTTCCACCATTTTGCAAAGGTAAGATGGGCCATAAACATCAACAAAATATTTTTAAATGATTTTTATATTTTTATATTTTTAAATGATATAATTTAATAATGGGTTCTAGGACTTGTAGCCAAAATATAAATTGTTTTAACAAATTTGTAACTCCATATAATATGGCTTATAACCAAAGCATGGTTAAATTTTCCTATGGATGATCTTGAAGAAGATTACAAAATTGAAAAACATAAAAAGATTAAAAAATCATTGATGTTATTATTATTATCACCATTTATAATTCATTCATTTTCTTAAAAGTGAAAATTTAGAATTCATCTCTAAATATTTAAACATAAACCTATAACAATTTTTTAAAAATTATAAACCATGTTTTAAATAATAATAATAATAATAAGTATATAGTAAAAATAAAAATAATAGTTAAAAATTAAAATTTTAATCTTTTTTTTTTAACATGGATTTTTTTTCATGCACCAAAAATAAAAAATGGTGAAAAAATTAAGGACTATTTTTGGGGATTTTGTGGTGTGGCATCATGAATATTCATAATAATAAACTTGTCCATGATGCATAAAACAAGGTAGGGGAAAACATACATTCTAATTAACATAAATGTACATGAAATTAATATATGAAAAATTCATAATTGAGAGGTTTATATGTGTCCTAAACTTTACATGCATGAACATATTGACCTAATCATTAACCCATTCAAATATAAATGTGAGATTTCTCAAGTTTTTAGATATCCATTTCAAAAAATCGTGGTGGATGCAAAATATAATTCATACATAGTGGATTTAACAACATTCAAAGTGAACGATTCAACTCATGTGTAAATGTTAATAATTCAAGAAATGTGAAAAAAATCATTAACCCATTCAAATATAAATGTGAGGCATTAAGTTGTTATGCGTGCTTCAATATATACTAGTAAGTGCAATATGCAATGTTTGAATAGTGGTTTCAATAAGCTTAAAGTGAATTCATGTACAAATGTTGATAGTTCAAGAAATGTGAAAAAATTCACTAAACCATTCAAGTATAATGGCAAAATATTGAGTTGCATGTGTTTTGGTATATTGTAATAAGTGCAAGATGTAATTTGTGAATAATGGTTTTAACATATTAAAAAAGAGTGATTCAATTTTAATAATTGAAGAGATGTGAAAAAAATCACTAATTCATTCCAATATAATGCGGGGTTTTAAATTATTCTATGTGTTTTAATAAATTATGGTAAGTGTAAAATGCAACTCCTAAATAATGGTTTCAACATGTTAAAAGTTGACAATTTAATTCATGTACCATGTTCACAATTGAAGAAATATTTTTTTAAATCACTAATCCATTATAATGCATTGTGTAAATAAATTTGAAAGTTACTTCAATTTCAATGTCAACAATTTGAAATTAGTAAAAAATTAAATAAATTGTATTCATATGTGAAATAACATAGTGAACATAACAACTATGAACAACATTGACCATTAATCAGTGCAACAAGCATTCAAACCCCACAGTGTGAAGCCATAGGAAAAATGGTGAAAACAAAAGATAGGAAAAAAAGGGGGTAAAGGATAATGGCAAGTCCTTTAAAACCTTTGATTAACCTTAATTTGAATTTGGGTTTTTGCTTCTAAAATTCCAAGTGAACATGAGTTGAAACACATTATAAATATTGAAATCTTACCTTGTTTTTTTTTCATATTTTACAAATTTTGGTTACATTTCCCCCGAACAATAATTAAGGCCTCCACATCACAATCCTTCTAGTCTTCCTCACTTTCTTCATCTTCATTCTCTTCATCCTCTTCAACCTTCACCATATTTTGAAATTGTTTCTTTTGGAGTTTCAATTATGCCACAACTTGAACATCCTCCTCTTGGGTGTCTTGAAAATTAGGAACTTGGCCACTCATTGTTATGGACCGGACTAGGGCGAGGCAAGGCAAGGAAATCTGGCTACAACCAAGTGGGGAAATACAAGACAAGACAAGACAAGATAGGACAATACTAGAGGACTAGGAGCTCTATTGATCCATCAACTGGTGTTGGTCTGCTAGAGGGCTATCCCCCAGACCATCTCCTTTTATAACCCTGAACCATCCTATACTAAATCATCTTTGATGGCCTATGCCGAGAGATGCGAGATGTGGCTGCATTGTTGAGACGTGGCTAAGATGTGGCTGCACTGCTGCACTACCAAGACGTGGCTGCACTGCTGCACTGCCGAGATGTGGCTACACTGCTGCACTTTTGAGACGTGGCTGCACTACTGCACTTCCAAGACATGGCTGCACTGTTGCACTTTCGAGACATGGCTGCACTGCTGCACTGTTACACTTCCGAGATGTGGCTGCACTGTTGCACTATTGCAACGCTAAGACATGGCAGCACTGCTGAAACTAATCTATGTACCCTACTTTTCTGTTGTCGGATCTAGGCCATGACATTATCCCCTCCTCAAGCGACATCTTCTAGATGGGGCCAGTTTGTTAGGATACTGTTGGTGGAACTGATTAACTAAGTCTTGGGCATGAACTAGGTTTTTAGCAGGCTCCCAAGTAACTTCAAAAGGAGGGTAGCCTCGCCAAAAGACAAGGTACAGGAACTTTCCACGAGTCCTCTTAGAGTCCAAGACCTCCTGAACTTCAAATTTTTCTTGACCTTCAATTTCAACTGGAGCTGGGGGTTTTTGATGATGTTTTGGGATCTGATTTTCATGATAGGGCTCAAGCAAGGAGACATGGAAAACATCATGGATCTTGAACTGGGTGGAAGCTCCAACTGGCAAGCCACTAGACCGACAAGTTTGGCGATTTTGAAAGGTCCAAGGCGCTTGTAATCCAACTTGGCACATGGGTGAGTGGTAGCAATGTTCTTTTTGAGAAGCCAGACCTTGTCTCTAACCTTGAAGTTTGGATGGTCCTTGCGTCGGCGGTTTGCTTGCTTTTTTTGCCACTCTTGTGTCAGCTTGAGCTCTGCCATAAGGTCCTGTTGAACTTGTCCAAGCCTCTTGGCCCTTTCTTCAGTCGAGGGGTTTACCGAGTCTCTAAGAATTTCAAGGCTGAACTTAGGATGAAAGTTGTAATTGGTAAAAAACAGACTGATACCGGTTGATGCATGCATTGTGTTGTTGTAAGTAAACTTTGCTTGAGATAGTAGGGCCAGCCAATCGTCCTGTTGGTAGCTCATAGTGTAACAGAGGTATTGCTCAAGTGTCTGGTTTGTCCATTCGGTTTGTCCATCTGTTTCGGGTGGAAAGCTGAGCATAGTCGGTTGTCGACTCCAAGGAGTTCGAATAGGTGCCACTAGAACTTGGATGCAAACTAAGGGCTTCTGTCGGACACAATTTCCTCAAGGAGTCCATGCAGTCGGACAATCCCATCCAGAATTGACTGAGCTGTCTCTTCTGCCATGATCGACTTGGAACAAGGGGTGAAATGGGCCATTTTGGTGAGACAATTGACCACAACCAATATTGAGTTCTTGGCTTTGATAGTAGGGAGGTCCGTGATGAAGTCCACTGCGATAAATCCCCAGGGTCGGCTAGGAATCAGTAGGGGCCGTAGGAGTCCAAACGGGCAATGCCTGGGAGCCTTGGATCGAACACATGTATCACAAGACTTGACATACTCTCATATCAACCTGTTCATCTTGGGCCACCAATAATTCCTTGACACTAGTTCGTGAATTCCTGCCATTCCGAAGTGACCAGCTAGGGTGTTGTCGTGGCGTTCTTTTAGGATCTTTAGGCATATAGGTCCTTTGGGTACATAGGTAAGGTTGTTTCAAAGGAGAAGTCCGTCTTGCTGCTCAAACTGATCCAGATCGTCACAATTTGGGTTCCTTGGTCGTTCCTGGAGTTCCTTCTTGATGCTGGTAGCCCAGGTATCTTCTTCAATTGCCATCTTGATGTCCCTAACAAGGTATGAATCTGGGAGGGTGCTAATGTTGTTATAACTTGAAATTGTTCAGGCTTGGGTAAGGTCTGGGTCTGCTGGTTGTAGGCCTCATCCCCCACTCGAAGCTTATATTCTGAGCGGCAAGATAACCCGTCAGCCTTCCCTTGCTAGGTGCCGGGCTGATACTAAATTTCAAAATCAAAGTTAGCTAGGAAGATAGACCAGCGTGCTTGGCGACGATTCAAGTTCCGGGTAGTCATGAAATACATGAGATTCTTGTGATCTGTCAGAACTTGGACTCGATGTTAAGTCCCGACAAAATACAGTCTCCACTGCTTGAATGCCGTGATGATTGCTAGGAGTTCCTTATCATAGACCTTGTAGTTGATTTCGGCACTGGTAAACTTCCATGAATAGAAAGCAATTGGATGCAGCAACCCATCTATTCCAAATTAAAATAAGATAGCTCCCAAGGCAAAATCTGAAGTGTCCGTTTCCACAATGAATGGCTTGGCAGGGTCAAGATGTATCAGGACTAGTGTAGAAGTGAATGCCATCTTGAGAGTGTCAAAAGTAGCCTGGGCCTTTGGATTGCACGAGAAGGGCTTGTCCTTGTAAGTCAGGGTTGTTAACGATGTTATGATCTTGGAATAACCTTTGATAAACTAACGATAGAAATTGGCAAACCCCAAGAAGCGTTGAACGTCCTTGACCGAGGATGGAGTAGCCCAACACTGGATGGTTTCAACCTTCGACTTGTCCATGAAAATGCCATTTGGAAAGATCACATAGCCGAGGAACGCCACTGAGGACTTGTCGAAATCGCATTTTTCCATTTTGGCATATAAGCCATGTTCTCGTAGCATCGCAAGCACCAATTGTACATGCTTGTCATGGTCTTCTTGGTTTTTGGAAAAGATTAAAATGTCATCCAAATAGACCACGACAAATTCGTCCATGTACTCTTGGAAGATATCATTCATCAGGTGCTGAAAGACTGCGGGTGCGTTGGTGAGGCCAAAGGGCATGACCGTGTATTCGAAGTGGCCGTAGCGTGTATGGAAGGTTGTCTTCCACTCATCATCAAGGCGAATCCTAAGTAGGTTGTAGGCTCCACGAAGGTCAAGCTTGGTGAAGATCTTCCCGATACATAGTCGATCCAGGAGGCCTGAAATCAAAGGCAAGGGGTATTGATTCTTTTTGGTTATCTTGTTGAGTCCACGATAATCCACACAGAGTCAAAGGGAGCCGTCCTTCTTCTTGACAAACAGAATTGGGGCGCCGGCTGGAGACTTGGAATGCTAGACGAACCCCTTGGCAAGGTTTTTAGTAAGGTAATCACGCAGGGCTTGGAGTTTCGGTTCCGATAGGCCATAAATAGGATCAAAGGGTGGTGAATGTCCTTCCTTTAAATCAATCAGGCAATCGTATGGACGATGTTCAGGGAGCTGATCAGCCTTATCCTTTTCAAAGACATCAGCAAAGTCCTTGTACTTTTCGGGGAGTTTGACAAGTTTTGGTTCTGATTGGGGGTTTTTGTTGTTGGTTGGGTTGACATGGATGGCGAAGACTTGAAGATTTTTGGCAACCCGATAGAAAGGTATTGCTCCATCAAAGAAGATGCGGACAGGGTTGGTTTTCAAGGTAAGATTCTCGACAAGATTCTTGACAGGACAAGGTTTGGTTCTGGCCACCGGGGAGCTCTTGACCGCAAGACTTGATAGGACAGACTTGACAAAACAAGAATTGGTTCCAACCCTCTCTGGGTTCTTGACCACAGGGTTCTTAGCAGGACTTGACATGGTGTTTTTCTGGGCTTGGGGTTCTTGAAAGGTGCACCGTTGTGCGCTGAAGGTGAGGGTTTTGGATCGCCAATCAATGATAGGGTTGTGCGCTTCTAGCCAAGGTAGACCAAGGATGACGAGATGGTGAGGGGTTGAAATGATGTTGAGAATAATCTTTTCCGCATGCTTGCTAATACGAAGTTCCAGAAGGGTTGTCTCGTGTGTGATTGCATCGGAAGCGATGGTTCTCCCATCAATTACCTCCACCGGGATAGGGGTTAACTTCTTGACCATAGGAATGTTGTGCTGGGTGACAAATTTTTGGTTGATGAAAGAAGAGGTGGCGCCGGAGTCCACCAATACTAACACTTGTGGTATTTCTTCTGGAATACGAATGATGTCCACATGCTGAGTGAAGCTGGGACTGGGACTAACGGCTGAACAAGAACCTTTGCAAAGGTGGTGTTGGGTGAGATCTAGTCGCATGACTCCTATTCTGATTGGATGTTCTTGTTTTCCAATTCTTGGGGAGTTTCCACAGCTTGCACTTGAAGTTTGACAAGCTTTTGAGGGCACTGGCGAGCAATGTGCCTTGGGTTGCCACAATAGAGGCACAGGTTGTTTGTTCGTCGGCAAAGTTTCTCGGCCTCTGTCAAAGGTTTGAACTTAGTTGTGTCGATTTGCATTTGGGGTAGGTTCGAAAAAGGCAAGTTAGGCAATTGTTGTTGTTTGGCAAACTAAGGGGAGTGTAGTAGGGCGACTGATCCAAAGTTAGGCGTTGGAGGTGACTTTCTTTTCCTAGCGACATTCGAACAGACGATTATCGCACTAAATTGCTTGGGTGATGGCTTCACTGAAGGAAGAAGGGTTTGCGAGTGTTAGCAAAAGATCTTGAACATTGTCACAAAGCCCACAACGAAACTGATCAATCAAAGTAGCTTCTCCCCAATTGACGTCGTAGGCAAGCTGCTTAAATTCTGAGGTGTAGACGATGGCCGAACGTGTCCCTTGCTAGAGCCGACGCAACTTGTTGGCTAAAGTCCTGGCCTTGTCACTGTCCCCAAACACTGCTTCAAATTTCGCCATAAAGGTGTGGAAATCTTGTAAGAGAGGGGATGATGTTTCCAGGATGGGAGCAAATCATGCTGCAGTTGTCCCAGTGAGTAGGGTTTTAATGAATCTTATACAAGTGGTGTCATCTAGATAGTGACGAGGGTGTAGCTGAATGATCAAGCGAACCTGGCTGACAAAACTTCGAAATTTGGGGCATGTTTCGTTGAACTTTTCTGGTAGGTTGATCTTGGGCTCTGGGGCGACCATTGCAAGGGCAGCGGGTACTGGGGCAGGAGGTTGTGGCTAATCCTGCATGTAGTTCACTGAATCTCTGAGCGCAACATTTTCTTGTTGAAGGTGCTGAAGGGCGGTGAGGATTTGATTGAGGTCGATGTTTGATTATGAATTGTCCATGGTGGTAGTTATTGATGATAACGATGAGGTTGAAGGTTGCAGGGAGGCTTGAGGTCCAGCAAGAGTCTTGTTATGGTGCTATTGCACTTGGCTCTGACGTGATTTCTACCTCTGGATTCAATGCAAATAGTGGCGGTTCCGAATTGAAACAGCAAAAATCTTAGGAGAATGGGTATGATCCTGTCTGGAATTCAGATGCGGCAACGCCTGAAATTACAGTAAGCTAGAAGAAAAACGCAACTTCTGCAAATGTCAGTCTTCATATTCCTGCAAAAATTGATGGAGGAGTAGTGAGCAAGTTTAATCTTCCAGCGCCCGCGAAAATTACTGTAGTTGGCAATTCCAACTCCGCAGAAGCTAAAAAAGAAGAAAATGTGACTAAGCTTGGTGCTGGCACATATGGATTTCTATGGCAAACTGGTGGATATGCATTCGGCAAGCCACAAGAATAAGCAAAAGCGAGTCAGACGCTAATCACCTGGTTGTAGAAGATTGTGAAGAACAACAACAATAGGCACATAAGAAAAAAGGGCATGATGGTGAGGATGATGGAAAAACTGCCAAGACATCTGCACCACCATCACAACAACAACAACAACAAAATTGCTATAGATCCTGTTACTGCTAGTGATGACAACGGCAGCGAGGCTACTGATTCCGAACAGAAGAAGGAGCAGACCAAACTGTTATGGACCGGACTAGGGCGAGGCAAGGCAAGGAAACCTGGCTACAACCAAGCGGGGAAATACAAGACAAGACAAGACAAGACAAGATAGGACAATACTGGAGGACTGGGAGCTTTATTAATCCATCAATTGGTGTTGGTCTACTAGAGGGCTGTCCCCCAGACCATCTCCTTTTATAACCTTGAACCATCTTATACTAGATCATCTTTGATGGCCTACGCTGAAAGATGCTGAGATGTGGCTGAGACATGGCTGCACTTTCAAAACATGGCTGCACTGGTGCACTTCCGAGACGTGGCTGCACTGTTGCACTTTCGAGACATGGCTGCACTACTACACTTCTGAAACGTGGATGCACTGCTACATTGCTGCAACGCTGAGACATGGTAACATTGCTGAAACTAATCTATGTACCCTACTTTTGTGTTGTCGGATCCAAGCCATGACACTCATTGACTGCCTCATGGGCACAAATTTCCTTAATATTTCCAAACCTTTTTTATTCGGAAAAATAAAATTTGAGCTAAAGATGGGCATATTAGTTCTTATAGTTACATGCATTTAACAAGGTGAATAAAAAAGTTGAAATGCATGAAAACCTACATTTGGCACACCCTTTTCATTCAACATTCCAACATCTTCCACATCACAAGTGGAAAAATCCTTAAAAATTCCTTCCGTACCACATACGTTCAACAAAAAAAGAGGCAAATGAAAAGAGATGAGATGGACAAGGAGAAATTATAGGGGCTAGTTAGGGTTTACTTTGATCCTATTGTGAGAATTCATTGAAATAATAATATTTTACTACTACAATATGTTGACCCTAAAGGGTTGCAAATTGGCTTCTCAACTTATTAAGTGTCCTTTTTCAACCTTGGGGCCAATATAGGGTCAAAAAGTGATAAATTTAGAAAAAAATCTTTCAACCTTGACTTTTAATACCTTAAGGTTGATTTCAATGGATACACTACCATGAATGTTTAATTTGAAGTGAATTTTGACCTTGACTCCTTGTGTAAAATGAGCTCAACTATCCCTATCATTGACATTTTTATTATATTAACACTATGTGTTGTGAAATAAAAATCCACATCTTGTAATGATTTTTTCAATTAAAAGGGTTGTTACACCACCTTCATATATATGACGTTTTATTATGGATATAAATGCACATGCACATAGGCAATGTTGTACATTTGAAGACACAAATGCCACAATCAAAAGTAACATTACTTAGGAAAGTGGAAGAACTCCAATCTTAAATGAATGTAAATTATTTTTAAGTTGTTAAAAACAAGAGGGTGAAAGATGGACCATGTTGCATAGGTATGTATCAATGGTGGCCAATTCTTAGGTTTTAAAAGGAACCATTAGATTCAAGTTTAATCACTTTCATAGAAGTGGAGGATTTTTGGTTTGAAATGTTTTTTTTTTTTCAAAAATCAAAACTTGTAGGTTCTGAGGTTGGGTCAAAAAAAAAAAAAAAAAGGGAACGAAAGGGTTGGGCCCACAAATGAAAATGAATCACCAAACATAGCAAAATTGAAATAGTTTAATTATGTTTCTTTCTAATACTTATTAAGTAAAACTTAATGGTAAAGTGCTTTAAAACCATTTCTTCAATTGCAAAGTCTTCAATCTTTTCCTAATCTATGGGACCTAGCCCCTAAGATTTAGACTTGGTGCTTGGCCATAAGATTTGATCCTAAAACCGAAACCCTATGACTTGACCATTAATTATTGGGTTGGTTTTCATCCCCTTAGAATTGGTAGACTAGTCCTTTGGGTGGGTCTTGAACCCCTTTAACATCATCAAGTTGGTTCTTGTAATGGGTATTGACCCACCTTAAAATTGACAAGTTGGGTTTTAAAACCTAGACCCAAAACTAGCCAACATTTGTATGGAAAAAAATAGTTTACAATTAACATTAGCATGTGATTAATTTGTAAATGAACTCACAATAAATTACAAACTTTCATATTTGCAAAATTGGTTTTTTCAAATTTGTGCCTTTATTTGGGATTATGTGATCCAACATACATCATTGCACCATCCATTAGAAACCCATTGTGATTCAATTGTGGATGAACAACAACTCATCCACCCAAATAATTCACCATGCCCAAATAACCTACCCTATATACCCCTTCTACTTCCCTCTAACACCACCTAAGTAACTACCTATGTAAGTGGGTAAGCATCATAGGTTAGTAGATAGGGAATGCAAGTGGTTACTAATAACTATGTAGGTAAGTAAATGGGGAATGAACTTGGCAACTACTAAGTAAGTATATTCATGTCAATGATTACTACATAGCCAACGATTTTGATTAAATATGGGACAAGAATATTAACAAAACTTGTTTCTTATCCACACCCCCTTCATCTTGCATGGTGAGCTCATGGGTGTGGGTCCACTCTAAGGTTTTTTTCCCAATTTTTTGATGTAGCTAAAATGGTAATCATCCATAAGTTGATTTAATCAAATTTGGTAATTAGAAATATGAAAGGAAATAAAATGAAACTTCCTTACTTATGTTTGGATACTTACTTGAATCATGTATAGAAATATGGAGATTTTTTAAAGAACTTTTAAGATTTTTCTTTTGAATTTTATTGACTTTTACCAAAAGAATCATTGAATTTGCAGTATTTAAAAAAAAATTGCAACAATTGGAAATTTTGTATTAAGAAAAAAGGTTGTTTCACTATTGCCCCTTTATTTATTGCCTTGGGGAGTAAGTTGGGGAACAACTTTACAACTATGCTTGATGGATTGAAATGTACACACACCCTTCAAAACCTTCATAATGGATGAATGTTTGTATTTTAGTAAAACAAATGTTATTGTGTGCAACTATCATAGGTGTATCCCTTTTCACACTCAAGTTCCATCATATTGAAAATATTTGAGAAGGTCGAAAATTTTTGAAAATAAAAAATAGTTCACAAAACAAGTATGACAAATAAACTCAACATAATTAAAAGTGTAAAGTGAATGTTCAAATTCTTGTACAAATTTTAATAATAATAATAGAAATCAATCATAATATTCACAATGAAAGATCAAGGTGCATGATTCTCTTTATTTTTTATTTGTCTCCAACCTCAACAAACTTTAGGATAATTTGATATATCTAACAAGTCTTATCTCACATATATTATTGCATTGTCTTGCACTGTTTTACATAAATCCCAAAATAGATTTTTTTTAAAAAGGCATTATTGCATGGAATCTCACAAAGAACATTTCTAAACAAAATCAAGAAAGTTAAAGATTAAAAGTAGGATATAATTTTTTTAGAAAAAATAATCTTTCATAAATATTATTAATATGCATTTGATTTAAAAGTAAATCTTGTGTTAGTATTACCCCAATTGTTCAAAAAAATATTTTTAGAAAATCTCCACTATAAACCAATAAATACTCTTGAATGAAATTGGACAAATTTACCATGTGAAAGTGACAAACCTTTTAATACTTAAAGACCAATTGTTACAGATGAATGAATTCAATAATAGCTAATTGAATCCATAATAATTAATCAAATTCACTAACAGTTAAATCATTAATAATAAAATCCCCAATTGTTAAATTATCAATAATTAATTCACTAATAATTAATTCCAAACTTAAACTAAGCACCTAAGAACTTAAGCTACCTAACCTAAATTAACAACATAGCCCACCTAGACACCTAACTCACCAACCTAAGGTGTAAGTGTGAAGGTCTGAACACTTCATCTATTCTCAACACCATGTTTAAGGAGCAAATCATTAACCAATAAACCAATATTTAAATGAACGATATTTTTTTGTCATCACATATATTTTTATGCACATTTTTTTTTACCTCAAATTATTATTAGCAATTCTTGGCTATTCTACCATAGACTATTATCGGTTATTCTATCAAGGCTATTATTGACTATTCTAGATTATCTGACATTGGCTATTTTGGATTATTCTAGGTTACTTTACTCTATTTTTGGCTATTATATTTGAGGCTATTGTTGACTATATTAAGTTATTTTTCATTATTTTATCCTAAGATATTATTTGTTATTCCAAGCTATTTTATTATATGCTAGTTTTGGCTATTATATCATAAACTATTTTTGGTTATTCTAGGTTATTTTACCTTAAACCAATTTCGGCTATTATATCCTAAGTTAGTATTGGCTATTATAGGTTATTTTATCTTAGGCTAGTTTTGGCTATTATATCTTAGGTTATTATTGGGTATTTTAGGCTATTTTACCTTATGTTATTTTTGGTTATTTTATTCTAAGCTATTGTTGGTTATGTTAGGTTATTTTACTTTAGGATATTTTTTGTTATTATATCTTAGGTTATTGTTGGGTAGTTTAGATTATTTTACATTAGGCTATTTTTGGTTATTCTATTTTAGGCTATTGTTGGCTATTCAAAATTGTTTTAACCTAGGAAATTTTTTATTATTATATCTTAAGCTATTGTTGGTTATTTTAGGTTATTTTATTTAGATTTATTTTTGGTTATTTTATTATAAGCCATTGACTATTATAAACCATTAACCATAAGTAATTTTCAATTATTATATTGTATTTTTTATTGGTTATTCTAGGTTATTTAAAATTAATATATCATAAATTATATTAGTTATTATAAGTTATTCATCATAGATCTATTTTGGCTTTTTTTTTATTATATTATAAGTTATTATTGGTTATTATAATGTAAATTATTATTGGTTATTATATTGTAGGCTATTATTAGTTATTTTAAACTATTTTATTATAGGCCATTCTTAATTATTTTTAGTTGTTTTAAATTATTTTACCTTAGGTTATGATTGGTAATTATATCATAGGCTATTTTTAGGTATTTAAGGTTATTATGCCACAAATTATTTTACAGATGTTATTATTGGTTATTTAAAATTAATGTACCCTAAGTTATTCCATCTTAAATTATTATATGCAATTTGTTTATATATTACTTTTCCTATTCCAAGTTATTATACCTTAGAATAAAATAATATATAATAACATAAAGTATAATGAATTTGAATAGCTTAAAGTATAACTTGAAATAACATATAATAATTTAAAATATAGCCTAGGGTTAGTTAAATAATTTTGCTTACAATACCATAAAGTAAAAAACTTATAATAAGTTAAAATATAGCCTATGACACATTAAAGTATGATAACCTATAATGGTTTAAGGTATAACCTAAGGTGTAATAACTTATAATAGTCTATGATAACCTATAATAACTTAGGGTATAACATATAATAACCTAAATTAATCTAAAATAATATAGGGTATAATTTAAAATATTTCAAGGTATTTAAAATAACATAAAAATAAACTTGTTCATCATAATAAATTATAATAGTGAATTATGTCAACTAATAGTGAAACATGATGTTTGCATAATAACCTTATAATGAAATAATTTTAACCAAGGTGAAATCATTAAGGCGTAGTGAATTTATTTCACTTTTAAAATCCCATATTGATTTAGGTCAATGAACTACACCCAACTTTTGTACTAGTTTAACATTCAATACCAAGTTCGATAAATGAAACATGGTTGAAAAGAAATAATTGCCAAATTACTCATCCACATCCATCCTTGTGTTGAAAAAAATGTTATTTATAATAATTTATAATGAATAAACTAAAATAACCAATAATAATATAAAATATCTTAAGGTGACATATTTTAGAATAATCAAGAATAGGGTAAGGTGGAATATCTTATCTAAGGCAAACCCATCCTTGGGTGGTTTTTCCAAGAATCATTTTGAAAAGAATGGTTAAGGAACCAAAAGTCACCAAATCATTTTCTTGGGTCCTTTCCTTGAATTATTTTCACAACTATAATTTTTGTTCTTATGTTTATGCATTGCATGCCTTAATATATGGTTTGAAGTTGATTTTGGAATAAAAAATATGAAAATTGTTTAAAATTTGTATTCTTGGTAATAGTGATGGCCTTTTTGAAAATCGTAATTTTGAACTTTGTAAATTCATAATTAATTTATATTTATTCAATTAATTTCCTATTAAGAAAATACAAATGCAAAAATTTCAAAATTATCTTAGGGAAAAAATTCCCAAATTATGTTTCAAATTTGTGTTCCTAACCAAAACATATATAAGGAAGGGAACAATGCATTACATTCTTGAAACTTTTTCTAATTAAATGCAATGATTAAGTCATCAAAATACATAATTTTTTTATATTATTGAAATTTCAAAATCTTTGAAACCTAATAAATTTTCTCATTAAAACATAATTATGAAAATATTTATTTAAGTGTATTTACGTTCAACAAGTGTAATAAAATAAAGTTTGACGTTCCAAGTGGTACCACCAAAAAATGGGTTTGCTTTAAAACAATCAATAATAATTTAAAATATAATAATTTACAATAACCTAAGGTGAAATAACTTAAAATAGTGAAAGATGGAATAACTTTGAATAATCAAGAAAAGTCTAACTTAAATAATTTAAAATAATATAAAATGGAATAACCTAAAATAATTTATAATGGATTTTTTAAATTTGAAAAAAACCTATAATAACATAAGTTGGAATATCTTGATACCCAATAATGGTTTAAAATGGTGTGGGGTATAATAAATTTAAATAAATTATGATAAAATAACCTAAAATTATTTAGGGTACAATAGTTTAAGGTATAATAACCTAGGATATTTATAATAACAATAGGGTGAAAGCACAATCAAAAGAGCCAGGGGCACCAAGGTAAAAGTCCTTTATCAAGGATTGCACATGACACATGTTCTTTTTGTGTTAGTTTATAACTTAAAATTTTGTATTTCAAGTACCCCCTTTCACACTACATTTTAAATATAAATATATTTTGATTACAAATTAATTATATATCATGTATATTATGCATTCCTACCCTCAATCACATAAATAAAAACAACTATTGTGAAACGCACATTTTCAAAATCCATAATTTTCAAAGTCAAAAACACTTTTGAGTCAAATGTGCTCAAATTAATTATAAAAATCATTTTTATTACTTCAAGTCCTTTTGCCTTTGTAATCATCAATGTTGAAATCCTTTCGAAATTTTGGAAAGAATGGTGCACATTTGGTAGAAAAAAAAGGACATTTGAGAAAAAAAAGATTATCCACTCTTGAGGTTTGAATGCTTTGAACATGCAAAAACATTTTTGATTTGTGTCAAGCTTTGAACATATAAAATTTGTAATTAATGGAAAATATTCACACAAAAAAATGATAATCCAAACTATTATGCTTCACTTGTGATCTTTCAAACATACAATAATGTAGTTTTAAAGAATGTCCACTCACTTGGGTGGCTCCTTTGATTATGTTTTTACCCAACATTAAAAAAATTATTTATTGTAATGAATCATGTTGACTAAGGATGAAATATGATGATTACATAATAATTATATGGTGACATAACTTTAAGGAATGTGAAATGATCATGGTGGGGTGAACTTATTTTATTTTTAAAGTCCCATAAAGATTTAGGCAAGTGGATAGCACCCCATTTTTGGACTAGTGCACTTACTAGCAACGACATAGATACGTACTTAGTTAATTATTATTTAACTACCTGCCTAGCCTAGGCTTAAAGTATTACCTACTAATTAACTTAACCTAGTAATTAATAGAACTTACATCACACATAGGCTAAGCTTAAAGCTATGCCAAATGGCACTGTTAACCAAAACTATTATTGAACAAGTATTTTAACCATTAATAATTGAATTATTAACACCTGTTAAATTAATAGTAATAGTATAATTGGTAGCAACTAAACTAGTGACACATGTTGAATTAATACACTTGTTGAATAGGTAATCCGCAGACTTGTACTTGACAAAACATGTAGTTAACAAAATAGATAGCAAATTTTGAAAATTATCGTTGTTTATTACAGTTTTACTAAATAATTTCTATTAGTTGATTAGAATTATCAACTAGTTACCATTTAAGTGATTTGCACAAAGCATTTCAAAGTTCAAACTTAGAATATAAAGGAAGGATGGTAAAACATGAAAGACATCATAACTCTACTTTCCATACTTATTTTTTGAAATCTCTAATGTACAAACTTTGATTTTTTAACACAATTTCTTATTTTCAGTACAAGTTGGAGTATTTGTTAGCATTAAGTAGTTTGTATCCTATTCAAAATTTAAGAAAGGAAATTTGCATCAAGTAGGAGATTTTTTATGTTAATTTGATTTTGTGTTTCTTTTTCATTGAAAACATGAAAGCATTTTTGTACTTCAGCAATATCTTTCTTGAAACTATGTGCAAATTGAGTACATGTTAGTTTAGGAATTGAAAATAGTTCTAGTTTTGTTAGTTTAAATGAACATGTTTGTTGTTTTAAGAACTTATTGCTGAAAAAATCAGAAGCTGGACAACCTTAATAGGAATAGAAAAACCCATTAACATGCACATAGGCCTAAACCACTTGGGCCATGTGGCACCTATGTTTAAATCACATGTGCCACATGGCATCCAAGTTAGGCCTAGAACTAAAGGCCATGTGACACCTATGTTTAAACCACATATGTCACATGGCACCTAGGCTTATACTTCAACCATGCCACATAGGCATTGGTGTAAACCTAAATAATGTGACATTTGAACTAGATTTAAACTTAGGCCACGCAACATTTATGTTTAAACCACATATGTTAGACGACATCTAGGCTTATATTTAGGCCAAGCCACATGGCACCTATGCCTAAACCACATATGCCACATGGCACTTAAATTAGGACTAAGATTAAAACACATGGCACTTAATACACTAGGCTTAAATCTAAGCCACATGGCACTTAAGTTAAGTTTAAACTTAGGCGATGTGGCATCTAAACTAGGCTTAGATTTAAGCCATGTAGCATTTAAACCCAAACCACATATGCCAAGTGCATTTAAGCCTAAACTTACACCTTACCACATGGCATCTAAGTCAAGCCTAAACCTAGGCCACATAGTTCCAAGGCCATACTTATGGCCATGCCATGTGACATTTTCAAGTTAATTGTAGACTTAAGCCATGTGGCAACTATATTATGCTTAAACCTAGGTCACCCAACACTTAAGTTAGGCTTATATTTATGCCATTTCACTTTTAAACTATGCATAAACTTAGGCAACACCATGTAAATAACCTTAATATACACATAACATAAGTATTTTTTTAAATGTATTCATATTATACATTTAATATGCCCTAAATCAAGCTTAATATTCCATTAACACAACCATAGAAACATACACCCATTATCCCTATTACACCTTAAGATTCCCTTTGGCATTATGTTCACCCCATAATGACATGATTAATTTTAATCATTATTGCAATTCATGGGACATACATGCCTTTCATGGATGAAGATTGTATTTTAAAAATTTCACATGGAAGTTTGAAAAAAATAAAATCACAACGTAATTGCGAAAATGACCAATTATTTTCAAATAATTGTAAAAAAAACCAAAGCTAATTGCAAATGACTAATAATTGCATGTAAGTACAAATAAATTGATTACATTTTAGAAAATTTTCTTTTGGTGGATGATGCTAATGTGATGTTGGTAATGATGTTGGATATATTGTTGGTGATGATGTTGAGCATGATGCTAATAATGATGCTGATCATTATTGCATGTTAAGGGGGTAAGTTGAGTATGTGATTCGAGATTGTCGCAACCCCACTTTGGCCAAGTGTGGGGGTGAAGCCCAACACTTGGAAAAGTTGGAGGTTGGGAGTCTTCCGGGACTCCCGAATGTTCAGAGCTCAACAGCAAGGGGCAAAACACCTCGC
>Ga0116231_10008423_pt1 | contig 18115 bp, 15 predicted proteins | sample S1TSphgellanicum_2_FD_89695 | JGI IMG/M metagenome (GOLD analysis project Ga0116231, IMG submission 89695) | Host-associated microbial communities from peat moss isolated from Minnesota, USA - S1T2_Fd - Sphagnum magellanicum MG | ecosystem: Host-associated > Plants > Peat moss > Unclassified...
AATCCCGATCCGGAAATCACCCCGGAGGAGGCGCGGCAGGCAAGTGCCAGCGCGATCATCGCCACCGGCCGCAGCGACTATCCGAACCAGGTGAACAACGTTCTCGGATTCCCCTACATCTTTCGCGGCGCGCTGGATGTGCGCGCCAGCACCATCAACGAGCCGATGAAGATCGCGGCCGCCCAGGCGCTGGCGGCCCTGGCGCGCGAGGATGTGCCGGACGAGGTGCATGCCGCCTCATCCCGCCAATTGCGCTTTGGGCCCGATTACATCATTCCGAACGCCTTCGATCCCAGGCTGATTTTTCGCGTGCCGCCCGCGGTGGCGAAGGCCGCGATGGAGAGCGGCGTCGCGCGCAAGCCATGCGCCGATCTGCGCCGCTATACGCGGGAATTGTCAGGGCGGCTGGACCCGACGGCCAATGCGCTCGACATGATCATGGAGAGCGTGCGGGCGGCGCCGAAAACGGTGGTATTCGCCGAGGGCGAGGAAGAAAAAATTCTGCGCGCCGCGATCGCTTTCAAGAATGCCGGTTTTGGGCGGCCGGTGCTGATCGGCCGCGAGGATCGCATAGAGGCGGCGCTGGACCGGCTTGGTCTGCACCTGCCGGAGGGCTTGGAAATCCATAACGCGCGCATCTCGTCGAACAACGCGCGCTATACCGACCTGTTATACGCGCGAGCGCAACGCAAGGGTTTCCTGTATCGCGATGTGCAGCGCCTGGTGAACCAGGACCGCAACGTGTTTGCAGCCGCCATGCTGGCGGCCGGCGAGGCGGATGCGATGGTGACGGGGCTGACACGCGCGCGCTCGCTCTGCCTCGAAGCCATCAACATGGCGTTCGACCCGATGCCCGGCCGTACCGCTTTCGGCCTCAATCTGATGCTTGGCGGCCGGGAGACGATTTTTATCGCCGATACGCTGATGCACGAACGGCCCTCGCCCGGATTGCTCGCGGATATCGCGCAGGGCGCCGCGATGGCCGCCCGCAGGCTGGGCCACGAGCCGCGGGTTGCGCTGCTCTCCCACAGCACTTTCGGCCAGCCGATGCACTCTACCGTGAATGGTATCCGCGAGGCGGTTTCGATCCTGGAGTCGCGCAAGGTGGATTTTGAGTTCGATGGGGACATGTCGCCGGATGTGGCGCTGGAACCTTCGATACGGGCGCTCTACCCGTTCTGCCGGCTGACCGGGAATGCGAATGTGCTGGTGATGCCGGGGCTGCATTCGGCCCATATCACGTCGCGCCTGGCCCCTCGCCTGGGGGGTGGGAGTTCGATCGGGCCGCTGCTGCTGGGAATGTCCCGCGCGGTGCAGCTTGTGTCGATGGATGCCTCCGTGAGCACGATCGTCGATATCGCCGCGCTGGCGGCGTATCAGTCGGCGGAGACCTAGTGTGGGCTGCTCGCGGCCGACTGCCGGCTCACCGCATGGGCCAGGATAGCCAGCCAGGCCTTCGATCAGCAGCGCGGATGGTCGTGGCGCGGCAGTTCGTGAAGGCGCGGGATCAGCGCGACGGCCAGGAGGGCGCAGGCGGCGCACAGGATGCCGACGAATTCGAGCGGGTGGGCGCACATCCACATGACAATGGTGTTCTTCATTTGAGCACCCTTGCACTATTGGGGCACTGGCCGGACGATCGCCGGTGCCTGAGGTTTCAAACTACCTCGGTTCAGCCCGAGAGTCACTCATAAGTTGCGCTAGACGGCGTCAAACCGGCCGAAAATTACGTAATGCGACTAGCCGGTCTGCACGACCGTCTTGGGCCAGCGGCGGTGCAGCCATAGCCAGGATTGCGGCTCGGCGCGGATCCAGCGTTCCAGTACGTCGTTGACCTGCTGCGTGAGTTCGTGAACGTCCTTGTTTCGGTCGCCACTATTGGGGAGGGCCAAGGGTTTTTCGACCATCAGGCGCAGTCGGGCGGGGCCAATGCGCCGGGCGACAGCCGGGATCAGCGGGCAGCGGAAATGCAAGGCCAGGCTGGCGGCGGCGGGCGCGGTCATGGCGGGCAGGCCGAAAAGGCGGGCCTCGATGCCGTCGTTCATCTTCTGGTCAACGAGCGCCGCAAGAAATCCGCCGCCTGATAAATGCCCCAGTATCTGGCGGGCGCCTTTCGCACCCTTGCGAAAATATTTGATGGGCGCGCCTACGGCGTTCTCGCGCATCCGTCGGATAAATTCATCCACACCTTCATTCTGGGCGGCGCGATAAAGCGCGGCACCGCCAACGCCATGGAAGGCGGCGGCGCGCGGCAAAATCTCCCAGTTGCCGATATGGCCGGAGAAAAAAATGGCGGGGCCGCCTCGCGCGGCCAACGCCGCCACGATGTCCTCGCCCTCGATCTCCCAGCCCGGGCCGGCGGGGCTGTTATGCGGGATGCGGCCGATATGGGGGAATTCGCCGGCCGTGCGGCCTAGCTGCTCCCAAACGCCCCGTACGACGCGTTTGCGGGCGGCGGAGTCGAGTTCCGGCAGGGCGGCGCGCAGATTGGCGTCTGCGACGCGGGAAACCGGCAGAAGCGGGCCGATCGAGGCGGCTACGCTGCCGGCAAGGTTCGAAGCGGTTGCGGGAGGCAGCGCGCCCAGAATGCCGGCGAGCGCCCTGACCGCCCCCGATTCCAGCCGCTCGGCAAGGGTCATGCGAGGCAGGCTGCCGGCAGGCTGCGATCCAGCAAGGCATCGAGCGCCGCCGGGTCTTGCCAGACGAGAGAGACGCCGATGGCGGTGAAAAACTGTTTTTGGGCTTGCGGTATCCGCACAAGGTCTTTGGGCGTGGTGACTGGTGTCGCGTCCAGATGGCGGGCCTGGCTCAGGATGCGGTTCAGATCGGCGTCGGAGAAAGGATGGTGATCGGGAAAAGGATGTTTTTCGACAACGATCACGCCTGCCGCGCTCAACATGGCAAAGAATTTGTCCGGGCGGCCGATCCCCGCAAAGGCCAGCACGCGCTTGCCCTCCAGGGCGGCGATCGCCGTGTCCGGCTGCAGGCGGGCGTGGAGAACCGGAAGGCCGCCGGGCAGCATGGCGAGTGCGCCGGTCCGGTCATCCCCGATCAGCACGGCCACATCCGAGCGGGAAGCGGCGGCACGGATTGTTTCGCGCAAGGGTCCGGCCGGCATCACGCGTCCGTTGCCGAAACCAAAGCCGCCATCGATCACCAGGAGGGAAAGGGTTTTGGTGAGGGTGGGGTTTTGCAGGCCGTCATCCATCACCAGAACCTGCGCGCCGGCCTGCACGGCCAGGCGCGCGGAGTCCGCCCGGTTCGGCGCGCGCCAGGTGGGGGCTGCCGAGGCGAGCAGAAGGGCCTCGTCGCCGGCCAGCGCGGCATCGTGCAGGGCAGGATCGACCCGAAGCACGCCTTGCGCGGTGCCGCGATAGCCCCTTGTGAGCATATGCACGGCCAGACCGCGAGACTGAAGCCGGCGCGCCAGATCGAGCGCCAGCGTGGTCTTGCCGGCGCCGCCAACGACGGCGTTGCCGCAGCAGATCACCGGAACCGGCGCTGTCCAGCCGGGCCGGGCCACGCGCCTTGCGGTGGCGGCGGCAACGACGTTTGAGACCGGGGCGAGCACGCGGGGGATCACCCCTGGCGCGTCATGGCCCCAGAATTGCGGCTGGCCTGATAGAGTTTTGGCGGTTGGTGTTGAGGACGCCGGTTCGGGCTGCATCAGCCCCGCGAGCCGGGCGGCCAGCAGGGCAGGGAGATCCCCGGCCGGCTCGAATGAAGCGGCCGGTGCGGGATTTTTCAGCCGCTTGTCCAGCCAGGCGATCAACGCCTCCTCGTTCTCCACAACCTTCAGGGCGCCGGCAGCCTCGGCCAAGGCGCGCGCCTCCGTAAAATTTTCGGTGCGCGGCCCGGTTGCTACTGCGCATCCTAGGCGCGCCGGCTCCAGAAAATTCTGTCCGCCGCCGGCTGCAAAACTCTTGCCCATGAAGACGGTCGGGAAAAGCCGGTAGAGCAAACCCATTTCACCCACTGTATCAGCCACCCAGACATGATCCTCCCTGCGGAAATCCTCGCCGAGCGCGCGGCGCCTGGCGCCACCCATGGCCTCCGCCACGGCGACACCGCGCTCCGGGTGGCGCGGTGCCACCGCGGTGAGCAATTCGGGGTGGCGGGCCAACAGGGCTGCGTGAACCCTGGCGATGATCGCGTCGTCGGCCGGGTGCGTGCTGGCGGCGAGCCAGCGTGGGCGGTCGCCGGCCAGCGCCTGCAGCCTGGCAAGCTCGGTGGAATCCACGGGCAAGCTGGGGGCACCGAATTTCAAATTGCCCAAAACCTGCACATCGGTGGCGCCGAGTGCGCGCAGGCGGTCGGCGTCGGCCTCGGACTGGGCGGCGATCCAGGCAAAATGTGTGAGGACATGCCGGGCGAGGCCGGGCACGCGGGACCAGCCAGACAGGCTCCGCCTGGAAAAGCGGGCGTTGACAAGTGCCACCGGCACATGTTCGCGCCGGCAGGCGGCCAAAATATTGGGCCAGAGTTCGCTTTCCAGGAAACAGGCGGCATCCGGCCGCCAGTGTTGTATGAAGCGCGCCGCCCAGGCCGGCACATCCAGCGGCACGAAACGATGCACCACCCGATCTTCCAGGCCAAGCTGCTTGAGCCGGGTTTCCAGCAGGCGGGCGCTGGTGACGGTGCCGGTGGTGAACACCGTGAAAATGGTGGCGGGCAGCGCGGTGAGGATTGGCAGGGCCGAGACCGCCTCACCGACGCTTGCCGCGTGAAGCCAGAGCACCCGGCCTTTGGGGCGGGGGGTCGTGTCGATACCACGCCGTTCCGGCAGCCGGGCCGCGATTTCCTTGCCCCGCTCCGCGCGTCGGCTGAGCATGAAGCGCAGTGCCGGCTGGGCAGCCGTGGTGGCCGCTGACCAAAGCCATGCGGTCAGTGGCGGCATAGGATATCGGCGCGGTCGGCGGCGGTGTTCATCGCCACTTCGATGATCGGCAGGAAGGCGGCGGCTTCGCCTTGCGGGATGAGAATCGGCGCTTCACACACGAGAACGCCGCGGCCGAAGGGCAAGGGCAGCACCATCCTGTCCCAGCTGCGCAGCGTGATGCGCCAGCGCACCTGGCCTGAGGCAGCCAGCACGGGCACTTCACTGAGAGCGGCGAGTTGGGCGACGCCTGGGGCGGCGACGCGGCGCGGGCCGCGCGGGCCATCGGGCGTGATCACCACCGCCGCACCTTCCTTCAGTGCCGCGAGCAGGGCGCGGATGCCCGCGGCCCCGCCACGATCACGCCGGCGGGTCGCACCCTTCACCTGTTCGGTGGAGCCATGAACGATTCGCACGCCGAAGCGTGCCAGCACGGCGCCGAGAAACCGGCCGTCGCGGTGTCGGCTGGCCAGTGCCGCGACAGGCCGGCCCGGATGGGCATGGCGTGCACGGACCCACATGGCGGGGATCAGCGGCAGGCGTTCGTGCCAGGCGGCGACGATCACCGCGCCGCCGGAGAGAAAGGGGGCCAGATGGGCCTGGCCTTCAAAGCGCCAGCGTGTACTGCGCAAGGCGAGCTCCAGATACAGGCTGAGCAGCCGCGCGCTCGCCATTTGCACGACTTCGCTCTTCAGCAGGCGGCGGGACATCTTATCAAGACCGGGAACACCGCGGGGCGGTAGCATGCGGGCGCGGGCGTGGGAAAGAGTGTTCTTTTTTGAAAAAAAGAACCAAAAAACTTTGACTTCTCCACCGTTCCCACGATCGAGGCCAAGCCCCGAGCTTTCCACAGCACCAGGAATAAAAGTCTTTTGCTTCTTTTCTTCAGAAAAGAAGACCTTCCTTTGATCTTTCCCTTGACCAAGGCAGCGCCCCGCAAGAGAAAACCGCATGCTCAGCTTCGCGCCTCGCACCCAGCAACAATGCAGCCCCTTCGGCGTGGCCGCGGGGTGGCTGGGCATGGGCAGGTTCTAGGCGCCGAACACCCCAACCAGCTTATCGCCAGCCCGCCGCAGTCCGGCGGGCTTTTTTGTGGCGCGCCGGGCATATCCACAAGGAGCCCGATGATGCGCAATTTCAAGCCTTACACGAGTGACGCCGAGATTGAAGCGATTGGGCGTGGCCTGATCGACCGCAATTTGCCCAAGCCAGACTGGACCCATGCGGCGCATTTTGCGGCGGCGCTGTGGGTATTGGCGTGCCGGCCGGATATCGACGCCGAGCGGGATATGCCCGCCATCATCCGCCTCTATAACGAGGCGACTGGCGTTTCGAACACCGAGCATGCGGGCTATCACGAGACCATCACCCAAGCTTCGTTGCGCGCGGCGCGCGCCGTCTTGGCCGCGCATCCGGGGGTTGCACTGTATCATGTGGCCAATGCCCTGATGGAGACGCCGCTCCAAAGCCCGGACTGGCTGCTGGCGTATTGGCTGCCGGACACGCTTTTCTCTCCGGCGGCGCGGCGTGGCTGGGTCGCGCCGGACCGGGCTGAGCTGCCATTTTGAGCAGCCGCAAAATGACCGTAGTGTGGTCATAGTCGATACTATGGCCGCGGAAACTCAGCGAAAGTCGAGGACTGCGTTCATCCGACGAAACGCAATAGGGCCAGTGCCACGATGAAGTTTTCCATGATCCGCGCGGTTTCCGTTCTTGTTTTCCTAGCCGCCGCCGGGCACGCGACGCCGCCCGATCCGCGACAGATTTTCGCGCCGCTCACTTTGCCCATGCCGCCTGGCACAACGCGCTCATCGGGCGGGTTGCCCGGGCCTGGCTATTGGCAGAACCGGTCCGATTACAGCATCAAGGCGGCGATCGATCCGGCGACGCATACGCTCAGCGCCACGGAAACCATCACCTACACGAACAACAGCCCCGATCCGCTCGATGTTCTGTGGATACAGCTCGACCAGAACATTTATCGCCCGGATTCGCGCGCGTCATTCATGCCGCAATACCGCCCGCGCAAGGCCGATGAGTCCACACCAGGCTATCAAATCGAAAGCATCACCGTGCTCGACGGGCAAACCAGTTATGTGCCCGACAAGATCACCTCGGATACGCGCCTGCAGCTTCGGCTGAAATCGCCGCTGATCCCGAAAGGCGGGCTGCTGAAAATACGGATCGCCTACCATTATACGGTGCCGGGTGCGTGGGGCGGCCGCACCGCGGTGACCGCCACGAAGAACGGCGACATCTACGAGATCGCGCAATGGTTTCCGCGCATGGCCGTGTACGACGATCTGCGCGGATGGGACACCGCGCCCTATCTCGGCTCCGAATTCTATCTCGATTATGGTGACATCGATTACGCGGTGACGGTGCCGTGGAATTACATTGTGGCCGGCTCCGGCAGCCTGCAAAACCCGAAGGACGTTCTCACGCAAACCGAAATCGACCGGCTGCAGAAAGCCGCTGCGAGCGACGCCACGGTAATGATCCGCAAGCCGGAGGAAGTGACGGATCCAGCGACGCGGCCGGCCAAGAATGGCGTGAAAACCTGGCAATTCCACATGTCCCACACGCGTGACGTCGCGTTTACCGCCTCGCCGGCCTTCGTATGGGATGCCGCGCGCATCAACCTGCCGCAAGGCGCCCATGCGCTGGCCATGTCGGTCTATCCGGTCGAGGGTGTGGGGCCGCAGAACTGGAACCGCTCGACGGAATATGTGAAATTCGCGATCGAGCATTTTTCGAAGCGGTGGTTCACCTACCCGTGGCCGGTGATGGTCAATCTCGGTGGCCATGGCGCTGGCATGGAATATCCCGGCATCGTGTTCGATGACATGCGCGATGCAGGCAAGGATCTGTTCTGGATCACCACGCATGAGGTCGGCCATAGCTGGTTTCCGATGATCGTAGGCTCCGACGAGCGGCGCGATGCCTGGATGGACGAGGGATTCAACACGTTCATCGACGTGTATGCCTCCGACGCGTTCAACAAGGGCGAGTATGCGCCCAAGCGCGATCCGGAATATGCCGAGCAGGGCGGCAACCCGGTGGACGACATTTTGCCCATTCTGGCCGACGCGCAGGCGCCCATCATCATGACGCCGGCCGATGTGATCAGCGAAAAATACCGGCACCCGATCAGCTATTTCAAGCCGGCGCTGGGGCTTGTGCTGCTACGTGAACAGATCCTTGGGGCCGACCGCTTCGATGCCGCATTCCGCCGCTACATCGCGGCCTGGGCCTTCAAACACCCGGCGCCGTCGGATTTTTTCCGGCTGATGGAAAGCCAGGCGGGCGAGGATCTGTCGTGGTTCTGGCGCGGCTGGTTCTTCGCTAACGAAAAACTCGATCTTGCGGTGAAATCCGCCGGTTATGTCGATGCGCAGAAGAAGACCGGCCTGCATCTGGAGATCGCAGCACTGGACCCGCTGGTGCTTCCGGCCACCATCGAAATCGCCTTTGCCGATGGCACGAAGCAGCTTGTGACATTGCCAGTGGAAGCATTTTACCAGAATGCGACGGCGGCCTTCGATCTGCCCACGACGAAGCCGGTGGTGCAGGTGGCGGTCGACCCCGACCACGTGCTGCCGGATGCGGACCGGTCGAACAACATGGCCGCCGTCAAGTAGGCGCTATTTGCAGCCTGGCGCCCCGGGCTGCGCGCCGCATCCGCCGGCGCTCGCATTGACATGGCGATTAGGCGCCGGCTTCTTCACCACCGTTCCGTCCTTCGTGTCGCCATGGGACGTGCATTCGCAAAACCCGCCCACCGGCATGGTCGTCGGGCAGGTCAGGTTGCCGGCCTGACACATATTTTTCTCCGCATGGGCCGTGCCGCCGGCCAACAAACCCAGCGCAAGCACCGCACCGCCGAAATAGCCAAAACGTCGCATGACATGCTCCTTTCCGTGTGTGACCGACATTGTTATCTCGTCAAAACACATGGACGCGCCAGCGCAAAGGTAGTTCGCGGCCGAAAAGTCACTTATTCCGTGTGTATCGTGGACCGCATTGTGCTCCGGCGAGGCGGGGGCGGTGGCCGGGCGCGCCGGCCATACGCCCAACCCCTCAGTGGCCTGAGTTCGTCACGGAATTCTGCAAGACCGGGGCTGGCCCCACATAGGCGGGAAGCACGAAGGTCGTCGCCGTCATTGCGACAGCGGCGATGAGTGCAAGAAAGCGGGAAGCAACGGACATGGCAAACTCCTCAATGATGCAGGCTGTGGCCCTATCCGCACCCTTGCTGAAAAGGCCACATGCGGGGTGTGTTTGCAGGCGCCGTGCCAACTCCTATTACTCCAATAATACAAGGTGTTATGAATTAACAAGTATTCTTGCTTCTCGATTCGTGGCGCAAACACTCATAAACTTGCCAAGCTCGCCATGAAGCTGCGTGGCCTGCGTTGTGCCGCCGTCCTTGATTCTGGCAAGCCTCTGCAGGGCAGCAATGGGCTCGTTGTACCTGCTGCCCCGGGATGGGGCAGGCAGTTGTATGGATTGCTCTTGCCGGTACTCGTCAGTTTGCCTGGCGCTTCCCTCCCGCATGGATGGAGTCGTGATGACAGCAACTCCGAGTCTCTCGTGTTCGCTCGTGCAAGTGGGCGTATGTGGAGGCTGGACCGGAATCATGAGCCCGCTCGGTTGGGGCCTCTGCCCCGATCCTCGGGAATGGCGGTCGCTGAGGGCGGGGTTAGCAGAAAATTGACCCTGCTTGCCCATGTCTGGCCGTCAGACATGGGGTGCCGGGGACGGCGATGATGAGCACTATGTTTACGCTGTAGCGCTCTAGTAACCGGCACGGAGCGCTTGACCTCCGCTACGGAATTTCCGTAGTATCACGAATGGACTATGAGTGGGATGACGCTAAAGCTGCGGCCAACCTGGCCAAGCATGGGGTCGACTTCATTGATGCCATTGGCGCTTTGGCCGATCCGAACCGGATCGAAGACATCGATGATGGCGTCGGCTACGGCGAGGAGCGGACACGCACCATCTGCACGACGCGCGGTAACATTCTATTCGTTGTCACCACGATGCGTGACGAGGATCTTTGCCGAATTATTTCAGCCCGGAGGGCTACACGACATGAGCAAAACAGGTATTACGCGACACCACACTGAACCGGGGCTGCCGGCCCCGGAGGGCCGCACCGACTGGGATCGGGTGCGCGCCATGACCGATGAGGAGGTGGTGGCCGCGGCGGTGTCGGATCCCGACGCGCAGCCGATGACGACGGAGCAATTGGCGCGGATGCGCCGGCTGCCGGACGTCAAGGCGCTGCGGGCTCGCCTTGGCATGACCCAAGAGCAGTTCGCCAGCACCTACTGCCTACCGCTCGGTACTGTGCGGGATTGGGAGCAGGGACGAACCCGGCCGGATGCGCCTGCATTGGCTTTGCTGGCTGTGATCGATCGCGAACCGGAGATCGTGCGGCGTGCGCTGCACTGATACAGTTTGTCCGAACGGCTCGAAATTTACGGGCTGTGTTCGCGCATTACCGGACGCAAGAGAAAAGTTTTGGCGTCCCGTAGGGGATTCGAACCCCTGTTAGCGCCGTGAGAGAGACGCTCCAACGTCCATTCCTGTCCAAATATGTCTAACATAACTCACTGAAACTACTGTTTTGGTAGCGGTTGTGATTACACTTGTCTACCTCTGTCTAACGACGTATATTGGACAGATATTGGACAAAACGGAATCGGAATGGCGCGCACCGTCCGGGATGCAAAGTTAGAGAGCCGTACGGCTCGGACGGCGCTGAAACCTGCCGCAAAGCCCTACTATCGGGCGATCGATCAGGGCCTTCACATTGGTTACCGGAAGGGCAAGACAGGTGGCGCCTGGGTTATGCGTCGCTATATCGGCGACGAGGAATACACCGTCGAGAAAATCGGCACCGCCGATGACACGCTAGACGCGGACGGTGCCACGATCCTGAACTTTGCGCAGGCCCAAGCCCTCGCCCGGAAGTTGTTCACGGAGCGCGGCCGGTACGAGTCCGGCCTGCCCGCACAATCCGGCCCCTATACCGTCACGGACTGCCTGGACGAGTATGTGGTTTATCTTGGAGAGAAAGCCAAAACCGGGATAGACGCCCGGTGGCGAGCTGATGCCCTGATCATTCCAGCTCTTGGAAAGTTCGAGTGCGCCAAGCTGACCACCAAGCAGGTTGAAGATTGGCTGGCGGCTCTGGCGAAGCAGCGTGCCCGCGTTCGCACCAAGAAAAACGAGAAGCAGCGCTTCCGGCCGATCTCAGGTGATGATGATCCGGACGAAGCCAGTCGGCGCCGCCATGCCTCGGCAAACCGTGTTCTGACGATTTTGAAGGCCGCGCTCAATCGTGCATGGCGAAGCAAAAAGATACCAACAGACTCGGCTTGGCGTGCCGTGAAGCCATACCAGGGTGCTGACGCAGCCCGTGTCCGTTACCTGACGGTGGCGGAGGCCAAGCGGCTCATCGACGGAGCCGACCCTGAATTCCGCGTTCTCGTGCAGGCTGCGTTGATGACCGGCGCGCGCTTCGGCGAACTGGCGGCGCTGGAGGTTGGCGACTTCAACCCTGACAGTGGGACCGTGCATATTAGAAAGAGCAAGTCCGGTAAGGCCCGCCACGTTGTCTTAACCGAGGAAGGACAGAAGTTCTTCGCAGCCAAGTGCTCAGGACGCGGCAACAGAGTGCGTATCTTGGTAAAAGCCGACGGAAATCGGTGGGGGAATAATCACCAGTCCAGGCCCATGGCGGCCGCGTGCCAGGCCGGGAAGATAGAGCCGCCGGCAAACTTCCATTGCCTGCGCCATACTTATGCATCTTGGACAATCATGAACGGGGCGCCGCTTTTGGTGGTGGCAAAAAACCTTGGCCACGCTGACACGCGTATGGTGGAAAAGCACTACGGTCATTTGAGTCCGTCTTTCGTAGCGGACGCTATCCGGGCAGCTGCGCCGCAATTCGGGTATAATGGTGATGAAAACGAGGCAGTGCCGTGATTGTGGCGTTCGCAATCGCCTACCAAACATGGCAAAGAAATAGCGCGTGCAGGCCCGGCTAATGGTCAAAATCATACGCTTGGTGCCCGCTGCAGTAGGGCGGGAATCGACCCATCTGCACCGTTCGTACGAGGATATTCGCCGCCTAAAACGGGACGACGACGGCGCTAGACTAAAAGCCCGCATGCTGGCACGGTAGCGGCAACGACTTTCGTTGTTCACATCGTGATCGCTGCGATCATCGGACGAATTAATCACCCGACCTGACACGTCGGGTCTCTCCGCTTGTGGACATCACGACGCTAGTGTCTTCTTCTAAGGTCTGAAATCATGTCCTCGAACGAACCGACGCTTGCATCTCGTGTGCGGCAAGATTGCGGCAGGAAATCGACTCTCGTCAACGAACTGGGCCGACTACCCGGCACTGTTGTCGTGAGAGACGATCATTGGCTCGCTCGCCTCTATCCTGGCGAGCAAAACAGCTTGAAGTAGTCAGTCAGTTGACGCTCAACACCGCTTCACGGGCCTCGTCCAGGGCCGACTGGGCAGTTTCTATAAAGCAACTTCGTCGAGTCAGCCAAGTTGGACGACTATAGCTGCGGCAGTTGCTACGAAGGTCAAGCGCCTTTTTACAAAACTGCGCGAATGGCGGGCCTCTCACGGAACTAATAAGTGATCCCGAGTAAAACGTCGTTGGACGGGCCCGAAAAATTAACTGAAAAAAATTTTTCTTCCGTTGGATCCAAAAATGGTCTGACGAACCGCGTTGTCGAGGCAAGCGTCTCCCGCAATATGAGGTAAACTATACTTCTTGGAAGAATGTTCTTTGACTGACTACTTCTAAGTATCAATTGGCTCAGATTTGACAGCCGAAAGCATTCTTCTATTAATACCCGTGCCCTACTTACGGCGCGCTCAACAGTGGGCCCGCTGCCAATCGGGACAGAATGGTTGACAGAGCCATGTTTGAAGACCCATCGAAAGACTTAGTCTACACAATCAGTGAATTCTGCGCCGTAAATAAGATTTGCCGGGCTACTTTCTACAACTTAATCAAAAACAATAAAGCTCCGACGGTTATGCGCGTCGGGAAAAGTATACGCATCTCCTATCAGGCGGCGCATGAGTGGCGCACGAAATGCGAGCATGGCTAACGTCGCAATCTGATACCAGCCTGCGCTGACCTCCGCCGGCCAACTTCGCCAGGATTATGGGCACCTCGAAAAATCCGCTTTGCCGAGGCGGCGCCGGTCTGATTCGATGATCGTGCGCGTGGCAGTCCGCCGTAACGGCTGCCACTAGGGACGGAGTCTGTCCGGCGCCGCCCCGCAAGCGCAAATTAGCCCAAAGCTAGGGCACCCCCCATATTCAGACATCAGAGTGCCAAAATCTCCGCCGACTACCGCATCCCGCTTCAGTCGCCGAGAAACAGCGGATTGTTCGAGGTGCCATCATGTCGACTATCAAGCGCCCAGCGGACCGCAAGATCGCATTCTACGAAAAACCGAATTGCTATGAGGCCGCAAGTAATAGAGTACGGCCTCGGGAACGTGTGCTCACCCACTTCAGACGGCCGAACTGGATGACTTTCGCAGAGTCCAGCCCCGAGAGTGGTCTAACCGCGGCGGGCAGCAGACCCGTCATTTTGGTGACCCTATACAAGTCGCCGCCTGTATACGTAAATAAACAAAAAAATTTTTCCTTGCTGAATTACGGCAAGTGGACGAACTCGGGTGTCGAGGCAAGCGTCTCCCTCAACATAAGTGCAAGCTGTGGCTCAAGATCTAATTTCAAGAATCTTTTACTTCTGAGTTCTTTTAGAAGCGGATTTGACAGACGAGAGTGATCCATAATTAATATGGAACATCGCGATACTGCAGGTGAACTCTTAGCGTGCCGTTTGCGACGAGAAAGATGAGTAATCGGGGCACAAATGCTCCAATCAAAGATAAATGGAAGGCAGGTGCGACAAGTCTAAAGAGATCCATCTACGGCTTCGTTAGATTAGGGTTTGTCTACAGATAAGGTCAATTGCTAAGCGGTTCACTTTACACCCGGCTACACTGAAGAAGGAACATTTGAACTATGGATATGAGCGACGACGAGCAACATCGGAGACTCATGGCTGCTGGACCAGAGGGGGCCCGGGCCCGGGCCCGGGCACTGGCAATCGAAAAAGTCGTTCGGGGGCCGAATCCGATCCCGCCTTTTCCTTTTGTCATGGACGGGAAAACAGCTTTTGCTTTGGACCGCCCCCATGCACCAAAAGGTGCTAGGGACCCATTGTCTCCTGAGTCTTTGCCGCTCTCACTGGCAAGTTTCCTTCTTCTGAAGAAGGTGCCGCCACCATTCGTTGCTGCGGAGGTCACGAGGCGGACTCCGCTATTAATAAACTTTTTGGAAAGATCACATCGCATAAGCGAAGTTTGCAAACACCCCACCCAATCTGTGCTCATGATTTCACGTAATGCCCTGGATACCTGGTGGTTTGCCGAGGGGTATCGCGCGTTCCTTGGCCCGGACGGGCTTGCTATCGCTAGCATGAGCGACGACGCTGGAGCGCCAAAGTCCTCTTGAGCCTGAGGCAAAGACTCGGACAATAAAGACAGATCGGAAAGGGAGGCTCGAAAGAGTCTCCTTTTTCGATTCAACCGAACATGGTTGGCATGTCGGTTTTTTCGCAGCGCATGGCAACGCGTTTAAACCGCTTTAGCTTGCCGACAGACTCCTCGACACGCGCCCGGAGTTTATAGAGACGCTTCGGAAAAAACCGACCTCTCTGCTCGGAGTTTTTGCGACGCGGGATAACCGGTGTGATGCCGCGCGCTAGTGCTGCCGTCCGGTAGACCTGGCTGTCGTATCCCTTGTTGCCTTGCTTTGGCGTGGATTTCGAAAGAACAAATTGCTACTTGCTTTTGAAAGTTTTCCGATTTACCTGAAGAGTTGCTTTCATAAACAAGGTGCTTGTCACTCCGTTGATTACTTTTCTGCTCACCTGCAGTCAATAGTAATCTGGACAGCGTACATTTTCGTCGGCTATGCTCCGACCAGATTGGACAAGATAAATTGCAACAGCGCCCGCCTCTAGACCAAAAGACTGTAGACAAGCTCCGGAAGATTTGGGCAATGCGCGGAAGCAACTACAGCGGCGAGCGCGAAGCCGCAGAAAACCGTGCTCTCTTTCTGATTGACCCGTTCGGCTACGAGTTGGACGACGTCGAACGATTGCTGCAGAAAAATGGTCAATCTATACCTGAGACAGCGAGTCAGTTTGCCGATCGCGTGCGCCGCAAAAGAGAAGCGCCTGCCAGGGCAGAGCTCATTCGAAAATACGGCAGTCGTGAATCGGTAGTTGCATGGCAGCCTCTCGAACTCAGACTACGAAAAGCAGTTGCGTCGATTTCAACCTTTGGTTTTGGACACCGTAAGGAGTGGGTGGAGACTTTAGATGGCTTTGGGTTCTTTCAGGCGTCCAATTTGCCTCAACATGTTCTAGAACTGATTGCCTCGGCCCACCCGCTCCCGGCGACAATCGGCGGCGCCTATGAAGAGGCGAAGTATTGGCGAGAGCGGGATCGCGAACTAGGTCTGATTTTTTTTGACACCATAAATTGTCAGCTTGACCTGCCCGCTTACGCACGATTCCGACTTGTTGAGAGGTTACTGACCGAAAAACTTCAGTCAAACTCGCTCGACGAGGTCCTGTTGCGAGCGCGATATGGAAACGAGAACTTTCCTGGCGACGAATTAATCGAACAAGCTATCCTCAGAGATATCGAACGCCTTGTAGCAAATCCACCGTGCGAGCACTTTCAGACCGGACGCGGAGGAGATGATAAACATCAACATCAACCTCAAAGTACAACTAGTCGCCGCCTCGAAGTGGAGGCATTGCTGGCGAATCGAGAAACGGCAGCACTTTCAGACCGCGAAATAGCGCGTCGCGTACGGGTTAGCCCAATGACGGTAGGAAACGCACGCCGGCGTTTGTCTGCAGGAAAAGAGAAAATTGGATAACGGAACTGGACCGTGGCATTGCACAAGGTCAGTTTGAGGGTGAACCGAGCGGGAGTGTCCATAATGGACAAAGGACAGCAAGCGCCTGCATCGCGGTCTCCGGTGCTTAAGACACCCCCAACAAAACATCCCCGAGCCTGCTACCGCAGACTGCTGCGCGGACAATTTTGTTGGCAAACTTGCGCGCCAGATTCGTCCCCCAACAGTCGCGCTGTCCAAACTGGACATTTTGGACGTCGTGCTCAGGCCACGCACTTCCGGATCGCCAGGATGTTCCCTCAACTCCGAAAATTCAAAGACATTTGGGGCGGCAGCTTTCGGGGAAGGTGATACGAAGAAAGGGAGAGACTGCCTGCATCTTCAAGTCAGAGGCATCCCTCAAGCTGGGGCGTCCAAAATGGACAGAGGAGAAACACTGGAATCCGTGCGGCTTTGTTTTGCTAAGTTTTTCGGACTTTCGTCACAGCGATTAAGTGTCCAACCCAGCACACCCTGAGCTACGACCGAGGCGCTGGGCTGTAGGCTTTGGCACAACTATGCCCGGATTCTGGAACTGAAACTGGCCATCACGCTCTCGGTCCACGAAGCCAAGAGGGCCGAGATCGATGTGCTGAACAGCCTGGACAGCCGCCTCGCTGACATCCTCAGTCCCGGGACCACATGGCTGCAGACCGTCATCGACGCCGGATCAGGCCAGTCACGTCGCCGCCCGCCGCGCAATCAATGAGCGAACTTCTCGGATAGCTTCTAACTCTTTTCTCATAACCAACACCGCTGTACCGTCAAATCCGAAGCATGGGTGCAAAAAGTCAGTTTCTGCGATTTTTGCTATGCGAAGATGCCGTGAAAACGAGGTTTCTGACCACCATCCTGACCCAAACGGCCCCCGGGCCATAGGACCCAATTCCTTCTGGCGTACCGCCGAAAACGAAGCATGGGTTTGAAATCACGGTTTTCACGACTTTTCCGTGAAAACCCGGTCCGAAAAACCCTCACTTTCGGCGCCAAACCCAGACCTGAAGCGACCTGATTTCGTACCGTTGAAAGCAAAGCATTGGTATCAAAAGTCGGAATCTCGCGAATCGCCGGCACTGACCCGGCCTGTTCTACTGATTGCCCATCGACCACAAAAAAATCTGCTAGGTCGAAGTCCTCAGGATCCAACACTCCGACCGACAACAACCTTGAGGCCATCATAAGACCAGCCTCAGATTCACGAACCATATCGAACAAACCAATCCGATCGACATCGTCAGAACGCCTCGCGATCAATGACCGGACGTCGCGGATAGCCTCTATTTCCCTTCTCACACAGACCCCTTCCACCCCGATTCATCGGCGACAGTCAAAATGCCGATGAACCATACACACGAAGGTATCCCCGAAAAGAGTCATACTGCGTATTACGATGCATTCCGTGAGAACACGGTTTCCTGAATTTTTTTCTATCCAAACGGCCATGAAAACCCAGTTTACGACTGTAAGATCAACCCCTCTAGCCAGGAGAGTATTCCTATCAATATACCACTTTCTACGATGCAGATGCGCATATCACAGTATTCTGGGCTTCTACGAAAAAATCCGACGCCTAAATCGACCACCAGGGAGCCAAAACCACCAACCCTTCGAGATGCTTCTGGTACCTTCTTTTACTATGCAATGCCGTAGCACACGGAAACCTAGTGAATATCCAGTTCTCTTCTTCTGCCAGCCGTCAACCACCCAGCTTTAACACGGCCAAGCGCTAACACCACCGGTAAAACCGGCTACAGAGCCTTCCCAAAGCCTGTGGGTCTCTACGCCACCGGCTAATACCAGAGCGGGCCTAGATAGACCTGTACGCCCATTTCTCCTGGCTCCTGGACGGCCCCAAGGACAGACACGGCCGCCAGGTCGGCCGGTGTGGCGGACTGCTTCCACCCGTTGTGATGCGCAGTCCGCCACACTTCGGCTAGGCCAGCCCATGAGGTGACCTAGCCGACCACACCTGGCATCAAAACCAGCCTCCAGCAAAGACAGGCTACCCTCTAAGAAGGACAGGAAGAAGAGGGGCACGCTACTGCAAATCAGGTCGCATCGAAGCCGATGCAGACCAGATTTGCTATCGCCGGGCTGCGCCCGACCAGAGTCCTGGCGCGCCTGCGGCTTGCACCATCAAAACCATCAAAAATGGGCACTTCGTTACGCCGATGCGCGTCCCTGACGGGCCGCGCGCCGACCCCA
>Ga0116231_10008425_pt1 | contig 18110 bp, 18 predicted proteins | sample S1TSphgellanicum_2_FD_89695 | JGI IMG/M metagenome (GOLD analysis project Ga0116231, IMG submission 89695) | Host-associated microbial communities from peat moss isolated from Minnesota, USA - S1T2_Fd - Sphagnum magellanicum MG | ecosystem: Host-associated > Plants > Peat moss > Unclassified...
CACTCTGCCTTGGTTTGCAGTGCAATTCTTTGCACACTGAAACTACCACTATTGTTTGCAGCCATTTATGTCCTACCCCCCACAGAAGGTTTACTCAAGAGGCTCCTTCAATCTTTGAATCATTTCAAAGTAAGGTTCGAGCTATCACCTTGAAAGCCAAACGTAAGAATCTTCAAAACTTGCGCCAAATGACAATCCATGACATGTTGAACTAAATAAATTTGAACCCTATTTTTTCGAGAAAATAATGCGTACTTAAACAGATGCGTATTTAGGCGGGAGGCTACTGTAATGAGATAAAAACATCAACAAATACTTAAACGCTAAGAGAATTATAACATTTTTATGACTATTTTATTGCTTCTCTAAAGTTGAAAGACATTTTGTAATTTGTCACCATGCACACCCATAGCCACTTAGATCACAACATTTGGTTAAGAAACAAGAGACATATGCCTCTCAAAGGTGGACACCTTGTGGTTGGCAAGATCAGAGTTAGGCGGTTCTTAGAATCAGCAACAAATACCCACTAGTTATCAATGCAAGTATACAGCACCCACTTACTCATTGGTTATCAAAATTTGACGAATCAATTTTGGTATGTAACCACGGTTCTTAAAAAGTCTGAAAAATCAGGGTATCATCGGGTTTTTTGAAACTTACCCATTCTTTTGAAGGTTTTGAAATAACTGGGACTAGTGGTTCTCTAATGCTGGAATATTTCAAAAACCAAAACTGAGGGTTCTTTGAAAAAAATTCAAAGAAACCCCCCCCCACCCCCCAACACTAACACTGGGGTGAACCAACACCCACATTAGTGCCTTAATAAAATTCATTAAACTTTTGATGTTGCTTCTCATCATTATAAATATCCCATTCTTAGACTATTTAATCAGGGTCTCTACTACGAGTGTCGACTGCTTATTGATTTTTTTTCATAACCATTGCGTCGGTTATCAATATGTTTTGAGGTAATAATTATTGGTTATGCATAAAGGGTAGGTTATATAATCAATTGACACCATCAGTTATCCTATTGGTTATTAGTCGGTTATATATATATTTTGCTTGTTTCTAATTTCTAATTTTATTCTATTTTTCTGTGAATTTGGATGCAGGTGTGGGTTTTTGACTGTTGGCAAGTAGAATCCTCTTAACCTTTTAAAAAATTTCATCTTCTGAAAATGTGCTCTAATGTGATTTGGGAAAGAGGCTTAGATGGCTGAACTTGAACTTTTTCGCAATTATTAAAACGAACTCGACAAAAACATACATTTTAATTTACATAAATGTACAAGAATTTAGTATATGAAAAAATTATAATGAGGATCATGATGCATGTGTGAGTGCTGAGCAATCTGCATTTTGTCTTGCTGGTGACAATGTCTCAATGTCAGGAAACCAGACAGGAGAATGATGGCGATATCTGCAACATTGTTATGCACCACCTTCATTATCCCCTGTGTATGTTCTTGATAGAATGCAGTTTCTGTTACACAGTGAGAAACACAAAATTTTCCACCCAATTTTCTTATTAGATTTCTTTTTCCAGGCTGATATTCAGAAGAGCTCTGTTGCTGGCTCCGAGACTTGAATGAAGGAGCTACGGCTTCATCAGATGATATTCCACATGATAGCAGTTTCAGGTGTTGTTCAATTGGTAGACTTCAAGTTGGTTGATTTGTGTGTGTTTGTTTTGAGGTATTCACATATTGTTGTGGTATTGTTGCAGGGGATATAGGCATGGCAAGAGACAGAGGTACGTTCCAGGGAACTGTTGAAAGACATTTCAACAAAAAATGCTTGTTTTTGGCTTCTGCAGCATATAGGCAGCATGGAAGAGTGCTCATACAGTATTTGCTTTTATTATTTCCTATCCGCTCTACAGCAAGATGGGAATTTGCATATCTAACTGATACCATTCAACGCTCTACCAGAGACAGATTGGCTTTGAATTTTGTACATTTCAGCATTGGTGAATCTGAGTCAGGGTACAAGGCATAAAGATCAGGAATGTACTCTTTGCAGGTCCTGGCTTTTCAGAGCTTTTGAAACCGGACATTGTTGTGAAACTACTTGAAAACCTTCATCTCCAAGAACATCTTGCTCCTTACTTGTGAGAGGTATTTGTTACTCTTTTTTACATTTCCTCTTTTTTCACCTCGTCTCCTGAATTACTTTCAGGATATAGAAGTTCCCAACTGTAGACCTTCTAACCTTATGCCTCCTAGTGTCCATTGCATGCCCAAAATGTGCACAAAAGGACCCAAATTTTGTGTTTGGGCATCATTATTATGCCTCCCAGTGTCTATTACACAACCAAAGCATGCATATAATAAGACCCAAATTTTATCTCTGTGCATCATTGATCTTTTTTGTAAAAAGTTACACCTCCTAGTCTCCATTACATGGCCAAAGCATGTATAATAAATAGGACACAAAATGTGTCTGAGCAGCAACAAGATGTGTATGGTCATCCTCAGACTCATCTTGGTTGGGCAATTAGGTAGTCAGGAAAAAAAGAAGCAGATGGTACTTCTGCACTGTTTATAATAAGGACCCATTGTGGTAGGTAAGGCCCAATGAGCAGCCAGTGCCAAAATAAGGGTTCATCTCCAAACCACTTTGAGTGCTATGGTGATGAACACACCTGCCCTCTTCAAGTGCAATCAAGCTAGCACATGCGTTTGGCACCCCCACAAAAGTAACAGAGTTTGGCTGCACACCGTGCTGCTGTATTTGTCAATATAGTTCCAGCGCCTTCTGCCCTTGCCCATATTTCACATGTCCCAATATCATCGCGCTTCAAGTGACCACATCTCAAGATGGCATCTTGTTGAACACTCTCCAAGCATCCTCAAGGCTCCCACATTTTGCATACATGTCAACCAAGCTACTCCCCCCCAAAGACATCTGACTCCAAACCACTTTGAAGGATCCGGTAATGTACATATGTGCCCTCTTCAAGTGCAACCACACCCGCACATTCATTCAGCACCCCCACAAAAAGCAACCAAGTCTGATTGAAAACCCTCCTATTGCATTTGTTGAAATAGTTCCAGGACCTTCTTCCCTTGCCTGCATTTCACATGTCCCAATATGGTGGCATTCTAAGTGACCACATTTCGAGATGGCATCCTGCTGAACACTCTGGCCATGCATTTCATTATTACTTTCTGATTCAGGCACAGAAATTTTCTTGACAAATGCAATAGGAAAGTGTGGGGCTAGACATGGTTACTTTTGTTGAGTTATTGATTGCATTGAAGTATAGGAAGGTAATGTAATCAATATGTTGTGTACATTTGTCCAAGTAAATCTCACTGTAAACCTTTCTTCTTGTTTGCCAGTTGAGGTTTGGATTTCAGGTCTTCTCACATGAAAAATCCTTTTGTCCAACCTTCAGCATTATTGCTTGTATATGGGAGGTCTCCAAACACTGCACACATGAAAATATTATTCTGCAGGACAGCATGTTGACCTCAATGCACTTGAAGTCGTGCTGTCTGATGCATTGACCTTGATGCTGGTTTTTTACAGGCTGCCATACCACATGACCAAACAACTGCAAAATTCAGCATCAGCTTGGTGTTACAGTTTAAAATCCCCTTATAGTCGGGCTTCTTTTGTCTTTGAGTGAGGAGTGTAGGTGGAGGCATTCTTAGCAAACAGGAGACACTTCATGAACCATACAACTAATAATGTGATGCTTTGCTACTAGTATGGTTCTCTTCCAACATGGAAGCAGGTCGAAAACTGACTTCCCATTCCCTCATTTCACATCCTAACACTCCACCTACACCGCATGATCATCTAGTACAATTGTCACTAGTGTTTTCATTCCTTTATCGGATGTCTCAAATCTCAAGTCAATTCTTATATTGGTCAAATATCATAATGTATTTTTCTGGCTGGCATATGGGAACATAAAGGTAGCATCTGCCTTACATGCAATTCTAGTTGATCTGATTGACTGCAGGTTTAGGGCCCTATGAAATCTTGGCTGGTTGCACTAGCTTTAGAAGTAGTTCACAAAGCTAATCAAATCCTGGTTTCTTCGCAGCCTGAGCTTACACTCTAGGCTCTTGTAACACCAAGAAACTATAATTGCGATCTTCCTCCCAGAAAACAAATTAAAAAATTTGTCAAAGCTTTGATAGATTTCCACAAATTCCTGCCAAAGTTTGAGTTCTACTCAGCTTTCTTTTAAGAGGCGAAACAGTGATGAAATTTGGCACTGTGGCAAAAGTCACCAGATTGCAATCACTTGTTGCATTCTTTGGGAGAAAATACACACCAGTTTTGAAGAAAAATTGAAGCAATTTGGTAGATTGTGTGACCTAGGCACGAGACAGATAGATAGCCAGAAATACAGAAAAATGTTGATAAAAATGGATAATGCCTACAAATGTGTTGTTGCTTTAGCTCCTTTGGGAGAATGATGGTCACCACTGAGAAGTGAGGTTATGTCAAAAGCCAGAAAACAAAAATAATACACATTTGGAACATTTTTGAAGAGGAGGCTCTAGAGTCTAGACTTTGTTTTTCAACTTGGATTCTGCTTCGCTCCTCTTTGCAGACAATTATTCCATGTGAGCAGTGTATCTTTTTTGGTGGCAAATTTTCACAACCCAGGGACAAAAAAAAGGCCCATGCCAAAGTAACAAAGGGATTTAAAAAAAAAAAAGATGGGCTCAAGTCACCATAAAAGAAATCTAAGGTTGCCATATTTAGAGAGTAGCTTCCAACAAGTCGCCAAATAATAGAAGGAATCTTAAAGTTTTCTACTTGCCCCTCCGACCTCTAACCTCTGGCCAAATTTGGCTAAAGTCCCCATATTCAGTTAATAGGTTTCTAGTGGGTCGTCAACATGTAATAAGATTCCTAAACCCAAATCCTCCCAAAAAAAATCTTGACAATTTCATAACTTTCTTCTGCCTTAAAATGTGACAATTTTATAGGAAATTTCTCAAAAAGATACTTGAGACTTTTTTTTAATCATAAAATGGCGAATTTCAGCCAATTTTTTTTTCAGTAGTTAGAGCTCTAACAACCCCCAATTACATCTCCTGACACAGGCTGTGCATTATCAAACAATGACCAAATACATCCATTCTGGAGAGGCTGAAAAGTTCATCGGTCACATGAAAAATTTCCAGTCTGGAAGTTACACAAGCTCAAGACTTGGGGCCTAACACCAGCATGGGGCATGTGCCATGACTTTCTGAGGGACTAGAATTTTGAACAATGTTTCTGAGCAAAGAAAAAGTTAAACAATGCAAAGAGTTGATATAATTTATGTAAGAGGAAAGTTTGGACGAAGTACCGTGGCAAGCTCAAACCAGCATTGGTTTTCTTTGCTGGCACACTGTGGGAACCTTTGATCAGTATCACTTGCATCCATTTTCTAAAAACCACCAAATGATGAAACCCTGCCAATCATAAAAAAAAACCAAAGCACCCAAAAAAGGGGGAATACAAGGAACAAAATGGAAGGACCCACATCCAAGAAAACAAAAGAACCACCTAAGAGGACGAATCACAATGTGCTCTTGGTCCATTTCCTTAATATCTTCTCATCACTTGAAGTAAAGGTGAAATGATCACTATTAGAAGAGGAGGCATGCTAGGCTCTCACTTGAGGAAGACATTTTTGGTTTCAAATGAAAATGAATTGAAAAATGTTTGGGAGGAGCTCCTTCTGATATAAACTTCATGAGGATACTAAACTACACCTTAAATTTTACATTTTATCTAACATACACCTAAGCCCTTTCTACATACACAAAAAAAAACCTTAAAACTACATTTTAAAGCATAGTTTCATCACTAGCTTGAATCCATGTCACCCACCTTAAACCCTAGTTCAAAAATGTTATTCATAACTAGTGTTTTAATCTCAAAAATCCCTTCACTCTTCAAAAATCAGCCCTTCATCTACAAACCCAAACCCTAAGGCTTAAACAATAAAAACCTAAACCCCAAAGCTCTAATTGCTACAAATGAAACCTTAAAATTAACCCTAGTAACCCTATTTATAGTCTCATGGCCTTCAATAGCCCTAGCTCCATAACTTTAGGCTCCCATGGCCCTAGGCCCCATAGCCCCTTCAAACCTTAAGCCCCCATGGTTTTAGGCCCCATAGCCTTATATATATCTCAAAAAAAACAAACCTTAAAATTGAAACTCTAAAAGGTGCAAACATGAACCCTAAAAATTAAACCTTAATATTTACCTTTGAAAGCTCAATCCTAAACCTTAAAAATGAAATCCTAAAAAAAACCTAAACACTAAAATTCAAACCTTAAAATAATCAATAGCCAATAGGTAATAGCCATAACCAATATACATAACTAGAAGGAATAACCATAGCCAAGGGCAATAGTCAATAGCCATAGACAATAATCATAACCACAAACAATAACCTTATTCATAATCGATAACCATAGTCATCATAGCCTTGATGTAAATATCCATAACTAGTAATAAATAGCCATAACCAATAATCAATAACCATAGTCAATGACCAATAGCCATAGGCAATAGCCACCTATTACATTAAAACCATATCCCCCTAGTCGTAGTCCATATACTTAGCACAAACATTTTTTAAAAAAAATTCTTGGAAGTAGCTTATGTGGATATTGTGCATATGAATTAGAATATTATGTGGCTACATTTAGATGCTTAGAAATCTTTTAAATGGCTACTTGAAGAAAAAACAAGAAAAAAAAATGGTGATTTGAACCTTTGGAGGGCCTATGTATTTGGCTATTGCAAGTTGCATCTTGTATGTGAACAATGACTACTTCAAGTTTGATAAAGTGGGGATTTAGGTTATAGTTAAAAAAATTGTGAAGTCTTTTAGCAAAGTGTGAAAGATTGGAGTGGCAAAATTTTGCAACATCCTAGATATAAATTAAATCAACACATCAATTGAGGGAGCTAAACCTTTGTCCTAAAGGACATTGCACCCAATGGCAACACATGATTTGACTTGCAAACCACACATTAGATATGATGATATAAAAACAATCAAATGCCATTTTGAACTTAGGAAGATGGACCTTACTTAATACCCAATACCCATTACCCAAGCCCCATATAGGCCAAATTGGTCAACATCATGGAAATTGGAGTTTTTTGAGGATGTAAAATACTTTTGAACTTGCATTTGGTCATTGAGTAACCAATGACCACACATTGACAACAATAAACAATGAGCATAACATCAATGATCATTGATGTAAAAATGCAAGTTCAAAATTCTAACATATATAATTTGCAAATTTAGATGCAACAACTTATAAGCAAATGAAAAATTTAAAAGGGATAGATGATAGATGAGATACCATTCAAGCAATAACAAAACATTTAAAGATGGACCAAACATGCCCAACACCTACATTGTAGGAAAATCAAGGTCTGATGGTGTGTCATGGACTATTGCAATTGTCAACAAAAATCATAAGGCAACCATGATGCTTTCCAAAACAACCTACGCATCAAACATTTACATAACACCATCAAGTCATTGAAGTTTGAACCACTTAGTTAATGTGCCATTATGTAGTGAATAGTGACCATCCATGATCCAAGGTATGTTACAAGCCAAAAGACCCTTTTGTGTTTTCTCTTCTGTCCATGTTATGATGGCATCATGATAAGGAAAAATATCAATTGTGTAGTAAGGTTGCATGTACATATGAACCACCAAATCCAAATGCTCACAAAGCCTGTTCCACAATCTTGTTTTCATGAAGGTTAATGTTAAGAAGGTCCTTTTGTCTTCCATAGACCCCATAATCTGAACCATTGTAGTAGGTTAGTGGGTGGGTAGGTAGGTAGATATGTAATAATAACATTGACCATTTTGATTAAATGTCCTATTTGATTAAAACTCTATTGGCCATTTTGACTAAAAGTGTCATGTGTTTTTTTTTCAATTTGACTAGTCATTCCATTTGATTAAATGTCATTGGCCATTTTGACCAAGGTTGTTCATTTTTTGTTCAATTTGAATAGATGTCCAATTGACAAATAGTCAAATAGGTCATTTTAACCATGTTGAGTTCTTTAATTTGGATCAAGTGAAAGAAGTAGGCATACCGACTTTGTAGCACATCTTCAATTTCCCCACAATCACCAATTTCAAAAGAGTTTACACTGCCAAATTTCTGTGATGATTGATGCAATGTACTCTAATCATGAATGGAACATTTTAGTCTTTCAGACCTCCAGTTTTATCACCTTGAAACACCTTGAAACACCTTGAAACACACAAACCCCATCAGCTCCAAAGGTGATTAACTCTGATGCAATTATTTTTTGAATCAAACCACCATACAACACCATGGCATCCACCATAAGTTTTTTTAGATTATTTAAAGTGGCCCTATCGACCATTCACTAATAATTGCAAGAATAACAAGAAAGGCATTTGATGTTAATTTTCGACCACATATGCATGCACGGAAACCCAAAACTACTAATCCATGGTTGTAACTTCATCACAAAAAAAAGGGGGTAAGTATGCAATATAATGAGCCACTACAAGGGTAACCACTCTTGATCAAATAACACACTTGTCAATTTTTAACTTCAGTTAAGATTAAATGTTTTTCATGTAATCTACATAGTGTGATGTAATATACATTCAAGAATGACATATAAAAACATGAGTCAATTATATCAACATTTGGGTGTGAATATAATTGAAGGAGCCAATAGGATTATTTTACAAAAGGACTGTGAATCCTTTTTAGTCTTTTTTCACTTTTTCATATGAAAGAATTTTTGAGTGAAATATTTTGCAACTTGTTATTAAAAATACATATAATTGCCCCAATATATCACTTGTTTTGTGTTAATCATTGTTGAATAAATATGAATTTTTCAAAGTGTGTAGATTTTGTCAAATTTTGCATTTCATCTTGAAAACTAATCATAATATTGAATCATACCAAAATATGTTAACTACTTTAGGTTTTTGTTTTTTTAATCATAAACTACAACTTTGTTTTGTATGTCATGCACATTACACCCCATTTACATGTGGTAGAAGATTTGTGAAAATTTAAAAATTTGAAAAACACTTTGAATTTTTAAAATTTCACATCCTTTAAATTGTGAGTGTTCTTAAAATATTTGATTAAACCATAAATTTTGTGCAGTGGTTGCATGCCATTTCAATTTCCAATTTCAAATCCATGTCCTTTTGAAAGGAACAAAGGAGTTGGGTGTGGTTCATTTTATTGTGGACGTACCCAAGAAGATAAACCTAATAGCTTGAACCAAATCCCTAGTTTTTTTCACCACTAGTTCATTCATACAATTTGCCATCCTTCAACCAATTGAATTAAACAAAGGGGTTCTTGGAAAATCTTGGACATCAAGGAATTGCGACAAGTTCCTCAAATTTTAATAGTTTGTCATAGGTTTGCTTTCAAATTCCATGTGAAAACAAATTGGACAAATTTTTTCTTCCTTTCTGTAGTAGCACCACGAAAGACCTAATTAGCTATTGTGTATTTCTTAACATTTGCACACATATGTTCAGTTTCGGCATGGACTAAATTTTTTTCATATAAAATTTTCTAGCTTTATAGATTCTTGGGATTACAACTAGAGCTTTCCTCCTACCATTGTGTTTCCGAGGGCTATCCAACTTAGGGGCCAACAATTTATCCATCCCCTCTATTTTGGAACAAACTTTACATTTAACTTGTGCACCATCCCATCTTCACCAATATTCAATTCAGCCCATGGAAGTTAAACATTCCAAATGTCTTAGAAAATTATGTTGTGTTCATATTCCTTTTGTTTCTATTTTTTTTGGTAGAAATCCATAGGTTTGCCTCAGAAGGAGGAGAAAGGGGTTTGGAGTTTTTTGGCTAGAATATGTTAATAAAAAATGAAGGAAAATTCTTTTTGAAAAAAAAACAATGAAACTTGAAGTTTTGGGGTGGGTTCAAAGGTGCCATTTTTTACAATAATGGCAATTAATTAAGTTGTGAAAGCATATGGCTACAAGAAAATTAGTGATGGCTGGGTAGCGATTTGTCAAACAATTGGTAATGGGCATGATAGTTGACCAACCTTAAACTTAAATGACCTAGAGCTTAGCAGTGATGGCTGCCATCACTAAACATTGAGTTGCAATGGCTGTTTGCACTAAGCTTGCCTTGAACAGCAATGGTTACTTACACTAAGCCTTCATTGAGTAACGATGGCTGCTTACATTGAACACACATTGAACAATGATGGTTCCTTGCATTGAGCTTGCACTAGGCTCGGATTAATTGTACATTGAACATTGATGGCTACCTGCACTGAACCTGCATTGAGTCTACACTCAACAATGATGGCTACCTACACTAAACAACAATGACTACTTGCATTAAGCATTAAGTAACAATGGCTACCTACATTAAATATTTAGTAGCAATGATTACCTACACTAAACATTGAACAACAATGGTTACTTGCGACTTGAAAAACATAATAAGATACGAACCTTAATCCTAGATGATGATCAATTAAGTTAATTTGTAGCTAAACAACTTGAGGTAAGACAAACACAATTCTCCTGACTTTGATGAAAGCAAGACCAAGTCACAACAATGTGCACTATGCAATAGACCATGATGATTACAATGTGAGCTTGGAGGACAACGAACATCAATTGACAATGACAGAAACGCAAAATTGAAAAGGAAGAAAGCTGAATCCTAAATAGTATTTCATCGACTACTGCAAAGTCCAAATTTGTAAGAAGGAATCGATTTATATGGCCTCAGCCCCCAGTCCTCCATTGATGATTGTACGTAGAAAGATTCACATTCACACTATGTAATGCAATTGCACATTGGCACAATGCACAGGGCACACAACTTCACATTGCACACAAGCCCCCCTGCCCTCAAGTTCCAAGTTCCAACCAACATTCAAGGTTGCAGATTATAGAATCTAATTTGAATGCAACAATAATGCAAAACAAGTACTCTCATTAACCTTAAAAACTTACCATGTGTGGCAATGGGTTTAGGGTTTAGGGATAGACAGTTGGTGAACCATCCACCATTTGGTCTAGCCTTTCAACAGATTTGCCCGAAAAAGAAGTTGTCTTTTCAGGCTGAAAGGTAGGAGCTGCCCCTTTGAGGTTGAAATTTGGTGACATTTTGCCACTAAAAAAAACGTTTCTTAGCACCCCTAGCATAAACTAGAGGCGAACAATCTGTGGGTGAAAAAAAAACAAATCGACATGTCCAATTTGGGGATCCCGTGCTGGTTTTTCCAACTTGGACCCCTATTTGAAGACTTTATTGATAACACAAAATAAGGGATAAGGGAGAAAAGAAGAGGTGAAAGTGGGGGCCCAACTGGGCACCATGTTACAGATAACTTTATTGTAACAAATTCTCTAGAAAGTTGGTCAATGTTGAAGGAAAAGTTTCACGAGATTTAGACCAAAGATCAAAGTAAGTCACCAAAAAATTTCTGAAATAATGGACACTGGTCACAATTTAATGCCCCCATTTCTCTTGGAATACTTGCCACTCACTCTACAACAAAAAAATGAAAAAGGAAAAAAAAAACCCTTTGAGAGGTCATTTGCACATGACATTTGCCTTGAATCCCAGACTCAATTAACAGAGACTTTCAGGCATGCCATTTGGACCAGTATTTTTGGTCAATCTCTGATTTCATAAAAACTGATGCATAAGTATAAAGTATGTGAAAATGGAAGTGCAACTTGCACCAAGTTTTAACAAACTAATTAATGTGTGCATCTTAAGAACAAATTTTAGCAAAGCCCAAAGAGAACATAAACAGCACAAATGCCATAACCTTTGTACTATTGGTATACGGAGGAGGTTGTCAATGTATATAGGGAATGTTAGGGTTTGTGCACCCATGAATAAAACCAGATTCATGTTAAACACTCCTTGCACTTTGTAATCTTTTGCATAAGCCATGCATAAGCTGAGTGCACGTTTAAGTATTAATTCACTAGCGCAACTCCTCTAATGAAATCAAGGCACCAATTTGAACAATCTCATTGATCACAATTGTTTTCTTCACGCCTACAAGAAGCATATAAGGGAGACTAGCCTCCCTGATTGGATTTGGCACAACAAATTGCCAAATAATTAATTAAATTTTGACCTCATAAAATAAAATGGAATATTTTGTTTCAAACTCCCCATTTTTGAAAACTTTCATCAAATCCTCCACGGAAAAAAATTTTTGAGCAAAATTTTACCACATTTTGACTCACTTTTTAGTTTTGGGGCAGTTTTTCACTAGTTTCTACAGTTTTGATAGTTTATTACAAACCTTGCCAATTGATGCTCAATCTTTGTTTGGCCTGTATGTAGGGCAGTGTTTTAATAATTTAAAAAATTTGCGATATTTCAAAAAATCGTCCTTAAAAATAAGAAGATATATTTTGTTGCAAATTCTCTGTTTTTTGTGGTAAAAAATCAACAAGTTCTTTAGAATTATTTTTCTTTGAAAAATTTGATCTGGTTGCATTTTGACACATTTTTGAGGCAGCTTTTGATTAGTTTTCTACAAACTACCTAGTACATATTCATCAATTTTTGGACACAATTTTAGTAATGGGCAATTTTTTTGCCAGTTTTATATGACAGTTTTTGTACTCTTGTTTGGGATGATTGCTAATGATGATATATGAGAAAACTGCGTTTAAAAAAATAGAAAATAGTAATTTGTACCAAAAAATAGAAAAATAGAAAAATATTTTATTTACAGACAGTGGAGTTCAGCGGTCTGTGAATTTTCTTTTTAAAAATTATTTTTTTTGCACCCTCGTTTTGAAATATTGTAGGGTCAAGTTATATTTTTTCTGCACCCTCGTTTTGAAATATCGCAGGGTCGAGTTGTCCATAAAGTAGGGAAAACACAACACCAGAGCCCTGAGTTTAATCATAAATTTTAAACACTTAAAAAAGTACAGCAGCAGAAAACCATCAATTTTTGTGATAAACTGAGTTTTATCGTGTCTTTCCTTTTTGCCTGAGCTCTCCACTGCTGGAGCATATATTCTCTCTACTACTACCTGTACAACTACTATAATTCCTCTCCAACCTTATACATTAAATGCTGAGTTTCGGCATTTTATACTGAGATTTAATTAAATTTCCTTACTTTGCAGATCTATCTATGAAGGAAGCTAGTTTGTTTGTTTTGTTTGTCCTTATGAGATTCACTGAACCAGAACTCTCCAGATTGTGTTCTTGGTCTCTTTTGAAAGCTCTGGAGGAGGAGGGGTGCATGGGCTTGGTTCCATGGCGTTTGGAGTTGCCATGCAAAACTTTTTGAATACTAAACGATTTCTTCACTGGGGATTAAATTAGATTAAATCGTAGCTGAAAATTTAGGAGGAATTGAAATGTGCCTTTGGTGTTGTTGGAAAGAGCTTGATGAGCAGGATTTAACGGTATTTATTTGGTAAGATTTTGGATTCAGAAATGTGGGAGATATTGATTTTGAAGTGGTTTCTACCGCTGAAAATTCAAATAAATTCCAAAAGACCAGGTTTTGGAAGGAAAAAATCAATTAGGGACGTGGTAACACTTGGGCCAACTACACAGGCCCCACTAGTACCACTAAGTGACGGGTTTCTTCAGAGGGGGTTTGGGGGGTGAAAGGAGGCCCAAAACAGGGTGACTTTATGGATAACTGCTGCAAAATTTGGCCCTTCTCTTGGGGGGTGGGGGGGGAAGCCACGCCACCCACAACAGGAGCCTACTACAGCTCCAATTCGCCACTTATGCTCTGACATGAGATTTAAGGTGCCAGATTGCATCCAATCAGAAGGGAAGTTTCGCCATATTTTTATTGTTTGGGACGGTTTTTTTCTGCTCCTTTTTTCTTTTCTTTTTTTAGGGTGAAAAAATTCTTTAAAAATCACCATTAAAGCTACATCATTTGTAAGATCAGTGCCACTCATGCTAAATCTCTTGTGGGACAATCGCCACCCATGGTACATCACAAAAAATGAAGAAAAAAAATTTAACAAAAAAATCATCTAAATCTGGCGATTCTTTTTCCCTCTGAAAAATGGAGGCTCTTCCCCCCTCAGCCCAAAAAACAGAATAAATTTTCTTTTATTTATTTATCTTGAGAAATTTCGGCATGCACCCCCCCCCCAATTTTTTTTATAAAAAAAAAATCACTGCACGAGAGCAGTTGTGAAGGCCCACCCAACCCCATCCAAAACAATAATATTAAAAAAAGAGAAACACGTGCGTTGACGGACGATAAACGTGAACAGAAAAGAGGGTGTCACACTTTCGTCGTCGTCCGTGCGCCAGGCTCATTCCTTCCGCCGTGCACCAGGCTCCTGCTCCTCCGTTGCTGCTGCTCGAGATCCCTTTGGTTTCTTGCGACACGAATTTCTAGTATCTAGATCGGGCCCTTGCATGTTCGATTTGTCGTGGAAATGCTGCATCGCAATCGATCGTAGTTAATAATTTCTCATTTCGATACTTTAGCAACTTTGTCGTCTTCTCCACACAACTATCGCTGCTGCTGCTACTACTACTCGTAGCCAGCTTATGGGTTTCCGCAGGTCCAGCTTTGCATGTAGGTCTCATGTGGTTTTAATTTCTATTAAGATCAAAATCGTTTTTCTTCGTCTTCATTTCAACAACAGCTTCCAGTCATGTGGGAGTCGAATGGGGAGTAGAGTGCGTTTTTTGCTTATGTGGTTTTTTGGGACTTTGTTTTGGGTTTGTGGGATCTGTTTGATTTGGAAAACGTTTCTGAGGGAGGTCGTTTAACAACAGCTTCCGGTCAGTGTCATGAGGGAGTCGAGTACCGAGTAGATAGTGTTTTTTTTGCCGGGTTTTGTTTTGGGTTTGTGAGATCTGTTCCATTTGGAAGACGTTTCTGAGGGAGGTCATTTTGAGCTTGTTACCAGAATTTTTGTTCTTGGACGTAGTCTACTGTTGATCTTGAGAGGAAAGCACTGACCAGTAGTCGAAGAATATTGTTGCAGTACACAGAGTTCGTTCAACAAATTTTCACTCATTGGGTGCATGCACGATCAGCCACCCCACAAGAAGATGTCGTCAGGTGAAAAGATGAAGGGACCCGCGGCAGCGGCTGATGCAAAGTTGGATCCTCATAATAATAAAAATACTGGAATTCATACTTACGAGGCACCTTGGCCTCTCTATGGAATGAATTGGAGCAACCGCAGGGAGACTAGATTTCGTCTTGCCGTTGGCAGCTTCATCGAGGATTACTCTAACAAGGTAACGTACACACACAAACCACTTTCTTCGCATACATACCAAGTTTCGTCTCTCTCTCTCTCTCTCTCTCTCTCTCTCTCTCTAAACCAAGAACTAGTACAAGAAGAACTAGGGTCTCTTTCCATTAGGCGGCTGTGGTCAAGACGGTTACACACTGTGCTGCTGTGATCACAGCAGCCTAATTGCCTGATGGAAAGCCATTGACATAGGGCCTTGTTTCTCTCTTACTGCAAGGACTGTTGCTTTCCATTGGAGAGCAGCAAGTAGTGCCTAGAAAATTATGCAATTAATCATGTTAAGAACTCTGGGGACACATGTGCAGAAATAGCACAAGAATTAGGGTCTCTTTCCATCAGGCTGCTGTGATCACGCTTTACACAGAATCAGTGTGCTGTGATAGCAGCAGCCTAATGGAAAGCCACTAACATAGGGCCTTGTTTCTTTCTTGTTGCAGGGATAGTCGCTTTCCATTGGAGAGCTGCAAGCAATGCATAGAAAATGATGTAATTAATCATGTTAGGAACTTTGGGAACACATGTTCTCATGCAAACGACAGATTGACGTCACTGTATACGGAGAGACACGGTTTCATTCATAGCATGCATGACTGATAGAGGTGCGACATGACTGTGAGAATAGCTAGTTGGAAAAACGTAATGGAAAGCCGCTGTGATCACAGGATCTGTGTTGTGAGCTGCTGTGATCGTAGGATCTGTGATCACAACAGCCTAATGAGAAGATGTCCTTAGTCCAGTCGGAGGGAGAGAGAGAGAGAGATGGGTGCTTGAGTTTTTGAGGCGAGCAAGGTTCATGTTTCCAATGCAGCCCTGGTGCTACAAATCTTACAAGAAACGATAGTTTTCCTGCACACACCTGCACACTCTGCACAGGTGGAGATAGTTCAGCTGGATGAGACGACAGGGAGGTTCTATCGGAATCTGAAGCTGTCAGTGGAGCACCCCTACCCAGTGACCAAGATCATGTTCATTCCAGACAAGGAAAGCCAGAAGACGGATTTGATGGCAACCACGGGAGACTACTTGCGCATATGGCAGATCCATGATACCGATGAGGAGGCGAAGAAATTGGAGCTCAAGAGCCTTCTCAACAATAGACCAAAAGATGAGTATTGCGTCCCACTCACGTCCTTCGATTGGAGTGAAGTGGAGCCGTGGAGGGTCGCGACAGGCGGCATCGACACCACTTGTACAGTCTGGGATATCGACAAGGGAGTTGTGGATACACAGCTCATTGCACATGACGACGTGGTGAACGACATCGCATGGGGTAGTGGTGTTGCAGGAAGCGTCGCCGCTGTTCCCGTCTTCGCATCTGTGTCCGATGACGGCTCGGTTCGCATGTTTGATCTGCGAGATTATCGTCACTCCACTATTCTTTACGAGAGCAAACCTCCGCAAACTCCGCTCATCCGTCTCAGTTGGAACAAGCAAGATCCTCGCTACCTCGCTACCGTTCAACGACACTCCAACACGATTGTGCTGCTGGATCTGCGCTTCCCTTCCGTTTCTGTCTCCGAGCTCCACAGCCACCATGCATGCGTGACTTCTGCGGCTTGGGCGCCACACAGCAAGCACCATCTTTGCTCCGTCGGAGACGACTTCCAGGTACAACCCTTGAACCCTAAACCCCTGAAACCCTAAAACCCTTGTGTTAATTCTGTTGCTTGGGCCTCACCAGCACCATCTTTGCTTCGTCGGTGACGACTTCCAGGTACAACCCTTGAACCCTAAACCCCTGAAACCCTAAAACCCTTGTGTGAATTCTGTTGCTTGGGCCTCACACAGCATGCACCAACTTTGCTCCATCTACCCCTTAAAACTCTCAAGCCCTTAATTCTAAACCCTAAACCTTACAAAAACTTGGCAGCCTCAAAAACTATGGCCCATAATAACAAAAGTGTTGGGTGGGTATCTGAAATTTTTAGTGACCTCCAAGGTCCAGGGTGAAAGGCCTTGAGAGCAATGCCTCCCCTTATAATGTAAAACACATGAAAAAAAATTTCTAAGTGTATTTTGAGGGCACCTTACACTCATAAATATGTTTCTCTTTTCTAGAAAAGATATTATTCCACTATTACAAATTGTGGGTGCAATTCACAAGTCCTTGTTCACTAACTAATAAATTCATTACATTATCATTAAATCCCATTCATTAAGACCAATGAATTCACTCAAAATTCAATGTAATAACTTGACATACAAGGATCCCTGCTCTTCAAGAACAAGGAAAAATTATCTCAAATTTTGACAAACATGAAAGACAAAATGTTTTGAAACTCCATGACTACTCACCAACTCACTCAATCTGTAATGAGTGAAATTTTCTGTACCTGTAACTCTTTCATCATCTTTTGGCCAGGACGAATACTGTAGTTCCTGGGCCAGTTCCACACTAATTATATTATTTTCAGAAATGTTGAAATTTTCATAATTGTTTTTTTGAGAAATTTAAATTGAGCTGCTCATCACACAAATCTAGAAGAACCCCCAATATATATATATAATTTTAATATTTTTTCCTTAGGAAATCACTCTTCTAACTTGTTTTTCCCATTGCTTTACATTTATCATTACTAAAGATAAATACCATTAGAAAGTCAGACCCACAAAAAGAGTCCAATTTATTTTGATAAACACACTTTGGACACAAACTGTCAAGAACAATCTCACCCAGTTAGCTCATTTTGGAAAGACAAATCATGTTTGATCAAAGAATCATTACTTTGACAAGCTCTCATTGAGCTAGTTCTCACCTTCTTTGTTACTTTAACCTCTTTTGGTGATAAGATAGTTTTTGAGGGGG
>Ga0116231_10008426_pt1 | contig 18110 bp, 8 predicted proteins | sample S1TSphgellanicum_2_FD_89695 | JGI IMG/M metagenome (GOLD analysis project Ga0116231, IMG submission 89695) | Host-associated microbial communities from peat moss isolated from Minnesota, USA - S1T2_Fd - Sphagnum magellanicum MG | ecosystem: Host-associated > Plants > Peat moss > Unclassified...
TTTTGGGTTAAAATTCCCCCAAATTTTCCAAATAAAAAAAAAGAAAAAAAAAAAAAAGACTACCAGGCATAACTAAGTAACTAGTGACCTCACACCAGTTACCTACTAGGCATAACCAGTGGCCTCAAGCCACTTACCAACCACAACCAACTATTGTGAGAATTGAGTTGATGCCATGCTAAGGCCCATTTACCTACCACTATTAGGAAAAAAAAAAAACATTAATCTACCACTATATGGCCTTGACTTGGCCCCATGGCCAAAAAGGGAGACCTATCAACTTGGGAGGCCAATTTGCAACCCTTGAGGAAAAGGGTGCTGTAGGAAAATATTGTTGTTTTGATGAAATCCATACCACAGGATCAAAGTTGTTGAATAGTTGCCCAAAAGTTGTTAAATCTCTCTCTTGTTGTTCCATTTGTTTTCATAATGAAAACAGCCATCATCATCATTGCACTATAATGTTGATAAATTGCAAGTTGCTGCAATGGCACAACTATAATAATAACATGTTAAATCACCATGAAAAACACAAAAGTTACAAGAATCTTGTATCTATGTTGATCCATGATGGTCTGATTTTTACGAATTAGCTTGGGAAACAAAGCAATGAGAAAAACAAACAATGTCAAGAATGAATGAAAGCATATGAAGGGTTGAATTTTTGGTCTCTATTTTTTGGCCTTAATGAATCTTACAAATGAACTCACTGGGCTCAAACAAATAATATGTTATTAATAATTTGGAGCCAAACAACAAGTCAAAGAAGTAGTCAAATTTTTCATTATTGGCCCCATGATTTTTTGGCCCCAACTTTTTGTCTAAAATGGGCCTAAGTCACCTAACATGTGAAGTTAGTTGAACAACCTATCAACCTTTTTTTAATATTATTTTTTATTTTTTCATATTTTTAAAACTTTTGTCATTAATGATTCAATGTCTAAAAGGATGCAAGATGAATGTCATTTTCATCTTTTAAAAGAGCAATTATGATATTTTCATCCCAATATTCAATATGGTTATGGGAAATTAATGACAATGATACCTAAAGTTGTGAGTAATATAAGTCACTAATCAAAATGAAGGTCACAAGTTATTGTTTATATCACATGACTTTATAGCCAATCAAGTCATCTAGATTATCAAAATATTTAATTATATTCAATAAAGTATTTAAAAAGAATATTATTTTTTCAGGTTACCTAGGTGGAAGCTTGTGTTTTTAGAAAGCATTTTAAAAGGTTGCCTATTGGATTTGGAGGGCATTTTATATATGTTAATATCTTTCCTCGAAAACAAAAAGGAACTTTTGAGGGATTCAAAAAATAGCTATAACCTTCCACCATGATTATGATGTATGTTCCTTCTTTCAAGTAATCCAATCAATTAAATAAACAAAGATTGTCAACAAAGGCAACAATCAAACAACATTCCAATTACCATAAACAACACCTTTAGAACTAATCACAAGGTTGTTTTTGAAATGCAAATTGCACACATATTCACAAAAATCAACTTGCAAATCATAAAAACTTCAACCATCATCAACCAAAACTCATTCACAAACCCATATAGTTGTTTTTTATTGACATTCCCCAAAAGAAATTTAATAATCACCAAAATCTTTGGAAATTTCTATACTTGTCATCTTATGTTTCTCATTTCCAAATATCAAACAACAAGTTATAGAAAAGAAAAATGAAAATCTAATCTTCATAATAAAACTACACTAAAACACATCACTAAAATCATCTTGAAAAACACTTGGCTTCTACATGCCAACACTCCACACAATTTTTCTATCAACTTAATTCCATTTTTCCCACCAACACCATCATCATCATCCCCATTTTATTTACATTTGTGCCTCCATCTTCTCACCATCATCACCATCCAATGCATTCTACAATAGCATTCAAAAATAAAACTCCAACAACACATAATCAACAGCATCCTTGCATAAGTTTGTTAACATTCACCACCATTATTCATTTTATTTACAAATTTCATAACACAAAAAAAACAAAAACACAATTATATTGACAATGCATCCAAAAAACCATATTGATTTTCCTTGATTCATGAAATTTGTGATAAACCCTTCCATCCCTTGTGATGATCACCAATAATTTTTCAAAAGTTGATGTAACCTTAAAATCATTCCCCATTCACATTGTGTTCATTGAACTCACATTTTGCCTTGAACTCATTTATTTGAGTTTGTTTTAATCCCATCATAATCCCACATTTTATTTTTTTGTGCAAGTTAAAAATTGTGCCTTAAATTTGCATTTTGTTGCAAATTGGGAATCAACAAGTTCTTTGTCATTGATATGATTTGACAAACCTAAAGGTGCATTAAAGAGACCAAGACCATGGTTTTGGGGGCTTGGATCAAAATCATGGTTTTGGGACCGACACAAGTTGATGAATTTGATATATTACTAAATTTTTTTTTGAAAGGTTAATTTGTTTCCTTTGAAAGCTTTCAATCTAAAAGTACAATGAACATGTTATGATGTCTCCAAGTGGCAAGATTCATACATTGACAATTTGGGATTCCCACTTGGGAGCCTCAAGGAAAATATCATTTCAATGTAACCTCCATAGGGAGTTGTGGAATGTATTATAAGGAAGGGAATGATGACTTTTCCCAAGTCTAGGCAATGGTGAGTTTAGTGTGTAACTGAGTTTGCCCATGGTTTATCCATGTTCCATTTGGTTTCCAAAGGCATTTATTGCCTTATTTTATTAGTCTATGTAATTTCACATGATTGAGTGTTCAACTTAAAAACTCATCCTAATGTTATCCCACAATTCCCACATGACATCCTTTTTGTTGATATGTCCAAAACTAATGAGCACAACAAAAATTTCAAATCCTCCCCAACACATTATAAATTGGAAACTTTACATCATTGCCCCTCCCTTTTCTCCCTCCTCTTTCCTCTTCTTGATCCTTTCTTAAACAATTTTTTTTATGTTAGTTCTAAATTATTGGCTAAAGTAACACCCCTCACCATGCACATGATACATGTTATTATTCCCATTTGGCCCTACCCCCCTGCAATGGAAAAAAAGTTGGGCATCTTCAATGCGTGTTGAGGCATTTCATTTGCTAGGTATGATTTTTGTTCATAACACATTTTGACTATTTTTAATAACCCAATAATTTTCTTCAATCACCTACTCCATAATAATGTTCCTCACCATTTCTAAACTAGGCTAATGGCACTTGTGCATGAATCATGGGCCCATAATGTTGGTTAAATATTAATTAGTGTGGGTTAATTATCAAGTTGTTTTTTTTTTTTTTTTGCAATGAATCACTTTGATCAATTCATCACAAAAACACTTTTGAAACTTTGGAAACTTCCCCCAAATGGAAGTTTGTTCTCCCAACATATATAATTATTCAAGGTTAATTGATCTTGGTCCTCACTAACATCTTTTTTTATATATTTTTGCTCTTAGGGGAGAAAACATGGAATGGTGGCTATTTCATTTGGTTTGTTTTATTTGACAATGTTTAAAATGACAAAGACGTTCTATTGAATGATTTATAATTCATGACATTATAACATATTTTTAATTAAATTTTTATGTGATTTTAATTGGGATTTTTAATAATGGAAATTATTGGGGTTCAAATCTCCAATGAAACATTATTGACATATTAAACTAATTTCAAAAAATAGCTTAAATCACCAACCACACTTGGAGGCATCAAAGCAAGGTTTTTTCTTTCTTTTTTCCCCTCCTCTTTGCCTTTATGGTTGACTAAGGGTTCGAGCAAGGACTTTTTTTCCCTCTTTGCTTTGTGTTCTTTCATTGTTTTCATATCAAATCATCTTTCATTTGAGGCAATTACATGTTTAGTAATTGGTCAAAATGGGACTTAGTGAAACACAAAAGGTTTCATGCAATGTCTTTTTGGGTCTTCTACCAATGCCCTTTTGTGCTTTTCAAGTATCCCTTTTCAATATTTACAAATAAATAGTTTTTGTTTTGATATCATTGTGAAAAATATTGTTGACAATAACTAGATAGTTTTTGTTCTAATATCAATGTTGTGAAAAATATTGTTGGCAATAACAAGGGTGGTGTGTGTCTCCTCACCATTGCTTCCTTTAAACTCTTTGATGGCTTGAAAGTTATGAAATCTTTCCATTTGACTCCAATTGGGGAGTGTATTGGTTACAATGAAAATTCTCAAGCTCAATAGTAGGTTGTAAATTCTTCTTTCACTTAAAATTTTTCAATCTTCATTGTTTACTTGAAGGATTTAAAGATTTTGTCTTCATGATGATGTTTTACAATATGTACACGATTTGTTATGTTTTAATCTATTCTATTATAAATTGTAAAGCTAAACTTAATTTAAATATGGAACTAAAAAATTTTGTTATCAAATTGTTGGCTTTGAATTTTACCAAAATATCTACAACAACATTCACATTCACATTATGTACAAACATATCTCCATACCTTCATACTTTCTTATTTTGATACATGAACATGGTTTCATCTACATTTCATTTTGTTTTCAATTGCCATTAATTAAATTTTATTTTTCCTTTTGCATTTCCATTTTGGCATCATTGATTTGTTCTTCCCATAATTTCCACTTCATTGGATCACCATTTTGATTCATATTAAATTAGGTTTCCATTTATTTGTTAGTTGTTCATGGATAAGTTTTTCTTTTTTCTTTTTTCCAAGTTTATAAATATGGGCTTGTTTTTACCACAAGAATGCAAAACCATGAGCTTAGAGCCAACTTGAGCCTTGAGCTTTGATTCGGGGAAATGGATAAGAATCATGGATGAAAATTAGATGTTGGATGAATGGGTGCAAATGGCCAATAGATAAAAAAACATCCAATCAATTATTGGAAATAATTTATTAGAAACATCTATAAGGAAATCATAAAAGAATTAAAAGTTGTATTACAATTCATGTGAAATACTCCATTCATCACCAAGGACAAAAACATTACATCTTGATTGAACTATAATGAAATATATTCAATGGAAAAACAATGAACACTACAGAATTCAAGTAATTGAAAAATGTAGTAAAATAAGGAGGTTGTAACAGAACCACAAGAGCTCAAAAAAGTGTCAAGTGAAAATTCTACATGATAACCCAAGGCACACTAAAAGCTTTTTAAGATACCACATATCAGCTTGATTTTGATGTAGAATGGAACTTAAACACTTCATCGTCTATGTACCCATGGACATCCATGCTACGGGGAATATTTAATGAAAGATAACATGAAAGGAAAGGTCCAAAACATTGAGGCTAGCAAATTTGCCACTTCTATGCTGTAGATGGGAAGTTGCATAGTTGGTGGAAAACTTTGTAAGAAGCCCACATGACTACAAAATGGCACATGCCTATGGCCAAATGGGCTTCAGTCACTGAAAAATGAAATAAAAAATTATACTATAAATTTGATGGAGGAACCACGTTTCAAAAAATTCAAAAGTGTGAAATCATCACAAACATTCATGACCACATTTTCAATAAAAAAAACCCCAAAAAAATGGTTGCACTTACTTACAAATTTTTTTTTGAAGGCCATGATTGGGGACATCTCCAATTTCCTAATCATCGTCATAATCCATCACCATATTGGCTTCCATGTTTGTGTCCATAGTGTCAGAGGAATGAATTGGATGAAACAATACTAATGGCATCAAGACAAAATCAAATAATTCCTTATCATCCTCCATAACCAATATATGTTTACTTTCTAGTCGATAAGCCTTAATGGAAGTGTTTCAAAAAGGATGTGAAGGAGTTGTAAGATGCATAATCACACTTCTGAATTTTGAAAACACCAAAACAACAAATTTTTAAATCACAAAAAAAAATACAGCGAGAATTTTATTAGTCCCTAAAACGACATCAACAACAAAATCACTAGAAACACAACAAGCCTAAATCAAAGTAGATAGAAGCACGACCCCCTTTTATCATGGGCCATGCCATGGAACAACATCAAGACCCGACAAAAAGATAGCTTGACCAATGTCATTAAACAAGATGTTGTTAGAGGATACATCAACCCCAAAACTTTCCACAGATGGAGAAGTTTGATATGTGAACAAAATTGGCATTCGGGTGATGCCACTCTCAGGTGAAAAAGAGTGCATGAGTAGCATTAATCGACTTACCATAATTTGAAACAAAAGTTGCCAATCAAACAAAAGAAACAATAATTCAAGTAAAAGTTATAATGAACAAAAAAATGAAAAAATAACTAAAAAGGAAATAGTTACCATCTTTGAAAGGTCAAATGGTCAAGCAAGTTTAAGGAGTGGATTGCAAATAATCCACTTTTGTAGAACCTTGAAATTGTTTCCTTTAACTTAGGAAACAATCTATTGAAAGACCTTCAAATCGTCTAGGTAAAAAATAAGCAAAACACCATCATTATGAAGGAAGGAGGTACAAAAAGAAAAAAGACAATTTTAAAAAATTGGGCTCAATGTGTTCCATGGAGGAACATAAGTGCTTGGCATTGATAATCTTGGAATTGGCAAGCCCTTTGGAACATCATCAATCACAAGATCAATTGTTCCCCCATTTTGCTACACACCTCAATAGAATTGTTTACATTTTTTGTTTGTATGCACATTTGAAGACAATAATGAGACAAAGATTGGATGCATGTGAATGAAAGAAAAAAAATAATACATGACAAAGATCACTTGTTTAATCAATGCCTTCGTATCAATGAAAGATTGTGGCCAAGCACCGATTTGTCTTTGTGTTGCCAACATTCCTTTGAAAGAAACATCCAACACCAACTCATGCATTTTGCGACCTATCCTTGGAGGTGGAAGGAAGGTTGATTTCAAATGGACTTTGCCTTCTTGTTAAAACCATTAGCATCCATTTTCGATGGGGCACCAATAAGAGAGTGATTGCACATTACACAATCCATAAATGGATTGTCTCAAAAGCAAATTTTGTAGGGGTATGGGTAAGCTTACTATTTGGCCAATTTTGAAAAATCATTAAATGTTTGAAAGGACTCATATAATTAATGTATAACATATCTAGAAACACATAAACTTTTTTGATGATCAAATGACATTATTCCATTATGATATGGACTTTTGAAGTGATGCAATAGTCTTTGTCACAATCCATCAAAGAATTTATGGGACTCATATTAGATAATCTATAAATGCAAAAAATGTGGTATTTTTTTTCTAATATGATTATGGTGTTATTCCAATGCTAAAACTAGGTCCTTCATGCAATTTTTTATTTTTAATGTGTTGGACCTTCACAATGTTATTTATGTCTGTGAAAGTGCATAACTTATTGAAATCAAAAAATTGACAGTTTTTTCATTCACAAGAAAACAATGTAATACAATACTTACCTTGTGCCAAGTATAAAAACTAGAAAAAAAACATGATTATAGTTTTAAGCTCTCCCATTGTACGACATCATCAAGACATGTGTCACATTTTTGTTGCATGATCGATTTAGGTTACTATTCGTTTCCATCTTGCCACCCATTTTTAAACGACCATGTCCTATAGCTTTCACAACTTTACCATTGTTTCACATGGGCACTTGGAGTTACCTATATAGGTCGTAATCACTTGTGTTGTTTGTAAAAACCTTGTCACGTGCTTAATTTTGTGTTTTAGATTTCCTTTCAACAAATTGCAATGGAAAGCAAATGTTCCAAAACTACTTTGTGTATGCTAGAGTGGTAAGTTTTTTTAATCAAGTTTGGTAGTCCATCTCTTCATTTTCAAAATGTTGATCAAATCATAGGATCGTATTGTGTTCGAAGAGGATTGTAAAAATTATGAACATAATGCATTTACAACTTTTTCACTTTCTGAATTGAATTTCAATGATGATTTGGATATTAAACTTGTTAGACACAGACCTAATTTTGAAACTTAATCTTTGTAGAGTTATTTTACCGATTTTCCAAAGTCAAGAAATATGGTTTAGTTTAAGGTTCCTTGTGAGCAACCCTTGCATCACACACCTTTTTCATTTGATGCATTGAATCTCAATGATAGTGAGGATAATTATCTTGTTAACCATATATTTGTTTATTTCCTAGAACCTTTCTTGTGGTATTGTATCGATTATCCAGAGTTTGGGGATATTCTTTTGTTTATAATTCCTTTTGAGGAACACTCGTGGGGAGTGAAGACGACAATTTTCTTTCCTACAATGAAATTCGGTGTTTTCATTGAATAGACAATTTGTGTACAATTTGTGTGAGGTTCCTTGGTAATGGAGAAATGAAACCATATACCCAATTAGGTGGTTGGTGGATAATGTGTGACAAACATTCTGCAAAAGTGCAAAATGCATTAATAAGCATGGCAACCTGTGGTGTTTATGCACACCATAAGGTAGATGCAAGCTACAGTGGTTAATTTTTGTGACAAAATGGTGTTTTTTCCTTGGGTACCTTTTATTCAAATGCATATGGTGATTACTATATCCTTAAATCTATTAATTAGGACTTGGATCCAAATTAATAATTTCATTATGAAAAAAATTGTGTGGTTATTTATTGATTAAATTTTTTTTGTTAATAATAATGAACTTCTGAGGTCAAAAATATGGACTGGTAATCTGACTAGAACATCACAAAATATATAAATTTATATTGATTCACATTCCAAATTTGTTATTGGGACTCAATATATAATGTAGTACAAGATGATAAATTCATATGAAGAATCTTTTCTTTGAAAAACTTAATCATTTAATACCTAGGGACTTTTGAATGGTTAAAATTTGACCATATTTCCATAAGTTCATATTAATTGCAATTTTTTTTTTTTTTTCAATTTTTTTGTCCCAAAAACATGTGTTCTTGAAAGTTTTAGATGGGCCATTATTTTTATGGACTTCATGAGTTTTCGTTTTAGGACTTCCAAATTAAAAAATGACATCAACTACATTAAATACAAGTTCTCACATAGATTTGGGAAGGCTTGTAGGGGATTGAACATGTATTATTCAAAAATTAAAATAATAATATTTTTTAAAGCAACAACCATGTCCATTTGAATTATTTTAAAGAACCTTGTATGGAATTTTTGTAGGGAATGCAGAAACTACCGAAAATGAACCACTTGATTATATATCTACCCCATAAACAAATGTTCTGATGCATGTGTTTGAAATGTTGTGTGTTATCCATTTTTGTCTTCTCAATAACATTATAAACAACTTGCTTGTGTATTATAACTTTAGAATCTACATGTTTTGCTTCATGTATTTTAATGAGATGCATTTGTTCATGTGTGTAAGTCAACATTGAGCCAGGTTTAAGGTTTGCAAAATGGGTTCTGAAACAAACCCTCCAAAGAGGAAGTATGTGAAAAAACTAGATGAAGTAAGACAAAAATAAATGTTTGTTGATTGCAAAGTTGAAAAGTTGTGAAAATGAGAGGAAAAGTGATAGAGTCAAAATGAATGGCAATGACAATTTGATGTTTTACAAAAAGAACATGTTATTGTGTAAGATGGTAATGCACATAACAAAGGGAGGAAATAGAACACATTCTTAGAGTTATGAGCAAGTAATGGAAGGATGAGATCAACATCGAATGGCAAATCTCATTACTAAGTTCATTTCAAAAACACTGTTGGTTTGCCCTGGACCTAGAAATAAAAAGCTTGTGATGGAAAAAACACTTTTTCATGTCAAGGTCTGTGATCATATGCATGATTATATTCTACCTTCAAGGGTTGCCATTGCTCAACAAGTACTTACTAGGGTGATGAGGGCATTAGATGAGAATCATCATTCAAATAGTAGTGTTAAACTTGCAACAAAAAATGCATTATTAATAGTTATTGTTACTGTCCATAGTCCATCATTAGTTAGAAATGTTGCAAAAGTCCTTGGTGTCCATAGAAAAAACATTAATGTTGTTCTTTCACAACGGAAGTTGATTGATTGTAATGGTACTACACTTTGGTCTTTGTTTGTAAGGAACAAAAAGATTAATGGGATGTCTAAGTTGTTGAGAGAAACAATTTTGGAATGGTGGGCCTTGGAAACACATGTAAGTTCAAATAAAAGTGAGGTCACATGCAAAAGAGTGGGGGCAATCGTGTATGATGAGAGACTAACACACTTCTTGATGGAAACTCAATTATGTTTTAACCCTTCCTTGATGATTCTATTCTATTAGTGTAGGAATTTTGATTTTTGTGGTTTAATTCAAACTATTAAATTGTTGCAGCTACTAATTTGTGTCCACCTTTTATGAATAGAATATATTAGAGTCCATATTGAATCCTTCCTGGACTATTGTAAATGTAAACAATCATGTATATAGTACAATAGATATAGACATTCTTTCCTAGTCATAAAATGTCTAAGTGAATTAATAATTTTAGTAATGAATCTTTCTTGGGACTTGAGCATAGTACATAGTCCTTCCTCCCATAGAGATTGTATTAGTAATGTCTAGTAAATCCATACAGATTCTCTCATTGCCCAGCTTACTTCTTCATTGAGTCCATACAAAATCCTTCATTGTCCATCCTTCTTCAAGTTGTCCATATATACTCCTTAATGGTCCATATAGACTACTGAAAGGTGATTTTGATTTCCACATAGTCCATAATCTAGTCCATAAGTATGCGCCCATGTATATATGGTTTCCATAATTTGTTTAAATTGTCCATATATAATCCTTAATGGTCCATACAGACTCCCAATATATCCTTTTGATTTCCACATAATGCATAATCTAGTCCATGAATATGTGCCCATGTATATATGGTTTCCATATTTTGTCTAGATTGTCCATGTATAATCCTTAATGGTCCATACAAACTGCCAATATGTCCTTTTGATTTCCACATAGTGCATAATCTAGTCCATAAGTATGTACCCATGTATATGGTTTCCATATTTTGTCCAAATTGTCCATATATAATCCTTATTGGTCCATACATACTACCAATATGTGCTTTTGATTTCCACATAGTGCATAATCCAGTCCATAAATTTGTGCCCATGTGTACATGGTTTCCATATTTTGTCCAAATTCTCTATCTTGCTACTTCATTAGGTTCATACAAAATCTGAAATTGTCCATCCTTCAAGTTGTTCATGTGTATAATCTTTGATTGTCCATACATACTACTATAAAATAATATGATTTTCCACATAGTGCATAGTCCACTACTCCATAAGTTGTGCTTGGGTACACATGTAGTTCCAATTTGTCATAGAATGCCACTTAGTACTGGTCAACTCTACATATTCATAGTATGTACCATAATCATACATAATGTCTATATCATTTTATATAATGTTTCCAATTTTTTCCACTATGCATGGTTATCCTTCAAGTGTTGAAGGTTTCAAATTATCTTGCAAATTTAGCATATTGACATGATTTTCAACATGTTTGACTACTCCAATTCATAATTTATCTACCTTTTGTGGAATGTTAATTACAATATCTCCACCATGTTTATCCCTAGGGCCTTTTGCTCAAGGTCTCAAGGGATTTAGTAGATATGTGTCAAGACATGAATTTATATCTTGGTTAGTCCAATCCATATTGTTTTAGCCTTTGGTATAATGGTTTTCTTTTATTCTCTATGGTTATACATCTTGCTCAAATTTCAAGGGACCTAGCAAATTTGACTTGTAATTGGCATGATTTTATCATTTGGTTGCTCAAGTCCATAATGTCCAACTCCTTTTATGTATAATGGTTTTATTTTTCCTAGAATTATGAAACTATGCCTCTTGTTCAATCTTTTAAGGATATATAAATAGCAATTTATTATCCGCTTTCTAGAACTATCTTCTACCCATCTACCTTTTGGACAAGTGCCTTTTACCCATATGCCTTCTAAACCTTCTTTATGCCCATCCATGTTCTAGACCTACCTAAATTGTCTTATGGATCTTTAGGCCTTTTTAATAATGGTTTTCATTCAAATCCACCTATAGGCATGATTTATGATGCCCCCAATGCTTATCATCTATCTAGATATTTAATATATTATTTTCTCATGACTTGGTTGCTAGACAATCCATAATTTGTTTTTTTGTGTGTGATGCTTACCATAATGGACAAATGGTTTTATAGGTGTTTGTGCTATTTTATTAATTGTCCAACATGTTTTATCGGTATCCTAGGTCTATGGTTCTTCTCATCTATAACTTGGTTGTTCATGTGTTGTGGACCTTTTTTTAAGTTTTTTTATTACTAGAGCACACAAATATGACTACACAGTGGTACATTTTGCAAGCAGTTACCAATTCAGAAGTTTGATTATGTTGATATGGATTATGGATTTTTTGAAGGAAAATGTTTATTTACGTGGTACACATTTTAGTGATGATTAGACCATTCTTGTTTGGTTGTGTGCAAACTGAATTTTTCTTAAAGTTCAAAATTATTAATCATGGCACTTGCATTGGGCAGTGAACATTTGAACTTTTGAAGCCATTCTTTGTGAAGCCAATGAGGGAGCGCAATATATCATGTTTTATATACCATGTTGAATTCAACAAACTTAGATTGGGCTTAAACAATATGCAAGCACACTAGGAGCATGAAAAGGTTTGTAATGAACATGAACATGAGGTATGTGCACCTTGCAAAGTCCTTTACAAAGGTACCACAAGCTTGTGGGAATCCATTGTTTGTCTAAAAGGTGAATTTGACGAGTGGTAAAGGAAAGAGTGTTTGTATAGGGATTGCAAAACTTGTGGTGTACAAAAATTAGGTTTTTGTCTAGATGAATTGAACAGCATAAATGAACGACCAATAGAATGGAGACATCATGCACTTGAAAAAACTACAACCAAAAATGGGAAGTCTTTAAAGAATCTAACCTTGGTCTATAAGAAAACCACTTTAGATGAATTCATTGATTACCTTAAGCCCAAACTGCAACATTTTGTGAGACACAATTTTGTTTCTAGATGGCAAGACCAACAGTTTAAAGCATGCGTGAAAGTCGTCCTGCTTGACTCAATAGTTTCTATAATATATTTTGTAGAAAATTGTTATTTCTAGGTTCAAAATGAGGTTCAAAGCATGCATTGGCACTCATTCTAGATTTAATATTCTAGTTCATATTACGTATTAAAACAACCCTAATTCTAACCAATGTGATGAAAATTCTAAAATTCTAACTAAATGTCATTTCTATGTGTCAGATGACCGTAAGCATGATTTTAAATTTTTGTAGCATTGCTTCAAGTTACATTGGAGGTACATATCTGACCAAGGAATGACACGTATGTTTGGTTTAATGTGTGTGCCAGTCAATTCAAATATTCAAAACCTTGGTATTTTGTTTCACAATACTCAAACATGATGAATGGATGCAAGATGACATGGAGTTTTTTTGGGAGTGGACATGGTAAGGGGCCCCATGATGGGGCAGGGGCTGTCATTAAATGTTTCATTTGACGTGAACAATTGAGTGCCCATGGCAAAAAGCTATAGAATGCTAATGAGGTAGTTAATTTCCTTCGTTCTAACCTATCTAAATGTTCAAAAGATAAGGGAAAAAAAACCCCTTCGTAAAGTGTTTTGGCATGTCAAATCTGATGATGTTGATCATTGTTCATTTCATTTGCATGTGATACTATTGAAAGCACCAGGAAAATACGTCACATTTGTGCAACTAACAAACATGTTTTAACCCAATTGCTGGTGAAACCACTTGCATGTTTTTGTGCCTTATGTGTTGATAGCAAGTGGGATGACTGTGCAAATGTCAAATGGAATGGAGATTAGATCTCCAAGCACTTTTAACCTACAAACACAAGATATGTAAGGGAGTCTATGAATAATGTCCGGGATGGGAAATGGTAATATGTTGTTGATGGTGATGAGATTGCTACAAGTTTGGAAATTGGTGATAATTTTGATGTTAATGTAGAAGAAGGAAATAATGAAAGGCAAGACTTTTGGATTGTACATTGCACCAAGTCAATTCACACATTGACTAAACCATTGAAATGCAAATGGGGTACTGACTATTGTGAAAGGGATGAGGTTGTAGGAGGGAAATATTATAAAAATGGGGAAATTATAATTCATCATATGTTTTCTTTAAAGATTCTAATGTGGTGTACTTGTTTTCACACTTAGTTAGGTTTTTGAAGTTTTAATGCTACCAAAAAACTATTGTGCATCTGGAAATGATGCATTGTTTGAATTACTAAATAATGCAACTATAGGAATTTGGTTTACTATTGCAACCTTAGATCTAGAAGATTAATGCATCAACTTTTTGCACATGTAAATGATAAATTAATTACAAATTTGAAATATGTTTAGGTGCAATCAATGTAAACAACATTGTAACCCCCATGGGCTTGAGGTTTGAAAATCTTTATGATTTTTTTTGTTGTAGATATATTGTTTACTTACTTTCCATGAATGTTCAAAGATTATAATTGCCAAGTCCCTTTAGTTTCAAATAGCTTTTAATGAGCTAATGTCTATGTGGCATGGCATTTAGTTTCAATAAATTTTCCATTAATGTGGCATGAATCATTGTTAAAAATCTATAAAAAAAAAGGTATCACTATTAGGCCCTAATTTATTTATTCATTTTGATTATTGATGTTCAAAAAATTACACATCTGTTTAAGGTGGTATGTTTATTTTTTGCAGATTGTATATGATGTGGTGATTAATTTTGGTGCTATTTGTGAAGTTAATAATAATGGAGGGAAAATTGAAAGAAACACCTTTTGGATGATCTCAACATTATGGACTTGTATACAATAGTTCGTATAACAATTAAGATTATTGTGACTTGAGGTACATATATTTGCAGTGAATACATTTCATTATGTTGCTACTCATGTTTTAAAATTTTTTCTTCAGACACATAGATATGATGATGCATCTCTTGTTAAATTAATTGTAAAAAATTGTGATTATTAGCGCCCTTGGCAATTTAACTTTCCACATTAATGTCTTTGCAGATTTGGCCCAACGCCTCTTCCAAGTGCCTTTTCACAACTACAAGGAAATAAAGGATGGATTAATAATCCTAGAGTTACATTTTTTATCAACCCTGAAAGCCCTAGATTTTAGGTCAAACATTCAAAACCTTCTGATTTTTTTTTAGTGATGATTTTATATTTTGACACCTAAGTTTGTTGTGAGTCCATTATCTTTCATGTGGCATAGCTAATTATTTGGAATGTATGGATGCATCTAAATTATTAAAACATATTCCAAGTTATAATTATGGCACCAACATTACAATTGGATCTCTTAACATTCTTTGATCTTGAGAGTTATGGGGTTGAATTCGAACCTCTAAATAGAAGCTTATGTTTGGATATTAGTGTACTCATCCTTTAATGTTAGTTATATTTCTAGTAGCCATCATCCTCTCACTGTTTACCCAGTCCATATTATGTTTATTGAGTTACTGAATGACTTGCTTATTGTGCCATGGGCTTGCTAGTCACCTTTTATAATGTTTTCTTGGATGCATCAACATAGTACAATTGAAACTTGCTAGCACAATGCACCAATTTTTATCTTATAACTTACATTATTTTGTTGCTAGATTGAGTCTTGTATTGTGGAATTAGACTAAATGTAGGAAGTGAAAACACTGATCAAAACACTAAAAGAGAGAGAACTCATAGCTTATATTACAAAAGCTATGAGTTCAACAAGCCAAATAGATAAGGATTGATGCCCAAGCTTAATCTTTTAGCACGTTCTTTCTGATGCAAACATTTTTGCACTGTCTTATTCCACATTGTTTTTTTGTCACCAACATCTGAGATTTATTCCCAACTTTATTCAATATAGACACAATTCTTTAAGAAAAAAATCATACCATAAATTGTTAAAGTATAGGGTTCATGTTTATCTTGTCTAGAAGTGTAGCCATTGATAGATAACAACACGTCTTAGTTGTGAAGTGTTGTTCCATATACATAATTCAAAGAAAGTTGTGTTTATCCATTCACATATTAATTTTTAATGGGTTTGATAATTTTGCAGGAGCTTTCTATGGACGAGCAAGGAGCATTATAATATGATGTAACAAGATGATGAATTATATTAAAAACATGAGTCTTCCAATTCTTAACATCTTTTTTAATTAAAAGGTTCAAACATATTTTTTGTCTTTTCCCCACAATGGAATGAAATTAAGATTATTTTGTGTTATGTTTAAGATTTTAGGGGAAATGGTTTTATGTTGTTGCATTAATAATCCAGATTCTATTTTAAATATGTTAATAATCCAGAATTGATCTATCAAATTAACAATATGTTAAAATTTATTATAATCTAGATTTTGCTAGTTTATCAATAATCAAAATTTTAATATAATCCAAAATGAACGTAGAGTCTTGTAATATGTCAATTTTAAGTTTCCAATGAATTAGCCCACAATCATTTTTCTATAGAATCCAAAATGAGTGATGAGTCTTGTAATCTGTCAATCTTAAGTTTCAAGTGCGTTACTTAGTAGGATTCAATTATTTCTTACTATACACAATGGTGCCTTCAAATGATTCACCACCATAAACTCTTTATAAATAAACCTCCAAAACTTTAATTGAATTATGGTAATTGACCAAACTATGGAATTGAATAAATTTTTTTATGTACAAATTTTGTCTCTCATCTATTTATCCAATGAACAATTTTTGTAACTAATATTGCATTTGTTTTCTTGATAATGCATGTTAAAATTGTGCAAATTTTTTACTATAACAATTTCTACTTGGAAAATTGAAAAGAAGATGTAGTATTTGAATGATCCAACACATACTCAAATCTAATTCATAATTTAATAAAACCCAAAAAATTCACATATAAAAGCTCCAAGATTTAATCATTTGCACCATGTTTGAAAATTGGAGTCAGTCTTTCAACTTGAAGTGATCTTTCCAAACTTTTACTTCAAAGTGGAAATGTACATTATGAAATATTATCGTTAGACATAAAAGAGTTCAAACACAAAGGTTTCTGTAGGAGACAAATATTAGTGTTTATAATGGCCCAATTTCTTGGCACAATATACTTTTTGCCACCATCTATTCAAAAAAAATTAACAAATAAAAGCAGTTGATTAATGAATTTTTTTTATATAAACTGATGAAACCTTGAAGGTGAATGAACCCAAAATATTGCTTAAACTGAATATCCCATGTTTAATTTGAATTTAATACAAGGTGTTATATCCAAATCTAATGTATTTCTTCAAGGCTAAGTATGTCCATGTAAATGCCTTACTCAAAATGGTGAAGGTTTCAACTTTAGTTTTGGTTCACCATGGTCTCTAATTGATGCACACTGCTTGCAATAAATCCATTTTTAGTTTCCTATCCCATCATGACCTTCGAACAACAATGCCATCACATATATTAACAATAAAACAACTTTACTCCAAGGAGTTTTCACATGATTAGAGACATCAATATGAGCAAGGTTATAAACATTAGACTTGGAGTTGATAATGATATATATCACATAATAATAAAGTAATCTTTGAGTCATGCATGATTTATAGTGGTTGGTAGAAAAAATTGAGCATACAACTTGAAAACAAATTACATGATCATGAGTTGTGGCATCCTTGCATGTTGTAGTTGCTTTTTTAAAGTTGCATGTCTACCAATCAAATTTGCATCACACATCATACACCCACCAATAACAATTTAGTTTGGCAAATCACAAAAGCCTTTGATGTACATGTTTATTTAAAGTTTTCCAAAAAAAAAAAAAAAAAAAAAAAAAAAAAAAAAAAAATAAAAAAAAAAAAAAAAAAATAAAAAAAAAAAAAAAAAAAAAAAAAAAAAAAAAAAAAAAAAAAAAAAAAAAAAAAAAAAAGAAAAACAAAAAAAAAAAAAAAAAAAAAAAACATGAAACAAACATAAACAAAAAAAAGAGTAAAAACGCAAAAATTATAAAAAAGGATTAGAAACAAATGAAAAAAGTAAAGGGAAATACAGTAAAATAATTTTAAAAGAAAAAAAATTTACACACATGTTGAAACCAAATAAAGAGTAAAAAAAAAAAAAAAAAAAAATAAAAAAAAAAAAAAAAAACACAAAAAAAAAA
>Ga0116231_10008427_pt1 | contig 18109 bp, 8 predicted proteins | sample S1TSphgellanicum_2_FD_89695 | JGI IMG/M metagenome (GOLD analysis project Ga0116231, IMG submission 89695) | Host-associated microbial communities from peat moss isolated from Minnesota, USA - S1T2_Fd - Sphagnum magellanicum MG | ecosystem: Host-associated > Plants > Peat moss > Unclassified...
AATATAAAAACAATAAATATTCCCTTTTTTCCATCTTTTCTTTTGATTTTTTTTTTTTTTCAAAAACCCCCCCCCCCCCCCCCCCCCCCCCCCCCCCAAAACTAATTTGGACATATACACTAACAACTGAGGTCATACAGGATATAAAGTGACTTTATTTCCATTGAAGAAAATTTTAAAAATGTTTGGATGTTGGAGAATACGAACCCATTAAAATATATTGTGATGAATATTTGGAAATACACAATGGAGGTTGTCAATTTGTTCCCAAATTTTATAAATAAATAAATAAATTGGAAATACATATGCATCATGTTCCCAACTCCCCCTGGTATGAATATCCAACTAAAGTAACTTATAAGGAATATCCAACTTATATGTAACCCGTTACCGCCATCTCTAAGGTACTCACTTTTTGAACATACTAACTTGTAGTGGTATCAAATCTTATTTGAAATTTTCATACTAGATTGGTACTTGTATCCAATCCATTTTAAACATTTCATACCAACCTAGTACTAGTATCAACATATGTTCACAATCCTTTCCTTATAGAGAAATTCTACAATTAATATAGGTGATATGCAATCTTTAAGATGGTTTAAATATTTTATGATTTAATCTTATAATTTTATTTTATTTTATTTTAGGCTTTTGGGACCTAAAACTTAGAGCAATTGTGGGAATACATAATTAGTGGGGTGAAACTTTTTGCCACCTTTTTCCCTTTTGACCACGTATTGAACATGAATCCTTACATCACCCACTAAACGATCATACAATTGACTTCCAATTTTGGGAAGCAATGGCCTCAAATTCCATGTTGTGTGGTCTTTGAGAACAATATCAACTTAATGGCCATTGCTGATGTATTGACTTCCAAGCTTTGTTCCAAAAAGCTATATAGGGAGGAGACCTTTTGTTCAAAATACACCAAGTTCTTTGCAATCTTCCAAAGTTCCCAGTCTAATTCCTTCATCATGTCTTTAGTTGTAGTCAACTTAAGTGTAGGGTAAGCCACGATGTTGACCCTCGCCCATGCAGGTTCATCGGATAAAGCCCACTCCAAATGCAAAGGGTTTTTTTCCAAAATGTTTTATGCTTAAACATTAACTACATGAGATGAAAGTGGCATGACAAAGCTAATTGGCCCACCCAATGATGTTTCAAGATGTGCTAAATCTCTAAGTGAAACTTTACAATCCCACACTAATTTTGTTTTGTTTGTATAATCAAAGTTAATATGTGTAGTGTGTAGTAGTCTTTGTCCCCTAGACTGCTTAACCCCGAAACACATGATAAGCCCAAAAAGTGACCCTTTTTGGAGCTTCAAATAAGTGTGGTCCTTGGACAAGTTTCAATGGAAAGTTTCAAAGCATATTTGGTTGCATGGGGCTCACAATTTGAGAGCTTTTAAACGGTTTCATGATTAATAAGCATTGCCATGCAGATTTGGGAAACTTCTTGATCAAGTTCTTGCATGCCTTTGGGCCTTCAACTAGTTTTGGGAGATGTTTTGATCAAGTTCTTGCATGCCTTTGGGCCTTCAACTAGTTTTGGGAGACGTCTTGATCAAGTTCTTGCATGCCTTTGGGCCTTCAACTAGTTTTGGGAGACGTCTTGATCAAGTTCTTGCATGCCTTTGGACCTTCAACAAGTCAAAACAACTCGTTGCACTTAGGAGTATACTAATAAGGGTAGTGGGGGATCACATGTCGGTGTAAGGGAGTTCACCCATAATCCAAAAGTGATTTGATTTTGTTTAGAAAATCAATGGAACAACTGGAAATTTCATTATTTTCAAAAAAATAATTCTGAGCATGTGGAGTGTGATCATAGGCTCCAAATGGCCTCCTAATTGGGAAAGTCCATGTCAATTGGGGAAGAGAGGGGCGAATGGGGGCCGGTGTCCGCCTGAAGGCACAATAGAAACAATCCAGTGAAGGCCAGTATCAGCAAGGGTTGCAATTATATCTGGGTGGAGGTTTGGTGGTTACCAGTGTTGGCTGGTTTCGGACCCGGTTATCATCCCGGTTATTAATAATCTACCAGTCAATTCTTGATGTTCTGATAACTGGTTAAATTGACAATCGCCTGGTATTGAATTTTGAAGATTTTACAATTTACCTGGATGACTCGATTATCATCGAGATAGGTGATCGGTCTTTAAACACTGGCAACAATTATTTTCTAAACCAGGAAAATAGTAACAGTAATTTATATTTTTGAAAACATTATAACCGGATAATAACCGGAAAGTTCATAGGTGGTTATCAATTGATTATTTGATAACCTACCCTTATGCAGAACTGATGGTTATTAGCCTTTTTTATAATTTTCTTGGCAACCAAAAACATTTTGATATTGATATTGATAACCTATTTGATCCAACTTTTGGAAAAAAACACCTACACGGAGATTTTTTTTAAACAAAATAACAGGCCAACACTAGTTGGTGCCATTTATTATGGCAATTTAGTGATGTAGCTGAATGGGGATCATTCATAAGATGATTAAGCTAGATTTAGCTTTAAAATAATGGAAAGAAACAAATTTAAGCATCAATATACATTTTGGGCTACCTATTGGAACTTATTGTAGAATTTGTCAAAAATGAGAATAAATAAAAACTTGGTGAGTAGGACTCCCAAAAATGCTTGTAAAATTTTTATTTTGATAAATAATTTTCCATTTGATGGAAATTCGCCCCAAAAACAAACACTCAAGTGCCAAGCATTTAGGGGTTCATTGGGAAAAAGTCAATTTAGAATTGCCCTAAACCTTCTGGAGTTAAGGTAAGATAAGTTGCTCCCATTTTCAAAGTTCCTTGTATTCATATTCGAAAAATTGCCATGCTTCATTCTTATTTGAAGAATGACATTTGAGTTTTTATTTTATTTTTATGAGTATGTAACTTGGTTATTGTGAGAGTCATATCGAGATGCATGCATTTGTGTCTTGTTGAAAGAAAGTTCTTGTTAAGTGGGTATGCTTTGGATCCAATCTTTTGTAACACATGCCTAGTCCCACAGGAGCAAATAGGAACTCAATATAGTTTTGCCATCTCGTCATCCCTTGCTTGATTTTGGTTAAATCTTTTACCAAAGTTTTCCCAGTGCCTAGACTTTATTTAAATCCAACGTCAGTCAAAATTTTGTAGATTTGACCAGGCTATTTTTTTTTTTGCTTTCAATTTTGTGATGTAGTTGAACTGACAACATCCATAAGATGATTTAGCCAGATTTGACTACATACTAAATATGAAAGTAAAAATAAACCAGAATCATTTTATATTCTTGGCTTCCTCCTAGAACTTATCATAAAAATATGAAATTTTTTATTTTTTTTCCGCTCTGAAATATGGTGAATGTGGGTCATTTTTTTCCATGAAGAATCCCTTGTATAATTTGAAATCATATTTTTCAGGTCAAAATTTGGCAAAAATTTTGCAAAAAAACTTAAATAATTGGATTTGACTAGATTTTCAACAAATATTTGGATAGAAGTAAAATTGGTGGAAAAACAAATGTAGGCTTTGAGACTAAATGCTTGGGATATGTTTGGTAAAGGGTGAAAACACACTACACTATTTATAAAATGTTGTCACAAGGTTGTTTTTGCAAGATTTTGAAATTTGTAATTGACCATGTGATTAAATATAGTTAACTAGGATGAAAAAAGACTTAACATTACAATGTTATATATAATATAATCACATTATATGAATTTCATGCATAGTTTTTGAATAGCCATAACATAATGGACTTTCAAAGGGATACCCAAAAACTTGTAACAATCCATAATTAATGAATATGGACTACGTGCACTTTCTTATAATGTTTTTTAATTTAATGAGTAAAGGACTCAATGGTAATATGATGTGGTGACATTAATACCAAGGAGGACTTTTTTGAAAGATTTTGATGATCAAAATTTTCTATGTACCTTGAATTATGGTTTTCATTTATTGGGTCTTTTATTTAACAAAAGTAGTATTTTAGAAGCCCATCTTTCAAATTTAAGTTCTCCATAAGGTAAACTAGGGTTGAAATTTTTTTTATAATAAATTTCCAATGATAACTTGTAAAATGATTTGTGTGATTCAAGGTATCCTACCTTTGCACTACTTTCACAATGTTAATTTAAGCAATTATGGACTTTCACATGTGCTTAAAAGTGTTACACTTAGTGTGCTTTCACCCTAAATTGAAGTTTAAAATTTAAACCTTTAGGGACCAAACATTAATTGGTTGAATGCACATCATCCAAATTTTCTTTGGGTGGTTTGGGGGGAAATTCAAGCATTAGTTGAAAATTGATAAAAGTCATGCACCGTGTCTTCACATTTGTCAATTGTAGATGTGAACAGTGCAATGGAGATGACAAAACATTATCAAGACTCAAAATGTGGATGAACTTCAAAGCCTGAGCTATTAAGTCATGAAAAAAGAAATCCCTTGAAGATTTATTAAATAAGAATTTTTTTTTGCTAAATGGGTTTCTTTGATAATTTCTTTTGTGTTATGAATTAGGTTGTAAAATCCGTTCTCAATTTTTAAAGTAACCAAGAAATAGATGCTTTTTTTTTTAAAAAAAATACCATATTAACTAATCAGGTTTAACACTAATTAAATTATTTTTAGGTTTGCCAATTTTTTTGAAAAATTAATAAAAAAGGAACACTTGACCATTGGTAGAATACAGTTGAAATTTTTATTACTCAAATTCAAACTTGCACACTTCAAATATAAATATTTAATTGGGAGACACATTAGACCCATAAGCTAGTGGCATAGTTGTGATTGCTTGCTATTTTATACATAATATTTCATATGTGAAAATATTTAGAAATTTAAAATCCAACTATCAAAGTTCAAAAGTCAAAATAAATAAATTATTCAAGAGGAAATTGCCAAAGCTACCCCATGTATTACGACAATTAACAAAATTATTTTGTTGACATTGAAACAAACTATAATCATTAGCACTATTATATTATGTCAAAGGTTATGAATAGATGAAAAGAATGATTGAACTTGAATATGTGTTACATAATTTGAAATTGATGACAAATGTGTGCAATAATCATTGGGGTCCATACCTTTGCAATGCCCATACCTTTGGAAAATTTGATCTTTTAGCAACAAATTTATAGAAACAAGATTCATGACACTAGGATAAACACATTGGTGTCCATACATAAAGTGTATCAAAGGTCTCACATTTATCCATTGATGGTTCATTGTTTCTAAACTGTACAAAGAAGTTGTCGAGCTCCTCCAAGTGCATCCATGACCATTTGAATTGCTAAAAAAATCAAAATTTGAAAAAAATATGGCCATTTAAAGTTTCAAGGATCAAAAACATCTTTAAAAATCCCTTGTAAACTTGAAAATGCATGAGCAACCTTTTGTCCGCCTATTATCAAACATGCACATGTTCACCAACATACATAATCTACCCCATCACCATGATGGATGATTTGCAAGATGAATAGAAATGTGTGTTTAATGTTGAATCGGGTGAAAATCCTTTAAATTGTACCACCTAGGATGAAAAAAACCTAATTTTTATTGCAATATTTTCCCCTATATTTTAATCCCCATCAAAATTGATGAATCAAAAAGTGTCAAATATTTTATAAGTAATATATTTAAAACCATTACAATTCTAGATTTGATCATAATCATCCATAAATGTGTCTTTACATGGTCACAAAACATTAAATAACATTGTGACAAGATTTTGGTACATCTTACAGAATTTGGACCTAATTAATGTTTCAATGGTAGGGATGTACACTAAATAAAGGTTCACACATCAATGGACACTAGCCTAGGAAGGTTTAAATAATTTAAACTTGTTAAACATCCATGCACAATGGCTCTATGGGCACTCAAGGGGCACCATGGGTGTAGTGGTTCTATCACAATAATGCAACATTGTTTTGTTTCCACTTGTCAAATTCATGTTAACTCCTTAAAATATTAAAAATTTGTGGGGCCTCCTTATTCTTACAAGGGTGCAATCTTGTTGCAAATTTTTGAAAGGTGGTCTTACTAGTAATTTTGGTAGTACCTTCTTCTTCTTCATGGTGGTTTTGTTGGTGGTCTTGCTTGTGCCTTCATCTTCTTCACAATAGTTTTGTTGGTACCTTTTTCCTTTTCGCAATGTTTTTGTTAGTGGTCTTGTTACCACCTTATTTATCTTCATGGTGGTCTTGTTGATACCCTTTTCCTTTTTGCAAGCGGTTTTGGTACTGGTCTTGTTGGTGTTCTTTTCCTCTTTACATTGGTCTTATTAGTGGTCCTATAAGTTATTCTATTTTTCCTTTTCTTCTTGTTTTCTTTGTCTTATTCTTCATGTCCTTTTCATAATGTTGCCATCTTCCTCTTCATAGCCATCACTTTTGTTATTGATTTTATTGTTACCCCATCTCCCCCTCTCCCTTCTTGCTTCATCTATATTACTTGTTAAAATGATACAACAAGGTGTTACATGTTACAATGTGCTTTCATGTAAGCATTGTATCCCTTGCTTGACTCTTAGCCTCTTTTTGAAGTTTTCTTGTGACCTCAAAGTTAACACCTTGGTACCCTAATTCTTGTGCCTTGCACCTTGCTTGAAAAATTTACTAGAAATAATTTTTGTTTTCTTTAACATTGATGTGGACCAAGTTGCAGCAATTACATCTCTTGCATGCCTTTCAACTACACATTTTGTTGCTTGTTCATTCATATTCAAACTATCTGCTACTTTGTTGGTCCTTTTTTCTTCTTTCTCCTTCCACTTTGCTTTTCTACTTTCCTCTATAGTTGCCCTAGCTATTGTCTTTTTTGTAAAATATGTAAGAATTATGTAGAAGCCACACCATGTGACTATGAATAAACAATTAATGGCTTTTTGCCTTTGGTATGCTTTACAAGTAAATGGGGTGGTAACAAAGGTTTGTGGAAGTTCATTGATTCTTATATTAGATTTGGAAAGCTTTGTTCTTATTGTAACTAATCAAAACTAAAATGATCGTTTAAGTTTACCACATTGAAGTTTTTTGGCTTTTCCTTTATCATTGTAGGGCTAAGAAACATATCTACATAGTAATGTTGATTAGATTCTGTCCGAATACTACAAGGATCATTTGTTGTGTGATGAATTAACATGTAATCTTCTTCATTTGCCTCATTTTTTTATGTTATTGTGCAAATGTTTAAAGGTTGAATATTGTTGTCCATTGCTTGGGGGTTATAAGTCAAATACTTATAGCTTTAAATCCAGACTATTTTATATTTTGTGAGTGCATGGTTTAAAACTTGGTCCACCCATCTAACGAAGGTGATCTTGTTTAGTTCCATTTTTTTTTTTGGCCATTGTTGCATCTTTGACTTTTCTAAATGTTGTTTTAAACAACATAAAATAGGAAACATCTAAGGGTTGAAGCGCATGAACTGTATGGGTGGGTAAAATGATCATATTTAATCCAAATTCCTAAGCTTGTTCTATTGCCTTTGGGGTTACATGATTGCCATGCCCATCTATAATTAATAAATTTCAATTGGTTAAAAAAGTTCATTTGGAACAAACCTTTTGAAGAAAAATAAAACTTTTTTGAACAAGAAAGAAGTCATCCAAGCCTTCTTTTGCATTACCATGCATGTCCTTGGTTTGCAAAATTTACTATAGTCATCTTTCAATCTTTTAGCTTTGTAAATTTGTAAAATCCCAATAGAAACCCACTTGTTGCATGTACAACATAATTTATAGTTAGCCATTCATGAGACTTTGGGATGGTGTTATAAATTGCATTGGACCCTCTCCTAGCCAAAATGTTTACTTCTAATTATTTTTTTACTTGTATACTTGTTTCATTGAAATTTTAGGTGTGATTTATTATGGATTGGCATTCACTATATAATGTTTGTAGGTTGTGGTAGAATGAACTATAGGAATTGGTCGCCAAACCTTGTGCCCTACATATTTCATGACCTTTCTAATGTTCAATTGTGGATGTTTACATTTGAACCAAAAACACTAGTTGTTCCTTGGTATTCCATCTTGAAATGGTGTAGGCCTTGTTTATGTCAACTTTACAACCTTCATTATTAGTTGGTGCAACAATATGGATAAGCCACATTCTTGCATAATTAATGTCCAAGTGGCGACTATTACATCTTTTTCTTTTATCGACACTCCTTTTTAACTCATTTGCTTGGATTTGGTTGGACCATTCAAATGGCCACAAAGGGAGTTCAAAGGTATTTTCCATGACTTGTTGGCCCTTCATAAAGAATAAGTTCCTTTTCAACAACATCCACTACTTCCTTCAATGTTTCATTTGTCCATTTTTTCATGATCGTAACCACTAAAGCTCAATTAACCTTTGCTACCTTTTTTCTTGGCTATTTTTCAAGAATAGGTGGCACGTTTTGTTTGTTCATTATTGGTTGATCCAAGACATTGTTTTGTCACCTACCAATTATAGTTGGGTCCATCATTTCCTCATTCTTTTTGGCCTTAACCTCCAAGGAGTTGGGGGATCACATCTTGGCCCAACAAGTGGTAGGCCTTTGTCTTTCCTAAACACAAACCAAGAGATGAAAAAATAGTTAAATTTGGATATGTTTTTAATGGTTAAATATAATCTATGAATGTGTAAAAGTTTTCGAAGTCCTTCCACATTAAAATGACATTTAATGTTGATGTGCAAGCCATGGGTAGGAAGTTGAAGTGTGATGAAGTTGAGTTTGTTGAAATTTGGTCCTCTTTGCACTCCTTTCAACTTTAGAACCTATTGATATAGATTGTGCAAACAATGCAAGTATTTATTGTCTTTCTCCATGTGAATATGATATATGATATCTATCCCTACATCTAATCTTGGTGTTAGTATTGCTAGATATGTCGTCCTCATAAAAATTTTATCCAAATGTTCGATCATGAACATTTTATTAAACAGCAAAGAGACCACTTGCAAACTCCCATTGGCTATTTGGACACTGGCCATTAAACAGTAGAGGCCATGTCTAACCTATGATAGTTTTTAAAAGTTCACATTTGATGAGAAGCAATAGTCCAATAGGTAAAAAGACATGTGGTTATGCTTAATTGGGAAACCTTGTGCATTTCATCATAACACTACCATGGGAAAATGATTAAGTCTTATGTGATGTTTAATTTTGAAGGCAAAGGGAACCAAATTCCAATTTGTCTTTTTAATGAATTTTGTGATGTCACCAAAGAGACAAGCATTTCAAAAAACGATTTTACATTAGGCTAGGACAAGAAATGAGAAATATATGCATAAATGTTCAATGATCGATTTGTGTTTGCTGATGAGTGTGTCTACCTTAATTGCCAACACTTTTGTAGAGAATTATTCAAATAGTAACCAATAGACATAAATGTGACAACATTTTCTCAAAAAAAAAAAAATCCTCAAAAATTGGCATTCAAAAAAACAAGGACTCTATGACAATATATTCTTGTGTTATTATTATTTGTTATAGTGTGAAAATTCACCACTAAAAATAACATTGAAGGGAACATGGCAGATGAATCCTTGCCCATTAGGTGTTGTAACTTGCAATTAACTTGGAGCATCATCCATGTTGGATGTCATGTCTAGCTTGTGTGGATAATTGTGATTAATAACAAATGTTTTGTTCACCAAGAGATATAAGTTAATGGCATCTATCGTGGTGGAATCAAAGAATGGTCATTAAAAAGTCATAATTTTTTCACATGTTCCAATATTGTTTGTAATGGTGTTCCCAATTTGTTATTTCTATGTGTTACTTATTATGTCAACTATCTTTTCCCACATTACCCTTTTATTGCTCCCACAATTCCCATGTGTTCATTAGATTTATCCCACTACACTACATGCTTTGCTTAAAGCTTTTCATGTTGTTCTCTTGGTTTCCATCTATCCCTTCTGTTGTTCTCAATACCTCCACTTTTTCCCTCATACTCCTTGCCCAAATCCTACTCTTTTGACCAATATAGCCTGTGGGCCATGGAAATGCTATATTCGTTCTATCTTGGGAGTGTCCAACATTGGGAAATGTTCCAAAATTCTGATATATTTTTTGTGGTCCACCTATTATAAAAATCTAGCAAATTTATACATGTTGAAATCAGATTTTTCAGAGAGAAATTCATTGGTGATGCTCATTACCAGACAATGTTTTCAACTTTGGATGTACACACAACTAATTAATAAAATTTCTTATTTAAGGTGGGGTTGGGGAGGGAGAACTTGGAGATTTTTTGGGGATTGTAGATTTTGTTCCCACACATGTTCCCAAATCTTCCAAATTGTGTTCCCAATTTGTGCATCATGTCTTCCTTATATTATCCCAAATGTTTCATCACATGTTCCCTATGTTGTTGTCAATGTTCCCATGTGTCCTCAACATGTGTTCCTTGAAATTTATCCAATATTCTTTGTCAAGTGCTTTTTATGTTGTTCCCAAAATTCTCATGTGTCCCCGATGTTGTTCCCAATAGTCCCACATTTTCCCCCATATTCCTTGCCCAAAGTCCTAGATGGGCCAAATGGAAAGGCTATAGGTATCAGTTTGAAACTTGTGCTAGTGTCATAAATTTGAAAATGTCATAGTTCAAAAAAAAAAAATGAATTTTTTTGTATAGATGGGCTTTTCAGTGTAAATTTGACTAGTTTGGGTGAATTTAAAGACAGGTCACCAAGTATTTGTATCACATTAACACTTATGTCAAACTGTGGCTAATTTTCTCCCAGAAAAAAATCTTTTAAAAATTTGAAAAAAATTCTTGTAGAAAGGGAATTTGTGAAAAAAAAAATTCTTTTTAATTTTTGAGGTCGAAATATTATTAAAACTCACAACCCAGATCAAAATAAACCAATGGTTGGAACTTGGTCACTCGGTTATTGTTCATCCACAACTGAGTCATACTAGGCTTCCAATGGATGGGGCACTTGGGTAGGTCACATAATCCTTGCCATACTACAAAGTAGCCCTCTCAACAGGAAGAGTGAAGAGTTTAATAGCTAGCTTCCAGCACATGAACCACATTTGATTTGCTTTTGTTGTTGGTGGCATTGGTGAAGCAAAAAGTTTTTACAGAAATGGTCAGTAGTCTAGAAAACAGAAGAGAAGAGAATGCAAGTCAATAACAGGATGATGGAGAGAAGCATTAAACATTATTAAACCATGAAAAATAAAAAGGCCATGAGAGAGGGAGCTCTGACAAACTGCAACTTCTGTGGGAGCTTGCTATGGAATTGACAAAAATAAAAATAATATAAAATAATATAAAAATATAAAATAAAAATTGACAATTGCTTTGTGATTTCTTTACAACAGAAAGCACCCAGTCCAGAGTGGCAGAGGAAGTACAAAATGGCTGGACTTAAGTCGAAGTTCATTTGCTACAAGTCAGATGTGAAGGACTAGGGTCCAGTAGTGGACCGGGTTTAGGGTTTAGTGGGAAATTTAGCTTCTTTTGTAGCAGAGATCCTGACTTTGACAACTGCTTGTAAGAGTAGGATCTATTGTAACTCGACCACTTGCTTGTAGTAAGTTAAAAGAGGGTATAGAAGGTGGATATCTCAAGGGGGAAACTCAAGAGGTGGTTCAACCTATTCTATTGTAATTGCTCAACTTCAAATGGAAGATGCTTGAACTTTCTTTTATTTATTTATTTTTACACAAATGAAAGATTTCATTATGAAGAAGAAAAAAAAAACAATGGTGAAAGGCCATCCTCACATGTTGACACTCACTCAACACCCTAACTAATGAAGGACTATGACGGTTCACCATTTAACAAATCTACCAAATCCTAGCACAAATCATCTCATGTTTACCCCAATATTGATCAAAGTGAGCAAGGTGCTTTAACTCCTTGGCAGGGATAGCTTATGCATTCCTAAACATTTGATGTAGCTTACACATTCCTAAGCATTGGATCCAAGATACTTTGTCATAATCAAGGAAGGCCTCTAAAATGTGCTTCTCCATCTTTGAATCCTACCAACTTTCATTGTTGAATACCTTGTTATTTCTTTCAATCCATAGAAACCATAGCATGATGCCTTGCAATAAGGACCATAGCCTAACCACATTATGGAAGTAGGTTCCTTGGTGGATAAAATGCAATGTTTCAAATTCCATTGGAGCTATTTGCCTGCTTGAGCTAATTCAAAATCTTGTGTGTAACACCATGCTCATTATGCATGAATACATTCCCAAAACTTATGAATAATCGATTTTTTTTCATGACAACACAACAAGTAGGCCTAGCTATTGGATACATTTGTTTTCGATTTCCAAGCATTCATTGTTACAACTTCATTTCATATTAACCTAAGGAACTGACGCACTCCCAAACTCCTTGATAGATTCAAATGTGAATCCAAAGTGAAAACAACGAAAGAGTAAGGAGTAAAGAGTAAGGAGTTGGGGCACGTTCCATGGCTCAAAACACTTTGGGGGTAAAGGGGCGTGTTGGAGCTCCGAGATGGGACTAGGAAGAATGACAAGCGATTAATCATTCACACAGACCTGCGCAAACCAAACAACAAGTTGGTTAGTGCATAATTGGAACACTTTTGGTGCTAGGACGAACCACGAGCAAACTCGAACTCACAAGACTCACCACGACCCGGACTTGGGGGAAGCCACCACCTTCCCCCTTATAGTATACTCTGTGGCTAATCATGGGACCAGCATCCAAATGACATTTTGTCCCAAGACTCTCAAGTGCGAGTCTCAAAATTCCAAAAGTTGGGACTCTCGCGAGTTTGGGGGACCCATAACTTTGTCTGCAAACCTCCAATTGAGATGAAGTCTAAAGCAAAGTTGTAGCCCTCATTTTCCAACAGTATGTCGCAGCCACCTGCACGCAAGGAAATCGGGGTGATTCTCGACTTTTACTGGTCGGGAGTCAAATTGCCAATTTGACTCCCGACCCTTCTTTTGGCCATAACTTGTGTTTTAGGTGTCCAAATGGGTCATGCAAGCCCATTTCAAACATCTTCGTTCCAAGAGATTTCCAATGATATAAGGAACGTTTCAATCCAATGAGTTTTGACCCCTGCAATCACCTTCTAAAAATTTCGGAGTCCATTGGGATTCCAAATCCCAAAATGGGAGTTCACTTGGGAGTGTGAAGGTTCATTCCCTCACATTCTTTTGCACTCCCGAGAATATGAAATGTGACTCCTGGGCCTAGTCTTGGCCTGCACCTTTGCAAACCTTTGCCTTGGTCATAAGCCCAAGGCTAAAGTTACGACAAGAACCTTACTTCCTTTTTGTTACATTGTTTGCACTAAGTGTTTATCCATTTAAGCTTGAAATTAAATTGGAGAATTTCAGCCCATCTTTTTATTTTCATCTATTGAAGTGTGGTGGAAATGTGTTGGTGAAGGAAAATGACCAAGATGAAAAGTGGGGGACCTTTTAGTCTTTGCATATTTGAAGTTGCATCAATGCAAGCATGCAAGAAAATGATTGCTTGTTTTTGTTTTCATCCAAATAATTCAATTGTTAAAAGGTTGAATTAGTTTATTGGGGGTGTGTCAAAATCATTTTTTCTTTCATTTGTGTTGCTTTTGAGGTGGGGTAGTTGCAAGTTGTAAGATAGGGTGGTACATTTTTTGTGTCACATTAGATTTTTTACAAAATGTATTTTATTCAAATGCTACAAATGTATAATAAAATTATCAATGTGGTAATTTTTCAATATAAATTAAGATTGTTAACTTGAATAAGAATATGTACATAATGATAAAATTCAATAAATATACACTAAACTTTTACTAATGAACTTTTGAAATGGAATCATAAACTATGGTTTCTTTTTTACATGAAGATTTAAATGCATTTTTCAATATCATTTCATCTCAAGATCTTTTATAAGGTTTTAAAATGTGATACACATTAAGAAAAAAAACATAAATTTCAAAAAATATTACAAAAATTTGAATCAACTAATAACAATGGACTTTAGAATGACCAAATTTGGACCTATTTAAATTTTTTTGGTTGGATTGATGTTTTTTATTTTCAAATGTATATCCAAAAAATAGTTGTTTAGTTGGGTTCTTGTTCATATAAATTTTGTGAGTTCATAAATCACCAAATAATCCCATTTAACATTGGTTTTTAATGTTTTTTGCAAATTAATGTTAAATTATGAATTTTGTGAATTGTAAATGGACCACTCAAACTTGCAACCACTTGGTGAAAAATCCTCTTGTGAAACATGATTAGGGAAGTGGGCTTGTGTTTATTAGATTAACTTTGATGACATTGACTAAAATTCAAACCCCATCTTTGGGAAGGACATGTCAACAAATTAATGAAAGGATTATGGGAGGTTACTTTTTTTTTCAAAATAGGGTGAAATTTAATAAAGGAAATAAATTTAATAATTCATTTCAATGTAAATGAAGTGCAAAAAATTGAATCATGAAAATAAAACCAGAAAGCAAGTCTATGGTAAAATGACCCACACAAAATTCTTTTTGCAAAAGCACAAGAATAAAGACTTGACATTGCAAAATGATGTGGTGTGCAATCATTGCGCAAAATTTATGTTTTAATTACAAATTTGAATATTACATTTTTTTATAAGTATTTTTATTTTTTTGAATTTGACAATTTATTCTCACATCAATCCAAGAGATGATCCTAATCCATGTAAAGTGTAATGATTATTCAAGTTGCAATAATATTATAAATTCCCCCAAAAAAATTGGATCAATTTTGAGAATTTCTAGACTACTTCTTCAAGACTTCAGAAGTGGTTATAAATTTCAAATTGGTGTTTCCCCATCTTCAAATGTTGATAAAATTGATTTATTATTCTATATGTCATTCTTGAATGTATATTACATCACAATACATAAGTTACATGAGAAATATTTGACCTTAAATCTAGTGGAAAATTTACAATAATATTATTTAGGAATGGTTACACATTCAATGGATCATTTTATTACAAACTTATCCAAAATATACTTAAAATATTCTCAATTTCAATAAAAATATTCACTTATTATTTTATGATTTCATAACATAAAAAATACCCCTATATATCACGTGCTTCATAAAATATACAAAGTGTGACCTCCTTGAACAAGAGGAGTTGAATATGGTTGAAATGTGTGCAATTGTTTTCATCCAAAGTGGAAACCAACCTCATGAGTCATAGATACAAAAGTGTCATGAACAAAATCATGAATCTTATTAATACATTGGTTATGATGACCACATTGCCATAATATTCTCCCATTTGATTAATGGGTTGTTTACACATGCATCAAGGAAGACCCACAAAAGATAATCAAAACATTGAAAGGATAGGTTGTATATTAAACCATTTGTTTGTGTCAAAGGAATAACATGAAAGGATGTGAGCATGGTGGACATTATGTATGTCCTCCATGAACATGCTAAAAAAGGTTCATTGGTGTAAATGTTTTGAAATGGAATGTTGAAATTGAACCACTTATTGATCAATAAATTGTTGAAAAGGCAAAATGTACACTTATATGGGGGGCAATAGTAGTTCACAAGCTATTTTCAATTGTTGTTGAAATGGAAAAATGTTTTTATCAACATGAACTACAACTTTTAAGAGAAAAGGATGATGGTTAAGTAGACATTTAAAGGCTATGGTTGAAGCTATAAGGACCCAACTTTTGAGATAGGCTACATTTGGGTGATGGTGGATGTTGAAATGAGGTTGATGTTTCCAAGGGATATTGGGAAAAAGTTCTTGTTTAAAGCCAAAGTTTCATATGGGCTATTGAGAGACCTTGGGCCTTAAAGTTGGTCAAAAACTTAGGAAATATATTAATCAAATGATGAAATGGGAGTCTAAAATGTGGAAATGGGGGTAAGAAACATAATTGAGTATTATGGGCATTGTATGAAACAATAACTTCAAATTTCTATAACCACTTTGACATCCCCCAACCTAAGAAACAAATCTACATGTCCTACATTTCTTAACAAATGATTTTTGATAAAAGATGATGTGAATGATGGAGAACCCACCAACATTCCTAGTACTTTAGTACTATTTGTAGGGGTGTTGAACATTGATAGGAGACAAAGTAAATAAATAAAACAACTAAAAACCATGTAACACATTTGTTAAGTGAACAAATAAGAATATCACCCAAAGTTGGATTTCTAAATATTCAAATGTAAATTATGGGATGATAAGACCTAAAATGATGTGAATGTCATTTACAATGGTTTGGAATAGGTCAGCTAAAAGGGCATGTGGTTGTAAATTGTTGTGCCCTAGGATGTGCTAAAAGAAACAATGGCCAATCCAAGGGGTCACCTTTGTGAATACCCAATGTTGTTAAAATGACAATAACATCCCATCATGATTAGATTACTAATTTATTGTGAGTGATGAGAAAAGAAAGTTGATGTTTGTGATAAAATATTTATGTTATTTCAAGTAAATTTTTTTTAGTTTTATGATAAAATATCATTAATTATCATCCCCCAAAATATTAACATTAATTCATAACAAGTTTGCAAAAACTTGTCCAAACTATTTTTAAAAAATGAAAAACTTCCCAAAAATTATAAATTGTGTTGAAATGTGACAAAAATTCTTCCAAAAAAACATTTTCCTTGAAACTTTGCAATTCTTTCTTTGAAAATAAGGCATTTGTCACAAATATAGTTTTTAATTTTTGACATTGAAATTTCATGGAAGTTTTCCACAACATGAATCATTGGTCTTAAAAAGTTGACATTTTATGCCTAGGAAAGGGAGGACCATGAAATGTATATATATGTTTTTTTTTTCCTAAGTCCTTTTTTCAAAAAATCCTTATTTCAATCAAATAAATCTTTAATAGATAAATTTTAATTAATATTTATCATCACTAGTAATGAATTAAACTCACAAAGCAATTGCAAAGTGATGAAGAGATGAAACCATGAAGCTTCATATGTTTAATTCACATCTACCTACTAACATGTCTTATGGAAAGTTTGACCCCCAACATAAGCATCACAAATATCACAAGACACAGACCATTTGGAACCAAATCTTTGGAAAACAATATAAGGAATCCTAAGACACCTTCATGAAATTGTATCAACTATTAACACACTAACTAGTTACTAAATCTTATACATACTTACAATTGATAATCAACATTTCATTGTAGAATATTTATTTATTTAAAAAAACAAGTTTAGGCAACTTCGATTTTAATTTTTCAGAATTTCAACAGTTGAAGATTAAGTATGCAAACTGCAACTTTTTTTGGAATAATAACCCAATGGTTGGGAGATCAAACATTTCTTCACAAGTTGAAAGTTCAATTCTCAACAATTTCAACAAATAATAATACAAGTTTCTCTTTATTTTAGCTAAATCTTTTGATAATTATTTTATGCTGAACATCAATCGTATTTATGATATGTTACCATCTTGTGAATACTCTTCATTGGTGCATTGCACAATATATTTTGGATGAAATCTAACATTTACACGCTAGGTGGGTGAATCAATGTGACAACCATGTACATATACCTAGTGGCCACTTAATCTACTTATCTATTTAAATACTAACAACTTATATTCCCCACTTAATTACTTATGATCCTTACAAGTGAGGTAGGCATGAGATTTTGTGCCAAACCCTTGTCGAGAATCAAAACAATTATATGTATATATAACAACCACATATTAAAATTTCAAAAACCCACCCTCGCCTCACACTTGCACAAACTTGGTTTTTAAATCTTCCCACCCAAGGTTCTTCAACTTCAAAAACTTGGTGGGTGGATCCTTAAATGTTTTATCAAATACCCTATTGAATGTTTTTTTCAAAAATCAAATACTTGCAAAACATTGCACCAAATCCTGCTTGGATAACTAAAATAACATCACACCTTGGTTATTATTTGGGTAGGTGTTTAAGACTTATACATATATACCCTTCCCCATTGTTATTAAGGTGGGTATTTGTGAAAGAACTTAGATATATACCAATGTTGGGTGTTTTTTTTTTTTTTTTCATAACCATCTATTTTTGTTTTTATTTTTCTTAAATTTAAAAATTAAATCAATTTTTACTTTTTTA
>Ga0116231_10008428_pt1 | contig 18107 bp, 13 predicted proteins | sample S1TSphgellanicum_2_FD_89695 | JGI IMG/M metagenome (GOLD analysis project Ga0116231, IMG submission 89695) | Host-associated microbial communities from peat moss isolated from Minnesota, USA - S1T2_Fd - Sphagnum magellanicum MG | ecosystem: Host-associated > Plants > Peat moss > Unclassified...
ATCAAGCAAACCCTCTATCGCACCAGCCGCGACAGCCCGATCGTAAAGGCGCTGATCGAGGCAGCCGAATCCGGCAAATCCGTCACCGCTATGGTGGAGCTGCGCGCCCGCTTCGATGAGGAGGCGAATATCCGGCTGGCCCGATCGATGGAGGCGGCCGGTGTTCAGGTCGTGTTCGGTTTCGCAGAGTTGAAAACCCACGCGAAAATCAGCCTGGTGGTGCGGCGGGAAGGCACGGCGGTGCGCAGCTACGCGCATTTCGGCACCGGCAACTACCACCCCATCACCGCGCGCATCTACACCGATCTGAGTTTTTTTACCGCCGACCCCGACCTCACGCGCGATGCGATGCGCCTGTTCAATTACATGACGGGTTATGCGCAGCCGGAAAAAATGGACGCGCTTGCCTTCTCGCCGCTCACCACGCGCAGCACGCTGATCGAGTTGATTGAGCAGGAGATCGGTTTTGCGAAAACGGGCAAGCCGGCATCGATCTGGCTGAAACTGAATTCGCTGGTGGATTGGCGGCTGATCGACAAGCTTTATGAAGCCTCCAATGCCGGCGTGCAGGTCATGGCGGTGATCCGCGGCATTTGTTGCCTGCGCCCGGGCGTCAAAGGCCTATCGGAAAACATCCGGGTGAAATCCATTGTCGGCCGGTTTCTGGAGCACGGCCGAATTTGCGTTTTCGGCAACGGCCATCGCCTGCCCAGCCGCCACGCGCTGGTGTTTATAAGTTCCGCCGACTGGATGGAACGCAACATGGATTGGCGCGTGGAAACCCTGGTGCCCATCCGCAACGACACCGTGCACGCCCAGGTTCTCGACCAGATCATGGTAGTGAACCTGAAGGACACGTTGCAATCCTGGGAGTTGTCCGCAAGCGGCGCCTGGCAGCGCCTCCCCCCCGGCGCCAAGCCCGTCTCCGCCCACGAATATTTCATGACCAACCCGTCGCTCTCCGGCCGCGGCTCCGCCTTGCACGGCCCGGTAGTTCCCTTGCCCCGTCCAAGACCGATGCGCCCCGATCGGGTCCTACAAGACTAAAGACATAAAGTTTTTTTTGCTTCTTTTTTTTCAAAAAAAGAAGAGTCTTCCTAACTCCCTAGGTAGAGGCGATCCCATTAAGAAATTGAACCACAAAGGCACGAAGTCACGAAGGAAAATTCTTTGTGGAATCCTTCGTGCCTTTGCGCCTTCGTGGTTAAAACTCTCGTTGGCCCCGCCCTAATTGGGCAACGACGATTCTTTGTTCTTTTCTGAAGAAAAGAACCAAAAGACTTTTATTTTCTTGCGAGGTTCGAACATGCGCTCTCGTCTTCTGCTTGCCGTTTCGTTGATCGCGCTCACGGCCGAGGCGCCGTTCAATTTCGATGCCACGCCTGGCGCGCTGCCGAAAACCGTGGTGCCCAAGGCCTATCGCATCGATATCACGCCCGATCTGACAAAACTCACCCTCACCGGCAGCGAAACCATCGATGTGAATGTGCAGGCGCCCACCGCCACCATCACCCTCAACCAGGCCGGCCTCACTTTGCAGCGCGCGACGCTGGATGGTCTGCCCGCCAAGATCGCCGAGGACGAAAAAGCCCAGACCGCAACGCTCACCTTCCCAAAACCCGTCGCCGCAGGGGCGCACGCGCTCGCCATCGCCTATACCGGCCCGATCCCGCAAACCCCCAACGGTATCTATTACGACGACTACAAAACCCCCGCCGGCGCCTCCAAGCGCATGCTGGTAACGCAGTTCGAAGTGGCCGACGCCCGGCGCATGTTCCCGGGCTGGGACGAGCCGGCCTTCAAAGCCACCTTCCAGCTTTCCGCCACCCTGCCAGACGATCTTGTCGCCGTCTCCAACATGCCGATCGCCAAAACCACGCCGGCTGGCACCGGGCTCAAACATGTGGAATTCGCCACCACGCCGCGCATGTCCACCTATCTGCTGGCGCTCGTCGCCGGCGACATGGGCGCATTGCACGCCACCGCCGCCGGCACGCAGTTGAACGCCTATGCGCCGGAAGGCGAGCAGGACCAGGCCACCTATGCGCTGGGTATCGAAAAGCAGATTCTGCCTTTCTACAATGCCTATTTCGGCGTGCCCTATCCGCTGCCCAAGCTCGACCTGCTCGCCATCCCCGGCAATTACGAGGCCGGCGCCATGGAGAACTGGGGTGCCATCACCTTCATCGACAATTCTGTTCTGTTCGATCCCAAAACTTCCTCGCCGGAAACGCGGGAGGGAATCTACGTCACCGTTTCCCATGAAATGGCGCATCAATGGTCCGGCGACCTGGTCACGATGGGCTGGTGGGACAATATCTGGCTTAACGAGGGTTTCGCCACCTGGATGGAAACCAAGGCCACCGATCATTTCAACCCAACCTGGGAAATCTGGCCGCGCGCCCATGAAACGCGCGAAAGTGCGATGGCGCAGGACGCGCTGCCCTCCACCCACCCGATCCAGCAGGTGATCAAGGACGTAAGCCAGGCCAACAGCGCCTTCGACCAGATCAGCTACCGGAAGGGCGAGCAGATCATCCGCATGGTCGAAGACTGGATCGGCCCGGATGTATTCCGCGACGGCATGCGCCATTACATGAAGGCGCATCAATACGGCAACGCCACGAGCGCCGATCTATGGGCCGCACTCTCCGCCGCCTCGCACAAGGATGTGGGCAAGGTCGCAGCCGGCTTCACCGAGCAGCCCGGCATTCCTCTGGTGATCGCCGCGCGAACCTGCGACGGCGGCAAGGCCAGCCTGGAACTCACGCAGGATCGTTTTACCATTCATGATCCGCACCCGAAAAAACTGGGCTGGATGATTCCGGTCACCATCGGGGCGCCAGGAACGCCGCCGGTGCATTTCATTCTCGGTGACGAAAAACTCATCGTTCCGCTTGCCAACTGCAACGCGCCCGCAAAAATCAATCTGGGCGAAGACGGCTATTACCGCACCCAATACGATGCCGCATCCTTGGATACCCTGGCAGTCATTTTTCCGACTCTCGGCGCCGCCGACCGCGCCAATTTGCTTGGCGATCAGTTCGCGCTCTTCGTCGCCGGCCGCGCGAGCCTGACGGATTACCTCACCCTGCTCTCCGGCATCGCCGAGGAACGCAACATCGCTGTCTGGGACGACACGCTTTCTCATCTTCACAAGCTCGATGATGCGCTTGCCGGATCTCCGTTGCGCCCGCAATTCGACGCCTATGCGGTCTCTCTGATCCGCCCGGAATTCGATCGCCTCGGCTGGGATGCGAAGCCCGGCGAAAGCTTTCTGGAGTCCCTGCTGCGCCCGCAACTGATCGGCGCACTGGGCCGCTACGGCGACAAGGATGTGGTGGCGCAAGCCGCCAGCCGCTTCGCCGAATTCGTGAAGAACCAGGCCTCCTTGCCCGCCGCGTTGCGCGGGCCGGTGCTGAACATCGTCGGCCACCACGCCGACCAGGCCACCTACGACACGTTGAAAGCGCTCGGCACAAAGGCCACAAGCACGGAGGAAAAGCTGCGCTATTTCGGTGCCATGGCCTCCGCCTCCGACCCGGCGCTGATCCGCCAGACCGTCGCTTTTGCCGGCACCGGCCAAGTGCCCAATGGGCGCGTGCCGATGTTCCTGTATGTCGCTTCGGCAAGCTCAGGCTCACCGGACATGCTGTTCAAACTTGTTCAGCCGCATGAGCAAGAACTGGACAAGCTTCTGCCGCCCGATGGGCCAAGCCCGAACGTTCTCGTTGCCGCCGCCGCCGGATCGAGCAACCCCGACATCGCCAAGGCGGTGCTGGCCGACAAATCCAGCTCGGCCTCGACGGGCAGCCACATCTGGGCACTGCGGGTTGCCGACATGATCGAAACCAACGCCGATCTGCGCAGGCGCGCGCAGGATGCGCTCGCGGTGTGGTTAAAAGACAAGTAAGCGTTCTTTTTTGAAAAAAAGAACCAAAAAACTTTTATTCCTGCGCCCGCGGAACGATCCAGGCCATGGCCTCGATCGTGGGAAGCGGCGGAAAAACAAAAGTCTTTTGCTTCTTTTCTTCAGAAAAGAAGTCCTTCCTTCTCTTCCTCCGCCGCCTCGAATGTCGGCGCCGCCGCACTGCCCAGCCGGCGCAGCATCTCCAGCACCTCCGCTCCGGGCCTCGGTTTGCTGAAATAATAGCCCTGCAGCTCCAGGCAGCCTTCGGCGATCAGCGCATCCAGCTGATCCCCCGTCTCCACGCCTTCCGCATTCACCGCCATACCGAGCGAACGACCCAGCCCGATCACCGCGCGCACGATCGCCAGGCAATCCTGCCTGTCGGTCATGTTACGCACGAAACTCTGGTCGATCTTGATCTTGTCGAACGGGAAACGCCGCAAATAGCCCAGCGAGGAATAGCCGGTGCCGAAATCATCCATCGCGATCCGTACGCCCTGCGCCTGCAACGCGTGCAACGTGGTCAGCACCTGTGCCTCGTCCGCCAGCATGATCGATTCGGTGATCTCCAGTTCCAGCAGCCGCGGCGGCAGGCCGCTCGCGGCCAGCGCTTCCTGTACTTCGCCCACCAGATTGCCGCGGAATTGCGAGGGCGAGAGGTTCACTGCCACTTTCAATGGCGCCGGCCACTGCGCGGCCTCGGTGCAGGCGCGCAGCAGAACCCAGCGCCCGATCGCCGGGATCAGGCCGATCTCTTCCGCCAGCGGTATGAATTCCGCGGGGCTGACCAGGCCGCGCACCGGGTGGCGCCAGCGCACCAGCGCCTCGAAGCCCGTGATTCCTTCGCGGCCCCGCATCAGTGGCTGGTAAAACACGTCGAACTGTTTGAGCGCCACCGCCTCGCGCAGGTCGCGTTCAAGTTCCCGCCGCGCTTGCATGCGCAGATCCATGTCGGCCTCGAAGAAGCGCCACGCGCCGCCGCCCTCCGCCTTGGCGCGATACAAGGCCAGGTCGGCGGATTTCAGCAATGCCTCGGCGGTATCCAGCGTCTCTCCGCCGATCGCGATGCCCACGCTGGCGCCGATCGATAGTGTTTGGCCCTCCAACAGAAAATTTTCTGCCATGGCAGTGATCACGCGATCGGCCAGGTCGGTAGCCGCCGCCGCCTGCGCCTCGTTGGGCGGCCCATTTTGCACGATGGCAAACTCATCACCACCCAGCCGCACCACAACATCGGTGGTCGAGCAACAGGCGCGCAGGCGTTCGCTTGCCTCGCATAGCAGCGCGTCGCCAGCCGGATGGCCCAGCGTATCGTTCACGATCTTGAACCGATCAAGATCGATGCACAGCAATGCCACGCCACGCTCCGCCCGCGGATCATCCAGGATCGCGCGCATATGTTCGGCGAAGAACAGCCGGTTCGGCAGGCCGGTCAATTGGTCGTGCCGCGCCATATAGGCCAGGCGCTGCTCGGCCGCCTGGCGTTCCGTCACGTCCTCATAGGTGGCCACCCAGCCGCCGCCGGCCACCGGCGATTGCGACACCGATATGTTTCGTCCATCGGGCAGCTCGCAGGCGATATTCTGCACCAGGCCATCGCGCGCGGCATCCACCAGCATGTCCAGCCCGGCGCTGCGCAAAACCGCCTCGCTCGTGGCGCCGATCGGCGGAGACCCGAACATGTCGCCAAACCGCCGGTTGGCCACCAGCAAATGGCCGTTCGCATCGAACAGGCAGAGACCTTGCGTCATGTTGGAAAGCGCTGCCTCCATCTGCGCGTGCTGGGCGGCGATTTCACCGGCATGATGGGCCGCCTGCTGATCCATCAGCGCCTTGATGCGCGCGATGCCGGCGGCGATGCTCTCCTGCATCACCGCCAGCGCGCGCAGCAGATCCGCCGTCTCGCCCTTGCCGCGCGGCACGATCGGCGTATCCAGCTTGCCGGCGGCAATCGATTGGGCCACGCGCACGGCGGCCCGCACCGGCGGCGCGATCAGATGGTTCACCAAGAACGTGATGGCCAAAGCGAGCAGCATACTGGCCAAAATCGCAGCGCGAGTACGGGTGACCTGGCTTTCCACCATGTGGCTGAAGCCCGTGTAGAAATGGTAGCCGTCATCGGCAAATTTCTCGACCAAATTCTCGAACTCGGCACGCACCCGGGCCGCGCCCTCCGCATCCTCGCGGAGATGCGGCAGTACCTGCCTTATATGAAACTGCAGCCGCAACGTCTGCGCGCGGCCCGATGGCGTCATTGCGCGATCACGGACCACGTCGAGATCGTCCTGCATATTCTGCTCGGCCTTCAGGTCGTCTGCCTGCGGGAAGCCCGGCTGCCGTGCCTTGTAGCTCAGGTCCGAAAAGGCGACTTCGGCCGAGCGCAGGGAGCTCACTGCCTGGAAGGAATTATCGTATATATTCTTTGCCAGGTTACCAAGCCGCCGCTCTGCGTCCTGCGTGTATAGCCCCAGCAGGCAGGTGAGCAGCGTCAACGCCAGGCAGCCGGCCAGAATCTTGATGCGGATCGTCATCGGCGGGCCTTACTGCACGTCCACATCGAGATGCATTTTGGGGTGGATATGGCAATGCACGGCGAAGTGGCCGCTGACGGGGAATGTAACGTTCACCACCGTGCCCGGCTCCTGCTCCTCGGAGTCGAAACTGAATTGGGGCGTTTCGATATAGATTTCGTGGGTGAAATCGTCCTCGTTGCTGAAATGCAGCGTGCCGCCGCGCAACAGGCTGACCTCAGCCACCGAAAACGCCCGGTGCTGCTGGATGATCGTGCTGCTATCCGCGGTCATTGCACCGAGCGGCAACGCGGCCAGCCCCGCCACAACGCCCTTCATGCAATCAACCCAAAGCGGCCCGGCACGGCTAGCGTGTGACAATGTCGCGCTCCAGCGGCGCGAGCCGTGCGAGGAAACGGTTCTGCACATGATAGGGAACGCCGGCACGGTCCATAGCGGTTTCAAGATCTTCCACAACCGCATTGAAATGCGCCTGGTTTATGGCGAGCCCCTTATGCGCCCGCTTCATCGAATGCCCTTTGTAGATGCAGGGCCCGCCGGCGATCCGGCACAGATAGGCGGTGAAGCGCGGCTGGAGGAAATCGCGGTTGATATTGTCGAAATCGCCCGATATGCGCGGATCGGTGAAATAAATGTCGAGCGCGTTGCTGGCGATGCGTGCGATGCCGGGCTCGCCGCCCAATTGCTCGAACAGGCTATCGGTGGCGCGGGCACTGCCATAGGCACCCAGGAAAAGCACGGCCGCAAAAACCACCCGCATCATGGCCTAAAACCCTGTTTGCAGTGAGACATAGATTCCGTTCTGATCGCCCTGCCGCGCAATTGGGCCGAGTGCGACGAAGGCCAATGTGGCGGAGAGGTTCTTGGATAAAAAATACGCGGCAAATGCGTCGTACGCCGTGCCTTCGCGCGCGAAACCGAGATTGTCAGGCTTGCTGCGGATTTCCGCGCCCACCGCCAGCCGGCGGGTCACGAGATAGGCGGCCGACCCTTCGAACTGCGCCGAATAGCTGCCGTCACGATCGCCGCCGAAACCCAGTATGCCGAATTGGTTGGCCTTGGTGCCGCGCAGCGTGGCGTTCAGCAGCAGGCTCTCGGCGAGAAAGAGTTTTGTGGCGGCGACATAGACATCAGCGCCGTCGGCACTCTGCGCGCCGATCGCATGCAACACGGCATGGCTGCCCGCCGCCTTCCATTGCACACCGGCCGAAACCTCGGGCATCCAGCTATCCTGGTCGTACACCGCGTCGCCGAACAGGCGCAGCTTGGCGCCCACCACGTCCATATTGAACGTATAGCCGTCGCCCAGGCCCAGGCGCCCGCCGGCCGATCCGGTATCGAACCAGACATGCGCGTAGGAGAGTTCGATCCGGTCATAGAACCCGGCGCTGGCGCCCACCGAGCCAAGCCCGAAATCGTTCAGGCCGATCATGGTGCCGTGCAGCGTGGCGCCGATGGCATCGCGCGTTTCATAGCCGGAAATCAGCGCCCAAGGTGCCAGACCGCCGCCGGCCGCCCCTTCCACCTGGCTCACCCCCTCGGTTGCCAGCAAACGCCCGCTCTCCTGTGCGGCCGCGGTATGAACGCACGCGCTCAGGATGAGTCCGGCCGTCGCCGAAATCAGACCTCTGGCAGTCCGAAAGGAATGTGGCTCGCGTTTCGCCATGACCTAACGCGCCTGTTTCGAGGCCCCCCACGCATTCTGAGAAAACGTATCAGGAAGCTTTATACACATGGAAGCACAAACTGCACGTAAAGGTTGTATACTTTACTGAGTCATCTAGTGTTCCGGCATAGACAAGCTGAGCAGGCAGCAAGCCAAAAGATCTCATTAAATGAATATCTTATAACATTTCCAGCGCTACAGACCGGGCTTCGCGGCTCCCTGCAACCTATCCGGCCCATCACGAAAGTGTGAACAGTAAGTCGTTCTTTTCTGAAGAAAAGGACCAAAAGACTTTTATGCCTGCGCTGGCGGCCATATCTCCGCCATGGCCTGCCAACCGGGGAAGCGGCTGGGGAACCAAAGTCTTTTGCTTCTTTTCTTCAGAAAAGAAGATTCTTAACTAAGCTGCACCGGCGCGGATGCTCTCATAGAATCGGACATCCGTTTCAAGCAGGTGCCGCAGTCTGCCAATGGCAGCCGGGTTGTTTTCCAGGGCCAGTCGTTCATCCGAGGCGCTGGTGCGGTTCTCATGCACATCCGGCAGCAATGGCAGGCCGAGTGTTTCGCCAAGGCGAGGAATATCGGTGCCCCGCCGCTCGTGAAAGCCGATGAAGTCGAAGCGCTTCATGTCGAAGCCGCCGAAATACGTTTCCGATTGGAGACATGCGAATTCCGGATAACGGGCGAAAGCGAAGATATCAGGCTTTTCGCGCAGGAAGCGGCCGTGCACGGGGTTTCCCTGATCCGCGAGGTTACGCCAGAAGAAGTAGATCGAAATCAGGTTCTCAACCGGTTCGCGAAGGAACGTTGTCATCAGCGCCTGCGGGCTGGCGTAGCGTTGCGGCCTGAAATGGCCATGCACGATGTGTTTGCCCTCGGGAAAAGGTAGTATGTCGCGCCCGGAATCGATCAGCGGATCATGATCGTAATCCATCGCCAACCTGTCCGGCAGTAGCGCCCTGAGCTGCGTCAAAAGCGAGGCTCCGCCCGCCTTCGGAAAATGCACGATAACGACTTTTTCCGTGGATGACAGAGTTCGCGATTTAGGCGTTCCGTTCATGCAGCCTGATACCCAAGAACCAAAAGTTTTTTGGTTCTTTTTTTCAAAAAAGAACATTCTTCCTTCACTTCCTTGCCACCGGCTCAAACCGGTAAGGGCTGTCGCTCTCCAGATTCGGGTCCAGCGCCAGCCGGTGTTCCAGCGGCGGAAACGCCCGGCTGCGGCAATTCTGCCGGTCGCACAGCCGGCAAGAGAGCCCGATTCCCACCGCCGCGTGCTCCAAGTTCAGCAGGTCGGCATAGACCACGTCGCCGGCATGGGCCACGTCGCAGCCCATGGCGATCACGTGTGTGGGTGGCGGCTCGCCCCAAGCGGCGGCAGGCCCTTCGATGCAGCGAGCGAAGCAAAGGAACGTGGCGCCATCCGGCAATTGCGCCACCTGCACGCGCAGCGCGCCCGGTGTCGCGAAGGCGGCGTGCACCACCCAGCGTGGGCACGATCCGCCATAGCGGGCGAACGGGAAGCCGCCGGCGGAAAACCGCTTGCTCACATTGCCGGCCGGATCGACGCGCAGGAAAAAGAACGGGATGCCCCGTGCGCCAACCTTCTGCAGGGTGGAAAGCCGGTGGCAGGCCTGCTCGAACGAAACACAGTAGCGCGCGGCGAGGGCATCCAGGTCGTGCCGCAGCACGCGGGCACTTTCCAGATACGGGCCATAGGGCATCAGCAGCGCGGCGGCTGCGTAGTTCAGCAGGCCGATGCGGATCAGGCTGGCGGCTTCCGGTGTGCTCGGCGCGATGCGCGAGAGCAGCGCCTCGACCGCATCCCGCGCTTCCAGCAGGATCAACTGGAACGCCATATGGAAGCCGCGGCTTTCGCGCGGCAGTTGTTCCGAAAGCGTAAGGCTGCGTGTTTCCGGCTCGTAGCGTCGCAGCGCGTCCTCCATCGGGATCACGCGGACGGAAACCTGGTGCCGCCGGCGCAGGCGTTCGGCGATGGCGTGGTTGATTTCCGCGGGGGCCACGTTCAGTTCGGTGCCGATCGCATCCGCGGCATTTTCGAGCTCGCCAAAATAATTGCCGTGCTCGTGGAAAACATCGCGTGCCTCCTCGTTGGGCAGCAGGATCCGCCGGCCGGAGGGCAAAGCGAGCCCGCTCGCATCCTCGTTCGCCACCCGCCATGCGCGATACAGCGCCAGCACGCCGCGGGCGGCGTTTGGGTTGGCAGCCACCGCCTCCAGCTCCGCATCGGGGATTTGTTCAGCGCCAATCTGCGGGTCGGAAAACACCTCGCGCAGGCCGATCTCCAGCTCCCGCTCCTGCGCGCCGGAAAGCGCGGCGAGGTCCACGCGCAACATTTCAGCCAGCTTGATGACAAGGCTCGCTGTCACGTTGCGCTGATCGTGCTCGATCAGGTTCAGGTAGCTCGGCGAAATGCCAAGCCGCGCCGCGAGCGATTGCTGGGAGAGGCCTTGCTCGGTGCGGAGGCGCCGCACGGTGCGGCCGATCAGGGGACGGGCCATGGAGATGTTGCCTGAGCAGGCGCCGTGGCCCGCGAATGAACGGTGAAGCTGGTTATGGGGCGGGTGGCAAATTCGCAACCCAGACGCCAGGTTTTCCATGCCCGGACCGTCCGCCGGCATTCATAAACCCTTGATACGCCTGGGGCCAAGTTTCCGCCCCACCGATTGACATACTTTACAAGTTTACACCGCCGCCGGTTAACCCGCCGACAGGATAATGACAGTGCACGACCGACACTCCTATCTTCCGCAGCTGCGAAGGCCGATACCCGGCGTTGTAAATGGCCTTGCCTTTAAGGATACCCAATGACCTTCTCAAAGCACACCATGGCCCCCGACGGCTCCGGCACAGGTGGCGGCTCTGGCCCCGATCGCTTCGCGGGCATCCGCCGCGACTATACGCCGGCCGATGTGGAGCGCCTCTCCGGCAGTTTTCGGATTCGCCACACGTTGGCTGAAATGGGCGCGCAACGCCTGTGGCACCTGCTGACCACCGAGCCTTACGTGAACACTTTGGGTGCCCTCACCGGCAACCAGGCCATGCAACAGGTCAAGGCCGGGCTGAAGGCGATCTATCTCTCCGGCTGGCAGGTCGCGGCTGATGCCAACCTCGCCGGCGAAATGTATCCCGACCAGTCGCTCTATCCGGTGAATTCAGTCCCGATGGTGGTGCGCCGCATCAACAACGCGCTGCGCCGGGCGGACCAGATCGCCCGCCTGGAGGGCGATGCCAGCCAATACTGGATGGCGCCGATCATCGCCGACGCGGAAGCCGGTTTCGGCGGCGCGCTGAACGCCTTCGAGCTGATGCGCGCCATGATCGAGGCCGGCGCCGCCGGCGTCCATTTCGAGGACCAGCTGGCCAGTGAGAAGAAATGCGGGCATCTGGGCGGCAAGGTTCTGGTGCCGATCAGCCAGCACATCCGCACGCTGAACGCCGCGCGCCTTGCCGCCGACGTGGAGGGTGTTTCCACCATCCTGCTCTGCCGCACCGATAGCCACGCGGCCCAGTTGCTCACCACGGACGTGGACGAGCGCGACCGCCCCTTCCTCACCGGCGAGCGCACCCAGGAAGGGTTCTTCCGCATCAAGCAGGATATCGGCGTCGATTACGCCATCGCCCGCAGCCTGGCCTACGCCCCCTATGCCGATCTGCTGTGGTGGGAAACCAGCGAGCCGAACCTGGCCGAGGCCGAGCGTTTCGCCAACGAAATCCACCGCCAGTTCCCCGGCAAGATGCTCGCCTATAACTGCTCGCCGAGCTTCAACTGGAAGAAGAAGCTGCCCGAGGACAAGATCGCCGACTTCCAGAAGGCGATCGGCTCCATGGGCTACAAGTTCCAGTTCGTGACGCTCGCCGGCTTCCACAGCCTGAACTACTCCATGTTCCAGCTCGCCAAGGGCTACAAGGAGCGTGGCATGGCGGCCTATTCCGAGCTGCAGCAGGCCGAGTTCGCGGCCGAGAGCGCCGGCTACACCGCCACGCGCCACCAGCGCGAGGTGGGCACCGGCTGGTTCGATGCGGTTGCCACCACAGCTGCCGGCGGTCAGTCATCGACCACCGCGATGGCCGGCAGCACGGAGACCGAGCAGTTCCACGAAGCCCACTAGACCGCAGGGTGGGCTGCGCTTGGGCAGCCCACCAACTCGGCTTTGGCGACGTTCAAGAGAAAGTAAGCAGTTCTTTTCTGAAGAAAAGAACCAAAAGACTTTTGTTTCTTCGGCTGGTAGGACGATGGTGACTAGCTTCGATCGTTCCGCAGGCGCAGGAATAAAAGTTTTTTGCTTCTTTTTTTCAAAAAAGAAGTGCTTTCCTTTGTTGGTCCGCCTTCACCCGATTGCCCTGCGCACGGCATTTCAGCCCTTGCATGGTCTCCCGCTTTGCGGCAACCCTCAGCCCTTATCGAAGGGAGTGAGCTTTTCGGCATGCAGCAGTTGCGATGGCTTGCCCCAGCTCCGGATTTCCGCACCCGCCTGCGGGCATTGGCCGCGGAGACGGACGATATATGGCCCAAGGCCGTGGCCCTTGCCAACACACAGATCGATTTCACCCGCACCAACGCGCTCGATGAAACGGTGCGCCGCCGGCTGGATGGCTCGCCCCCGCCAGGGCTTACAACCAAGCCCGTTCGGTTGGCGGTGCTCGGATCGTCCACGCTCGCGCATCTGCATGCCGGCATACGCGTGGCCTGCCTGCGCCGGAATATATATGCCACGACCTACGAAAACGATTACGGGCAATATCTGCAGGAATTGCTCGATCCCAATTCGGGCCTGCACGCATTCAAACCCACCGCCGTGCTGCTGGCGTTCGACGCGGCTCACCTCACGCAAGGGCTGCACGCCGCACTCTCGGATAACGACGCCAAGGCGGCCTTCGAGGATATCTGCCAGCGACTGGTGCAGTGCTGGACATTGATACGCGACGCTTTCGGCTGCCCCATCATGCAGCAAACCGTGCTCGACCCCTTCCCCGCCCTGCTCGGCAATAACGAGCATCGGCTGCCAGGCTCCAAATCCCGCTTCGTGGCGCGGCTGAATGCCGCCTTGCGCGCGCTTGCCGATGCGCATGGCGTTGACCTGGTGGCACTCGATGACCAGCTTCGGCGTGACGGGCTTGCGACCTGGCACGATCCGTCGCTGTGGCACCGCTCCAAGCAGGAGGTCTCGCCGGCGCTGTCCCCCACCTATGGCGAGCTGGTGGCGCGGCTGATCGCGGCCCGCCAGGGGCGATCCTATAAATGCCTCGTGCTCGATCTGGATAACACGCTGTGGGGCGGCGTCATCGGCGATGACGGGCTCGATGGTATCGTGCTCGGCCAGGGCAGCGCATTGGGCGAAGGTTTTACCGCGGTGCAGGAATACGCGAAAGACCTGGCACGGCGCGGAATCATTCTTGCTGTCAGCTCCAAGAATGACGAGGCAAATGCACTGGAGCCTTTTGAAAAACATCCCGAGATGGTGCTGCGCCGCACCGATATCGCAAGCTTCCGCGCCAACTGGGACGACAAGGCGGCCAACATCCGGGCAGTGGCCGAGGAACTGAATATCGGCCTCGATTCCCTCGTATTCCTCGATGACAATCCGTTCGAGCGCAATTTCGTGCGCGAACAACTGCCCATGGTCGCCGTGCCCGAAGTGCCGGATGATGATCCGGCGCTGGTGCCCGGCGTGCTCGCCGATGCCGGCTATTTCGAAAGCCTCGCAATCACCGATGATGACCGGCAAAGATCGGCGCAATACCAGGAAAACCGCGCGCGCGAACAATTGCGCGCCACTGCCACGGATCTCGATAGCTATCTGCGCGCGCTCGACATGCGCATGGTGTGGAACCGGTTCGATAGCGTCGGCCAACAGCGCGTGGTGCAACTGATCAACAAGACAAACCAGTTCAACCTCACCACACGCCGCCACACCGATGCCGATGTGCAGGCGGTGATGGCCGATCCCAAAAGTTTCGGGCTGCAGATACGCCTGCTCGACCGCTTCGGCGATAACGGCATCATCGCCATCGTGATCGGCCGCATGCTGGATGACGAGGCGGTGACGATCGATACCTGGCTGATGAGTTGCCGCGTGCTCGGCCGCCAGGTGGAACCCACAACGCTGAACCTGATCGCCGAACAGGCCCGCGCATTGGGCGCAAAAAAACTGATCGGCGAATATATTCCAACCAAGAAGAACGGCATGGTGCGCGACCATTATGCGAAACTCGGCTTCACGGTCGTTGAAACCAGGCCCGATGGCGGCAGCATTGCCGAACTCGATCTGACGCGATACGAGCCAGCATCCACGTTCATCCACGTTGCGGAAGGCGCCTACGCATGACTGACGAAACCAAAATCTACGCGGATCTGACCGAGATTTTCAACGATGTGTTCGCGACCGATAATATGAAACTCACGCCCACGCTATCCGCCAAGGATGTCGCGGGCTGGGACAGTTTCAAGCAGATCGAGATCATGGTTTCAGTCGAGGAGCGGTTCAACATCAAGCTGAACACGAAAGAGATTGATTCTCTTAAATGCGTGGGTGATCTGGTGAACGTGATCTCAAAGAAGGCAGCCTAGACAGGAAAGAAAAGAAAGCATCTTCTTTTCTGAAGAAAAGAAGCAAAAGACTTTTATTCCTGCGCTCACTGAACCTCGTAGGAGCCTCACATATCATCAACGCCGGTAAGACGCTCTCACAAATCAAATATAGTGCCGGGCTTAGCTTGGCCGCTCGGTCGATGGCGTTTGTGTCTGCGCCAGCGCTTTGTAGGCGCGCGCTGTATCCCGTGCCTTCTCGGGCGTCACGAGCGGAGGGGGCGGCAGTCCGAACGAGCTATCACTCATTATCCTCTCCTATCCCCATCACGCCTCATACGCATCCAGCATGTTGAACAAATTCCTGAAATCCTTCAACTCCGGCACCAGCCGCTCGTCGCCGGAACTACCCGTAACCGGGCAACCGATAAATCCGTACACATGCCCAAGCTTGTTGGCGAGCGTCCAGAAATCGGGCCGGAATTCATCCTCCGGCATCAATTCAAGAACTTTGACGCCCGGATAGCTGAACACAAGGTTGCTCAGGCCACCGCCATGCGCGCCCACCACATAAGCCGCTTCCTGGAACAGTTTCAGCTGCTGCTCGTGCGTCAGATGCTCGAGCTGCACATGTTCGAAACCCTGCACGGCCAGGAAACGCTCCACCTCATGCCGGTCGGACACGCTGCCGGCGCCTGCGCGCTTGATGTAGATGCGCCGGCTGCGCTCCCCTGGCCCGCCAAAAGGCTGCAATACGCGTTCACGAAAATCCCTGAGCTGATCAGCCGGGATCGTCTCGGGCGTGGGGCGGTCCATGAAAATCACGTCGTCCACCCAGACCACATCCGCACTGCTTTCCACCGTCGGCAGCCGGCCAAAACCTAGCAGCTTCATCATCTCGCGATGATTGAACGAGGTCGGCCGGCGCTGCATCTGCAGCAATGTGCCGGGCAGCAACAACCGGCTGGTGCGCGGCACCTGGCGTGTCATCGCATCGAGCGCAGGCATCGCGCCGGTCAGCCAGGCGGTGTAGCTATTCAGATGGCCGTCGTAGAAAACCAATAAAGGCCCTTCCAGCTTGGGCGCTTCATGGATCACATCGCGGTCCACCCAGATCTTTGCATCGCGGCGCACAAAGCCGATCGGCAGGGCCGGCGAATCGTCCAGCACGCCGATGTCGCTCCAGCTCCCGTCCTGGTCGAAAACAAAACCCTCGCAGCCGCGGCTTAGCGCCACATATCGCTTGGGTTCCCGCCGCATCTGGCAGGTGTTGCTCACAAACCCGATCGGCGTCGTGCGTGCCTGGCCCACATAGCGCACGAACAGGTCGTTATCCTTGGCCCGCATCACGATCGGTGGTGAAGCGAAGCGGGCCTCATCGGGCGGCAAGGTCAGCCGGCAATTGGTGGCGCGCATGAAAGCCTCGCGCGTCTCCACCTCCAGCGGTGGCGGCTGCCGGCGCGGGATCAGCTCGAAATGCAGAGTCGGCGCCAGGTTCTTGGGCAGCGAATTGGCAAGCTCGATGCTCTCGGCGCTCTCGTCGCCCGGCCGCACAATGAACGAGGCCGGCGGCATATAATATGTGCCGCCCGCGGGCGAGGCCCCCCGCCGCGTATACGAGGCAAGCGGCAGGCACACCGCAAGGTCCAGATGCACCGGTCCAAGCTCAAGCCCGAAGCCTGCGGAAACCCGTATGTCGGCTTTTTCCAGCAAGCGGCTGCTGGGCCGAACACGCCACCGGTTTTCAAGGATATGCCGCAGATCCGCTAGGTCGTTGGGGCCAAGCAGTAAAAACGTTTCCCAGGGCGCCTGATCCTCCTCAACCTCGAAATTGAGATCGCGATGGGTCGGTGCCGCGCGCAAATAGCGGTTTCCGCTGCGCAAACGTACGGTGCCCGGCCGGTCCGACGGCTCCATGTCCAACTCGCCAAGCGGCGTCTTCAACGGTTTGGCCGAGGTCGCATCGAACGAAAAATCCGTGCCGTCCGTATCGGTGAGCCACAGCGGATCCTGCACCAGCCGGTTCCGCCGTGAATCCACCCGCACGACCGCACCGTGCCATGTGAGAACGTTCATCGAGCCGATTTCCGATCGGCCACGATTTCATCACCGAAAGGCCGTAGATCGTTTATAAAAAGATACGCGCGCAGGCACAAGCATTTTGTAAACGCGATTATTTCTCAACGAAGGCTTTTTCGATCACATACTCGCCTTGCTTCGTGTTGGTGCCCTCCACCCAGTCATGCTGCCTGAAAAACGTATTGAAATCAGTCAACAAGCCAGGGCTCCCGCACAGCATGATCCGGTCGCCCGCGCGGTCCAGCTTCTCCAGCCCCAGATCGGCTTGCAATTGGCCATTGAACATCAACTCGGTCACCCGGCCCTGATGCCTGAATGGTTCTCGCGTCACGGTTGGATAATAGATCAGCTTTTCGCGCAAAAGTTCGCCGATCAACTCATGTTCGCGCAGGGCGTGCTCGATTTCGTTCTGGTAGGCGAGTTCCGCCACTGTCCGGCAACCATGAACCAGCACGACGCGCTCGAATTTATCGTAGGTCTCCGGGTCCTTGATCAGGCTCATGAAGGGTGCGAGGCCCGTGCCAGTGCCGAGCAGATACAGCGTGCGTCCCGCCAGCAGGCTTTCCGACAGCAGGGTGCCCACCGGCTTGCGCCCGATCAGCACCGTATCGCCCGGCAGGATATGCTGCAGCTTGGAGGTCAGCGGCCCGTCCTGCACCTTGATGCTCAGAAACTCGAGCTGGTCCTCCCAATGCGCGCTCACCATGCTGTAGGCGCGCAGAAGAGGCCGGCCATCCACCGGAAGACCGATCATGGTGAACTGGCCGCTCTTGAAGCGGAAGGCGGGATCTCGTGTGCAGGTAAAACTGAAAAGCGTGTCGGTCCAGTGGTGAACGGTCAGCACGCGCGCTTCGTAATTGGCACTCATCGGCACTCACTTGTCGGGTGGACAATGGAATGTCCGCCACCCCCTCAAACCACAAATGTACGCTTACCCCAGGCTCACGTCACCCCCCGCCGCTCCAGCACCTCCATCGCCCGGCCCAAAATCTTGCCCGCCGCCGCATCCCAGGTAAACCGCGCCGCATGGGCCCGGCACGCGGCCGAAAGCGCCGGCCCCTCGCGCCGCCGCCGCGCCAGCAAGTCTTGCGTCGCCCGCCGCATGTCGGCCGCCGAGAGCGGGTCGAAATAGCTGCACACATCGCCGCCCACTTCGGGGATGCTTGAGCTCCAGGAGGCGACGCAGGGCGTTCCCGCCGAAAGGCTTTCCAGCACCGGCAACCCGAACCCCTCGAACAAGGAAGGGTAGAGCGTCGCCTCGGCACCAGCGAGCAGCCTGTATTTCGCCGGATCGCCCACGAACCCCGTGAAAAGGATGCGCCCGTTCGCCTTGGCCTGCTCCAGCGAAACGGGCAGGGCATGAAGCTCTTC
>Ga0116231_10008429_pt1 | contig 18107 bp, 9 predicted proteins | sample S1TSphgellanicum_2_FD_89695 | JGI IMG/M metagenome (GOLD analysis project Ga0116231, IMG submission 89695) | Host-associated microbial communities from peat moss isolated from Minnesota, USA - S1T2_Fd - Sphagnum magellanicum MG | ecosystem: Host-associated > Plants > Peat moss > Unclassified...
AAGAACATCCTGGGAAAGGACTGTGCCACCATTCGGTGGCACTTCCTTCCCCCCTTGTACTATTTGAATTCTCTTAATGTTTGAAGGGGCTGCTGCCTCCCTCCCCGCATGGGGTTCCCCTCCAGCTACACTGGGGTGTTGGTCTCTAGTCATAGTTACTCCCGCTGTTCTACCGGCGCTTGGTTGTTGGTCCCCAGTTGGTAAGTTAAAAGTGTGACGGGAATCACCTGTAGAAATTTCCGCTTTTGGCACCAATGTCTAGGAACAGGGACTGTGTTGCAATAGCCCTTCAGAAACACCAGCAGTCAGAGGTCTGCTGCTGTTGCATCCCATACCTCTTGCATCAATGGAAACAGTCAACAACTACCAAGTTGAAAGCCCTGTGGGGGATGGTTATTCACCACCATTCCATTCAGGCTCTTTAGAACTTAGTAGCTATTTCTTCTAGTGCTTAGGCTGTCCCAACTAGAGAGCATTAACTGTTCAACATGCCATAAGCATATGGGGATCAACTGCCACTAAACAGTTGCCATAGAGTGCATGAAAAGAGCCAAGCTATAGCCTGGGTGCACATTAGGAGCCCCTGGAACCTAATACAGATTACTGAGAAAAATCCGCAAAAAATGCTTTGACACTAATGCAACAAATAATGAGTGTGACACCTTGTGAGTGACACTCACAAAATATCAGACCATCACCTTCATCATGAATAGCAGTGATAAGCAGCCATGACTGCCCACTGATTTCCTTAGCACTTGATGGTGGGTACACAAGTATGTATTATCCATGACCTAGCTAACAAAAGAATCAATAGCCTCCTCATTCAAGCTTATGAGCCCCTCAAACCTGTGCACATCTGGCCTGAAGATAGTGACTTTTTGGCAATCTTCATACAACGTTGCAACTGCACAAGCCCAACATAACAATCCACTATTTAACTTCCTGGTCAACCAAGGATGACAAGGAAAAGCTGGTTGGACATACAACTCATATGTGCTGACCTAGATATAGAGAATAATCTTAGAGAAACGATCATCCCTTCATAATCTATCTTTGTTGAGTGAAATTCACCTCCTTGTTGGACAGACACCTCTATTTCTATTGCATCTTCATCCACGTCATCTTATGACTTTATTGTTTTGCACTTCATTCTGGGCTGCTGTTTCTGCCTTCATGTCCTCATCCCATGTAGGCATTTCAACAAATAATAAGATTAGCCATGGGATGCTTCCTTCTGTGCTCCCTTGAAATAGCCTTTCTTCACTACATTGTAGCCTTCAAACAGTCACTCTTTGAAGAGCATTAGATAGCCAAGAATACCATGATGAGGATTAAGAGCAATGCCAGGCACAGAAAATATTGTCAGTGACAAAAGTCAAGGTTCATGTAACACACTTAGCTACAGGGAACATTTCTTCAGCAACTGAAAATTTCTTAAATACCCTAAGGAAGTCCTGAATGTCAAGGGAACCACTGGCATCCTCAAAATCTGCTTTCTCCAACATGTATGCCACTTCAACTTTCTCTGCTAGCTTAAGTGCAAGTGTGCAACATTCACTGTCTATACCAACCTTCCTCACCTATCTCATTACAAGACTAGGAACAGTCATGACAAAGAACAATACTGGAAGGTGTGGTAATCTCATGCCAGGATGACAATTACAGCGAGATCAGGAGATTGCATCCATGGAGGACAACAGTTACAGAAACACAAGAGTTATAATAAACAAGGACTAGTAACCAAGGTGTGCTTTAACTCCAAATGGATATTGGAAGGTGAGGATCATGAACTGCGACAATCAGTCTCATGTCCAGAGGGAAAGGAGTCAATACAGAGATCCATACTTCCAGATGTCAAACAATACAGCCGCTCCTTGAAAGAACATTGGAGCCACAGGAGGAGTGGAACAAGATGAAAAAGTTCAGATTTGAAAGCTCACAGAGCCAACAGAGTAATCCACATAGGCCAATCAGCAATCTGAAACTCCTATCACCCAAACACTCCCTAAACTGAAGGTAGACTGGAATGCACTGTTAGTCCTTAAAACAATCCTTGCTGCTGTACCCACCATACACAGCCATTGACCATGAACACCATACTAAATCAGCCATGGAACACAGCATCAGCTCCCTGTTTGCAAATGCACTGTACAACATAACTTCTGTGGTTTGATCCAGAAATGTCCCTGGCTGCCAACCAACACCCAACAGGCAGCATAAACAAAGCCAGGTTCCACCAATAGTTTTGAATGAAGCACATATTCATTGAAGCAAATTTGGGAAACGTTACCTTGTAGTGTCACAACAGGTTATCTGGAAAGGGTTGGCTTCAAAATACACAGAATCTGTATGTAGCTTACCACCAGAACATTAGTGTGCATGGAAAAAAACACAAACCTTCTCACAAATTAAATCCTTACAATTCTTCAGGAATTCGTATTTTCAGCTGCTTTCAAGAACACTCCTCCTTTCTATAGAGCCTATGATTGCTGGTGCAAAATCTCACAACTGCAAGAAACAGATGAATAAAACCATGTGTCAAAAGTAAGCATCATCACCTCTCTTGTTTGGACCCAAGACAAACAAGTACAGTAACAGGTGCAGCCTAGACCCAGTGCCACCCTCAGCATTTCCCATGACAAAGAATCAGCAGTAGCTCTAGTTCTTTCATACAGCTCAAATGGAGTTCATATTAGTGGTGACCCAATCCCAAGACATGAGCTAATTCAACAATGCAAAATTCACTCTGTGACAACCTGCTACATCACCCTAAAGGCAGCATCACTGATATGTAGTTCATTGTAGTTGGCCAACCTCTAGATGCAAAGACCTAAACATATATCTTGGCCAACTACAAAAGCACTAAAGGAGTGGTTTGAATGATAGTAATAGATGCCAAGACCTGAATCCATGCATCTTCAGCCAGCATATTTTCACTCTGTATAGAGACCTCTAACTAACAGTAACAACCTGTGACACACTCTTATCCAACCTTTGGCACTTGCTTGAAGACAAGACATTGAAGAGCTTGAAAGTGTGAGCTAGGAGCAAGAAGAACTTCATCATCACTTAATTGTGTTCCAGTCTGGTCATTGATCTCATAGCCTTCACAAAAGTACAGCAGATCACTCAGTTGGCTAAACAAATGGCCCCTGGGGTGGGCATACAAAGCACTTGTTCTACTTTTGACAACTACTTCTGCATCCTCCACCAAGGCCCATACAAATTTCCAAAGCACAGAGAAAACATCATCACCACATCTGAAACAATAGATAAGAGAAAGTAGAGTTATTTCATATGCACTGAAACAAACATATCCCCTTCAACCACATTTTACTATGACATTGCAAAAATGGTCTAGTATGGAAGTTGCTAGATTTGGTTCGGAAGCTACAAAGTATCAAAAACAGTCAATCACATCCATGTGACCAAATACATAACACAATGTGGGAACATTCCTGATTATGTTATAGATATGTCACCAGGTAAAAAGTCTGCAGGGTACCTTCATGTAGCCAGCTGACCAAGCAGATCAATCAGGACCTCTGCAATTGTTCATAGTGTAGTAGGGATATAGGCTCTACTGATGGCCCAGTGTCCTCTGCAGCATTTTCGATTGCCTCACTGTCATTATCCACCATCTCCTTATTGTCATTAGCAAAGATAACTGAGCACTCCAAAACCTTCACAACAAGGTGAAAATGGTTTTAGGCAAAATGTGGACATTGCAATTTGTTGCTAGTAACAGAAATAAGTTTGAATAAGTTTGAAGAGCAGCAATTTTCAGAAACCAGGAAATCTGCAAATCATTCATAACATAGTAACGATATCAAATCCTATGAGGTGATACAAGGAGACCTACTTAAGAATCTAATATGCAGAGATGTACTGACCTCCAGAAATTCTTGCACCAAATATGCCAAAAAAATTAACCTCCAATTTATCCATTTGTGCCAGTGCCACTTGAAGGGCTTGTTTGCCAAATGTGCTTCCTTTTCCAGCAACTTTTTCCAGTGACCCAAAAGCTGGGAATACTGCAACAATTCCATCTACATGCCCTACCCCATACATTATTGCTGAACAACTTTCTCAAGTTCTCACTACATTTACATGTAAACTTGACAACAATTGCCAAAATCCTACAAATTCAGGTCTATTCCTGGGTGCCGTATTCTAGAATCACAGACTGAAGAGAAATGGTGACACAAGACATGAATACATTTGCACACACCAAGGTTTACAAGACCTGCTGGATGTGGACCTCTCATATGTGGCACATCTGCTTGTAATATCTGCATAGTTACAATTAGCTTGTGCAACAGTATTGTCTCTGAAGATCACCAAGGTAAAGGGCATTCTGAAGCTGCAGTGATACCAACTTCAGGACAGCTACTTGCACATTCGAGCATGCTCAAGGCATTGTACCAAATACACAAACTTTCTTACAAGGCTCTATCTCTTCCAAATTATAGCATGGCTCATGCACATGCAGTCAAGCTAGAGCAAAGTATGGCATAATCTATGCCTATCTGCTAGCAGCAAGTAATCCTGTATTCAAACTCTATGGAAAATGATGTGGAGTGAAAGGGCCCAGGTCACAATAGAACATACATCTATAAGAATGCAGAAAAATCTCAACAACAACACTATTCATCAGTGGCAGCTTGTCACAACAACCTTCATCATGAATATCAATGAGCTACCCTGGCTATCCACTGATTTCATCAACTCCCAAAGGTCGGTGTAGATAAATAATCGTCAGCTAAAACTTTCAGGCTAACTTTTCATCATTTATATTCCACAGATATTTGTAGACAGATGCCTAAGAATGAATTTGCACTGACTGACAAATACACAAGTAAATCCACTCACAAAGTCTCAGGTTCATTGGATCTTGAAGAAAGATTTGAAAAAAACCCTCAGAACTTCAAGGTTCCTTGAGAATGATAGAACCTTTCTTTTTCCTGGACCTTTGCATTAACCATGAGGATGATGGACATGACATGCTCAAAGGTAGCAGTGAGGATTGAAATGCAGTCACAAATTATTCTCCAAAATACTGACTGATCTCCAGCACCATATCACCTGAAGATGGAAGCTTGCAAAGTAAGTGTAAAATCTCCTCAGTAATACCTGTCCAATGCTGGGGATGCCCATGAAACACTTGCATGCTACCTAGAATTATCAGGTCCAGAGCAAAATTTGTGAACTACTGCAAGGAGACAAACTCATAATATGCAATGGTTGTCACAAGCTTCTGTTACAGAGGTGAAAAAAATCAGTGCATGGAATTCATAATTATAACAACTGTAATGGTCAACTTTGCCAACAATTTGGTTCCTTCAATTCTCCCATGTCTATTTTTCACTGGAAGTTATTGTGCTGATGTGCTGTGAGGTACTTGCTTCAACAATATGGACAGTTTCATAAAATCGTTGACAAAAGCTATGAATCTGCTTGTCGAGAGTTTTCAACATCTTTTCCCTGTAAATCCCAGCACCTGCACATGGTAGCCAATTGCTTCCCAGAATTGGAAATCACCAGTGACTTACTTTCTGTATGAACTCACTCTCTACTGTACTACATATTGACTGAGGTTCTGGGACTTGCATTCAGGCTGCCTCCTTTCATCACACATTTCAAGCAAAGCACCTTTCATACACTCCCTTGGGCAGATACACAGAGACAACTCTGCTTAATGGACAAGCACATTCGAGCAGCCAGCAAGGTCAAATGTGCTCAGGATGCATTTGATGTCAGGAAGCCCTGTTTACAAGAATATATGAGAAGGAATGAAAGAAAAGGGTTTAGGATTGTGCATATGTGAAGGAATGAAAGAAGAGCATTGCAAACAATCTTGTGCTAAACTCTTTAATAAGGGGAAGGATGATCAGCCCACAGTATGGACACAAATGCAGTAAGGATGACCTTGAAATCTGTGTTAGAGAGGGATGCATTTTGGTTAGGATTCCCATTTCAGAACAGTGCCCTGGTTACTATCCCATTACAAAATACAAAGTCTGAAACTGTTTAGATTCCCAGAAAAGGTCAGCTGCAATTCATGTTTGCAGAGGCTACTGGACACTCTCAACCAGGGAGCCTCATGAATGGCATGACTAGTTGCCATTACTCCCTGTTGCCTTCATCAACTCCAGATGGCAGGTGTAGATTAAGTATATAAGAATAGATCTGCTCAAAACATAAGGCAAACAATAATGTACAATTCTGCATCCTGAGTTTCTGTCACATTCCTAGAAGCAACAGGAAAACTTAGTCATCATGTTGAACAGCACCCATGAGGCATAGCTAATGACAAAATGTTTGAATGGAAAGCAAATCATGGTGCTACACACTGTGCTGCACATTAACAATTGCCTTGATGTTGTGGGACATTATTATCATGCATATAATATGCTTAACATAGACTTGACCAATGACTGTTTCATGTTGAACAACTGGAGTAGAACTTTATGGGGCCTTGGTTTGCATTGCAGCAGATGAAGTTTTGAGCAGATTACAGGAGCTCACCACCTCAGAACTGAAAACTGCAAACCCAAGAATTTGAAATACAGGTTCATATCAAACTGCATTGCAGAGAGAACTCAACTGTCCATTAATCATTACCTCTCTGGAACCCCCTTTCTCACAAGCTCCTCCAGCTTCACCCATCTTATGTGCAGTCAATTCTTCCAGTGCAACATATCGCTCCACCCCAGAGTCTGCCAACATCAACCTCAACCTCAGTGCTATGTATGATCTTATGCATGATATTACAGAAAATTTTGCATGCAGAAGGATGGAAAAGTTAACAAGCAACTGAATGTTGAAGTACCTGATAACTTCCTGTTGTCATTGATCATTTTTGGAATCATTTGGGATTCATATGCTATCACTTCCCCCTAAACATGTTTCTGCATGATCCTATTTGTCAAACTTGATCTAAACTTAAAGAAGAAGCTCCTGTCAAGTTTCTATAAACAAGTTGGCAGAATGGAGTAGTGAGGGTACATGAGCCATTGATGTTCCTTCCACTGAGGATGGTCCATCTTGACAGAAAACAATGGGTAAGTAGTGTACCCAAGGCTGCTGGTGAGGCAGACCTGTGATGCCTGTAAAAAAGTGGGGCAAATACTGTTGGTAGATTCATGTTAAAATAAAAGTACGGTGGCTCCAAATGTGTACAAGTTCAGCCAGCTAAAGAGACCCAATCTTCAACTCTCCATTCACAAAGCTAGCAATGTATGCACACAAATGCCATTCAGTGTACTAATACCCACACATTTCTATGGCACCTGGAAGAAGCAACTCCTTCTCTTGACTCCACTAGCCTTGAATGCCTATATGCCATAGTTCCTGGAATTCAATGTTGGATCAGATTTACAGAAGGATATGCATCCGCTTTTCCATGGCAAGCACTGTTGGACCTGATTCCATGGCAAATATCATGTCATCCCAAATACCTGACCAGGATCAAAGAACAATTATCTGTTTGCTGAACCAAGACTACACATGCTTTTTCATCCTTTCTATTGCAAACACCTTGTCTTCAGAACATAAAAGCTCATATGATCCAAGGCTAAGTTGTGACTCATAGCCCATTACATTTTGCTTGTTTTGTGCTTGATCCTGAGTGGAAAGGCAAGAGATAAGAGTGAGATTGAGAAGTATGAAAGGGTCCAGAGTTGTAAGAGATAAATTCTACCCTGATGTGAAGGATTAGGTCAAAGTTGAGACGCAACCGCTTGCCTATAGAAAGAATGAGGGATTGTTTGCTGATTCTGCTGCTAGTGCTACAGCTAGTGAAGTTCCTAGAGTCATCAATAGTGAGAAGCATTTGGTGCAGAGACACTAGAGCGTCAAAATCTTGTGATGAAGGTCTTGAGCCAAGTTACTTGTGCATTAGCTTGTGAACGCAAGTGGTCAACATTTGATTTCATTCACTCTAGAAAGAGGAATCGTTTGACCTCTAGCAGGTCAACAGATTTCATTTGTGTTTAGGAACATTAGGTTGAGAGACAAAGTCTTTGATCCAAATTACAAAGAGTCTTACATTGAATAGACAGATCAGATTGAAGAAGAAGGTTTGTAAAGTTGTAATGTTTTTGAAGTTTTCTGGTTTGAGAGTTCCATAGAGTAATTATGGAATTCTAAATATTTCCCCTTTTTTTGTTGAATCATGTACTTGACGTCCTCGGACTTTTGATGCATCATGTACTCACATATTGGGGGACTCAAATTCTAGTACTCGTACTTTGTTCTCTATAACCTTGGTTGTTGTGTTGTACTAAAGGTGTTGCTTGTAAATGGTGATAAGCTGTAACAATCTCACAGTTCAATTCGTACGAGCCACTTGCATGCCATCTTCAACCAATTACTACAATTATCTATTGGAGAGAAGATCCCATAAGACCCCAAGTGCCGTGCAAATGTGGCATGAACAAAAGATTTGAAGGTTTATACAGGGCAGTAAAAGAAAGCTAAATTTGTTGTCTAGGTGCAAACAGGAAGTACAAGTGGCATCACTTGATCTATCAATAGGAGAAAGACTGTTTCTTGGCAGGGCAGAAGCATCTCATCTAGAGATATTGTCTCACACCCTAGCCATGTCTAAATATGTTTTAGTGAATAAACCGACAACTTCATTTGTGTGCAACCATTGACAATCACTGTCCCCCAGGGAGAGGCAATCAGGCACAATGTACACAGAAGCAAACTAATACCTATTCCTTGCATATATGTTTGGGCATGCCAAGACCTGTCATGATCATTAAGGAAATTTGAACAGACTCCAGTTCCAAAATCGTAAAATTTTCAGCATCTACCTTCATGGCAAAGAGTGCAATCAATCAACGTGGAGTAGAACTGCCAACACAGAAAGCTAGGGGCCTGTACGGAGGATGGTGCTCACCTTCGCCTATTCACAAAATGTGAATGAGGTGAAGGCTGGACAAAGTTTATGTTGTGAAATATATGAACGCACCAAAGTTCAAAGCCAAAAAGTTCATAGTAGTTTTATGAGGGCTTGAATACCCCATCCATCTTCACCAACACAAAAGCAGCAGGTTGCTGAACACCCAAGTCTACTTTCAAAAGCATTGGCTATCCCTTTATCGTGGAGAGTCGAGACTGGAGAGGGCTACAGGAAAATGGAGGGAACTGGACTTGGAATTGTTTAAAGTTTAACCACAGCAAAGGATGATGAGATACAACAAATATAAATAGCAGGGTGCCCTGCAAGGCACTGCAGCGTTCTCTAGTATTTTTAACGTTAAAAAGTTCTAGGGTTTTAGTGTAGGGTCTCTAGGGAGGTAGGCAACCTAGTGCCACTTCCAATTTTGTGGGCAGTCGATGAGCAAAAGCCCTTCTGTTTATGTCTCAACTTCACTATTAGTGGGTGTCAAACCATGGCTTATGTTTTTGAAATTGTTGTTTTTTTTTGTTTATGGTTGCATGAATTTGAAAGGAATCAATGAGAGGAGATCATCCCCAGTTAACTTTAATGCCCTTTTTACACAACAATTGCGTGTCTTATTGCTTATGTCAAAAAGGTGTAATGTGTGGTGAAGTATAAAGAAACATTCCAAGATATTAGTGCTAAGCTACAAGTTGACTTTGCAATTCCATGGTGTGTACCTCAATAATGAACTATCTACATAAACATTAAAAGCTTACACAAACAAACAATTGGATCCATTTAGCACTTGAAGGATGGAATCCCTTTGAGTACAATACAAGTCATGACCTCTTGAAATGTTTGAAAATTAATTTGAATGTCCTAGCCAAGGTGGGGTTTCAATCATAAATTTGGGATCTAGTTTCCAAATCAATACTTTTAATGTTCATTGGATCTCTTCAACCCTATTCCCCCATCCCATTGCATATGTAACTTGTTGACAAAATCTTCATTCTTTCAAGTCAAATCACCATAGATTCCCTAAACACTTTAATCACATTCACTTCCACCTGTAAAAAACCCATAGTTCCAAGATAATGCAAGGCCAAAGCGACCTAGGCACAAGTTCAACTTTCAATTGTTTCCAATTTCTTGTGACATTCAACTTTCTACTCTTATGGAACTAATGCAAATTTTGACCACACTCTCTTTTGCCCTAAGGATACCTAGTCCAATAATAGTCCAAGTTTCTTACATTTTCTTCTTTCTCCTTAACATAATTGTCATGCCTCTAGCTTTGGGCTCATGACCAAGGTAAAGGTCATGAAAAGGTGTGGGCCGAGAGTGTAACATGGGAGTCACATTCACATTCTTGGGAGTGCGGGATGTGTGAAGGAATGAGTTCATATACTCCCAAGTGGGCTCCCACTTTGAGAATTGGACTTTCGATGAACTTTCAAAATTTCTAGACAATGATTTGACAAGTCAAAACTCATTGGATTGAAGAGTTCCTCATACCATTGGAAAGTTGTTGAAACATAAATGTCTAAAGTGGGCTTGAATGATCCATTTGAGTACTTGCAACATAAGTTATAGTCGAAAGGAAGGTTGAGAATCAAAGTGTCAATTTGACTTTTAACCACTAAAAGTTGAGAATCATTCTGAATTACGTGCATTTAGGTGGCGTGGCACATGTCGTTGAAAAACTCTCGATGAAAACTACAACTTTGTATAAAACTCATTTCAAACGAAGGTCTAAACAACAAGTTATGGGCTTCCAAAGTGGTGAAAATTCTAATTTCGGGACTTTCGACTTGGGAATCTTGGGAAAAATGACATTTGGGTGCAGCCCTTGTGGCTAGTCATAAAAAATACTATAAAAGGGAAGGTGGTGACTTCCCCCAAGTTTAGGTCCTGGTGAGTCTTCTGAATCCGTGTATGCTCGTGGCTCGTTTGCGCACCAAAAGTGTTTCAATTATGCACTAACCAACTTGTTGTTTGGTTTATGTAAATCCATATGAATAATTGATCTACTTGTCACTCTTGTTAATCCCCATCTCAAAATTCTAGCAAGTTTTTCTTACCCTCGAAATGTTATGAATTAAGGAATGTACCTTAATTCTTCCTTCTTTCATTATTTTCATTTTTAGATTCGTATTTGAGTCTTTCAAAAAATTTGAAGGTGCGTCATTGACAACCGATGTTCTTTTAAAATTATGCAAGGTGGTCAATTTGGTTACACACTTCAACTATTGAATAGTTTAGTGAGTTTTTTTATAATGAAGTGGAATTGATTTGGCAATGTTTTTTCATTTGACAATGGTTCAAATGGTGATTAATTTTTTTCAATTATCCATAATTTGGTGACATGAATATCAATTGTTATAAAAAATTCAAGCAACATAAGTCTTAGGTAGGTCATATATTTGGTTAATAGGTGACCAACAAGGGAACAAATTTGGCTACACACAATTAATTAATCTTCAAAATAAAATAAAATATGGTGACATACAAACATTCATGATAAAAAAATTGACAACATACAACAATCCACATTATGTGATTATGTTGTTCAAAAGTTCAACAAAATCAATTATGAATTGTTTTGTGAAGGAAATTGGAAATATCTTAGAAAATTAAAAAACCATCACTATGACAAGCCTACAAATAGAGTGTGTAGGTTATATGTGTAATATTCACCACCATACCCTTGCTACAACCATGTGACAAATTCAATTGAATGTATTTAAAAACCATTCCCTTTTTATTTATAAACCAAAATACTTAAATGGAAAAGATGAAGGTCTTCCTTTTATTAAAACCACATGATAGAATTACATCATGATCAACCACCATTGCCATTGGGCTGTTGAATGGTGATAAATGGAAAGCCTTCAAAATGGTAACCATACCAAAATGGTCATTGTTAATCTATTAACAAATTCAAATGATGTAAATGACTATAAATCTAATGCCCCATTCTGCCTAGCCCTACACATGACATTCCAAAATCATAGCCATACCTTTGTTACAGTCATTTGAAGCATTCAAAAATGATGTATTGACTAACATTTCAACTTTGCAAATTAATGACAGAGTGATGAAAACAAAAATAGTAGCCATGGATATACTTCATATTAAGATATTGTCAATGCAAAATGAACCCTAGTTACATCAAAGTCATAACATCGTCAAAACTTCAAGCTTCTAACCACGAGCTAGGGCTTAAAAACCCTGCAACTACATATCTGCATAGTAGCGGTGTTGGGCTTGCCCCTTTAGCAATTACGTGGTCATAAGGAAAAGTTTGTAATGTAAAAAAACATTGATTATGAATTTGGTGCACAAGTCTATGTGTGTTAAGTAATTCCATAGTTTGGTCTTCATGAAGGCCATGATGTTGAAAATGTGTTCATCTTCAACAAAACCAAACACTTGGACACCTATAATTTTAGCAAGTTTAATGAATTTTTAAAACTTGTGGTTGAGAAGTGGAGATCCAAGATCAATCTCCTCACACAAAAATGGGTCAAAATTATGTCCCATGGTCAATTTGAAAAAAAAATTTGTTCAAATCTAAGGCATGAATTGAAAGTAAAACAAGGACCACTTTCTTAGACTCACCCATCGTGCAAAGGGCACAAAGGTAGCCCTCAACACAATTAATTGTTGATGAAATTCCTCATTTACATGAATTGGATTTCTTGCCCAGAATTGGGGATAAACCACACATAGTGCTATCATAATAGTATACTTTGGGAAACGTCACTCAAGTTTTTTGATAAAATTGTTTGTTATTCCTTCACATTGTTATTTCACTTTGTCCATAATTACCTTGAAAGCCTCCCTTGTGATAAGCTGAAGCTTTTTAACACCAGAGAACTCATGCTAGAAAAAAAGGTATTTGTGCCCAAGAAAAAAAATGCCAAATACATGGCGTCCTCTTGACCATTCAGATCAAAAAACCAACTCATGGGTAAGGCATCATTACTAAGGGTTTCAATAGCATTAAAGTCATTAAAAGTTAGATTATCAAACCTAGTGTAAGGATCACAATATAACATGTATAGTTCTTGTTGTGATTGTTTGACACTTTCCACAAAGTCACACAAAAAACATTTTTACCTTGAACAATTTTGGTGAATTTATGCGCACACTCAAGTAATGGCAAGATATAAAACAAACCCAAAATGAGTTCAACATCACACATGGCATTCAAATTCCTCAAAGCTTGATCACTATTGGAACTCTCCAAATGCATCTTGATAATTATAAAATGATATTTAACATATTCCCATTTTGTTAAGGAAAGCATGGAAATCTAATAAGTTTTCACATTTTGTAACAACTTGTTATTTTTTATGTTGATCAAATTTGCCAGCTTCTAAAATTCAAGGAATTTCTTTAGGCTATGAGTAAAAAAAACATACAAGTTCTGTAATACACCTTCCAATTGATGCACAAATGGAAGGTTAGACAAAATGATCATTGCCAAATTTGTTTTGTGGGCAAAACAATGAGTTCCATTCATAAAAGGGGCAACAACTTCTTTGAACTACATCGTCACACCTATTTGATGGCCTTGAAAGACAAAGCTACCATTGCATCCCATGTTAACTAGCTTCCTTGCCAATTCCTCCAACCCTAACCCACAAAATTCAAGCAAGCCTTTAATCATTAGTCCAAAAATAGTATTCAATGTGGTAGAAGCCCTAATAGATTCAACACATAGGAGGATTGGAATCTTCTTCCAACCTTGCACCATGTATAAATGAATTGACAACCATTGTGTGTTGTCAATGGTTGTAACTTCATTTACACTAACATCAATGAAGTTGGCACAAGCAAATGCCGCCTTTGTGGCCTCTAGCAGCACATCATGCATCACTTCAACCATGCCCCAACCTAAAGAATTTGACCAATGCTTCTGGGAAACATATTTGACCTTCAACATGTGAAATGAGCTTGGCATGTCTTCATACTTAGTCATGGGACAACCATGGGTCAACAAATGATAAATGGAAAGAAATTACACATATTTCCTTTTATGCTAAGAGGGGACATTAACATGGAGTTGATCCAAGATAAAAGGTTGACTAGTAGTAGAAAATTCACATTCATTCTTAACATGCATTGAATTTTTGTTAAAGTAATGTGAACCAACATTCACACCTAGCATGGAAAACTTAGCTTTCCGACACCCGGCATGTTTAAACAAGTTATCGAACTTTGGGGCTAATAATTTTTCCTTCCCTCCAAGAGCTGTGTAAATTGTGTGACTTATTGCACATTTGACCTTCATCAATGATAGATTCTACCCAAGGCAAACGGGATGTCCAAGCATCCTAAAACTTCTTCGAGCTCTTGTACAACTTTTGTTTATTTAATGGAATTTGATTGGACAAATTTTCATAGGCTGAATTAAAGGCAACTTGACTTGGTGATATATTTGTAGATGAAACAATAGTAGGTTGGGTGGAAGATGGATTGCCCTCATCTTCAAATGGTGATGAAATACAGAATAAAGGTTTGAATTTGAAATTCAAGGGGATTTGTAGAAATGTTATGATGTAATAACCTTGCAAGCAAAAAAGGATTAGGAACCACAAAGCAATGCTACAAGTTGAAAGTTGATCAAACTAGAAAGTTTTCATAAATTTGATCAACATATTAAATTCACAAATGGACTTGGACTGCAACCCTAATATTAAATATGTGGGAAATGGGCATTCAAAATCAAGAAAATTTTGTGTACAAAAATTGGCAATCAATCATAACCTTAATTAGATGCAGTTGATGAAAATTGGCAAAGATTATATATACAATATATTATGTAAGGTGGTGATTCTACCATACAAGCAACACAAATGTAGTGTCCAACCTTTCAAGGCCTAGGCTCCACTTAACACTAGAGTAACTACTTTATGCACATGGATGTCAAACATTGGGCACCATTGAAATATGGTGAACTTTGAGCTAAAATCCTTAACTAGTTGACAACAAATTACTAAAGTTGAATTTCTACATCTACTATTTCATGTTGTAGGACTAAAAGTTCATAATTTCTAGCAATTTTTCAATTGATGCACAATTATCCCAAATCCTTACACTTAGTGATCAAGGGTTTGCTTAGTTGCGAAATTTTCACATATCATGATTCACAATCATTCAAACAACATTGTAATAATAACAAGTATTGAATAGTTACCTTGCCTACAAAAAAACATCCATACTACAATCTGTGTAGTGTGGGGCCATGAGTATAACATCCAAATTTTGAAATGCATCTCATACAAGAAAAAACTTCATAACTTTGCCTAGGGCAATTTTTTGTGTAGCCTTTTGGCTATTTTTCACCCAAAAAAATCATTGTTGACAACCGAAACCTTGATGCAAATTCACTTTTTATTACTTTATGCACATCCCCAAGCTGAAACTACTTTAAATTGACATCATTTTCAAACAGTAATCCCTCATAATGTGGGTGGAATGTACATATTATGTCTGAATCTAGTTGTTTGATTACAGTGGAAATAGTTTCCAAAAACACATTTTCAAAAACAAAACTAACCTAAACTAGAAATCAAAGCACAACAATCTACAAACATGTTATATTTATTATTCACACATACACCCATCAAACACAATAACAAAATAGTTTTCACATCTTGTTATTGATATATATATATATTTTTTTTTCCCATGTCCATGAAAAAAATATAAAAATAAAAATTGAAACCATAAAATGCCAACATTTTGGGAGTAATTAAGTAGGTGAAAAATGCAACATTTACATGCATATAATCACAAATGTTACACTTTAAATAAATGAAGACATTAAAGGTTTTTTTGTTATACATTGGAAATGTGTTTAGTAATTTGAATGCAATATAAATCAATTTGTGAAAATTTGACCAATATGCTTATGTTACACCAAATTTGCATTCATTTCTAGGGACATTTTCCCATATATGATCTAATTGAGAATCCGGCTTTTATGGTGCTTTCATTAAATTGTGATTGTAATTGGAATTTATCCATGAAATTTAATAGTTTTTTATTTGTTTATTGCTCGATTATTGTTTTTTAGAATGTCAACATTAAAATTTTCCATAATGATGATTGGACAATGTTCGGGAGAATGTTGAATTATAGTTTGAAAATTGATTAGGAATGTAAAAATTGAACATGAATGAATTCTATACACACATATAATTTTATTTTTTTTCGTGTATTAATATTAAAAGTTGTTATATATTCTAAACCATCACTAGTTATTGTATTGAAAGAATTTAAGTGCATGTGTATTTCATACATCATCATTAACCCATGACCATCATGGATTGAAAATATATGAATACTTTGATGAATTTATAAATTTGTGCACATCTTTTGATGCATGGTGTATTCTTGTTTCTATACAACATAAGATATAAGACATTTGAAAGTTATGATCAATCATGATGTCTTTGTAATGTTGGTGTAAAGAAGTTGTATTCAAAACTTGTATAATTACATGATAATCATGTAAGTTTTTAAATTGATGAATTAATGGTATTCAATTTGCAATTGTTTTCAATCTATTCTTTTTCTATATGTACTTTTGGATACACATAAAACATTCATGTTGGAGAAGAGTCAACAAAAATAGTTTTTGTTCGTATGTAGAATAATGTTGTATATGTTAACCCATGTTTTTAAATGTTAGTGGGATTGAAAACCAATTCATCCAGTGATAATCCTTGAAAATAATGGATGGTTTTTCTATTGCAAGTTGAATTGGAAATTCACTAATAGAAATGGCCATTTTGCAACTTGTCCATGCGATTAATGTTTAGTTGCAAATGACATTTGCAACTAAAATTTTAATAATCGCATTAGACAAGTCGCATTGACATTAGTTGTAAACGACGACAAATTTTGGATGAAAGGAAAATCAATGAAATATGCCTTCATCCTTTGACTGGTCATATATGTATTGTTGTTTACAACTAAGATGCGACTTTTTTGGTGAACAATGGGAACAAGTTATGTGTTGCTATGTGTCCCAATTCTTAATAATTAAAAAAGTTTATTATTATTTTGAAATAATCTAAGATGTTTAATTTTTATGTTTGGATGGTTTATATTGTGACATGTGGTGCAATACAAATTTGCCACATGGCATATTAATTGAATTTTTTCAAATTAAAATTAAATCAATATTTAGGTATGTAGGTTGAACTAAGTACCGACCTACCTATATACCTACCTACCCATCTAAGATAAACACTTATCTAGATAGGACCTATTTATCTACCTGGGCCAAATACCTATTTCAATAGGTAGGTAGAAAAGTAGGTACGTAAGTTAGGGTAATTTCATGAATATTTTTATTTTATTTTGGGTTAAATCATCTTTATTGATTCATCTCATATGCCCATCTTTCTAAATATGAAAATGTAAGACAACACACCTTCTTTATATATTTTTCGAGATGAGAATGAAAGCCAAAACATATGGGATAAAAATTTTAATTGTAAATCGTTTGCGATTAAACATTTTTATTTGCAAACCACTTGCAACTAAAAAATTTTATCCCATATGTTTTGGCTTTCATTCTTATCTTGAAAAATATATAATTAAGTAGGTAAATGACAATTAACTAACTAATTAACTAATAGAATTACTAATTATTTAATGAATATAATATAAACAAATAAATTAATAAACTTTCTAAATAATTAATCAACAACTAAACTAAAACTAATTAATTCACTTTATAAATTATCCAACTAACTAATTATTTATAGTAATAATAATCAATATCTTATTATTGTGAATTAATTATATTATTAGTTATTATTAAATATTACTTAATTTATTAGCTAAATAAACAGTAATAATATTTAATTTAAAAAATATATTAACTATGATAATCTATCAACCAATTTAATTAACGAGTAATTGGCTAATATTGAAATAATTGCCTAATTATTAATCACCAATAAATTATTATTTCGTAACCAAATAAATTAATATAATAACTGAACTATTCAATATTTAATAATTATTAACTATCAATTATAAATATTGAATATTAGTTTTTTATATCTAATAATATAATTAAAACCTAGCCTAGGCTAACTATTTTATTATAATTATTCCCATTATTATATATATATATATATATATATATATATATATATATATATATATATATATATATATATAT
>Ga0116231_10008430_pt1 | contig 18104 bp, 16 predicted proteins | sample S1TSphgellanicum_2_FD_89695 | JGI IMG/M metagenome (GOLD analysis project Ga0116231, IMG submission 89695) | Host-associated microbial communities from peat moss isolated from Minnesota, USA - S1T2_Fd - Sphagnum magellanicum MG | ecosystem: Host-associated > Plants > Peat moss > Unclassified...
CAGACTCTGGTCCGCATGGACATGCGGAAAGGTCAGCGGGTCCACGAGGTCCGCCAGCTTCTTTGTCTCGTCTGTTTCCTTCTCCAGCCGCGCCCAACTCAGTACCCCTACCACCCCACGCCGATCTGCCACAATCCAGCTTTGAACCCCAGGCGGGGCCGCATCGGCATTCGATGTCAGTTTGGCCTTCGCGTCATGGATAGTCATCTCTGCCGGCAAAGGCTCCTCCGCAGTCCGCAAGACCTGCGCAATATGGCGTTGACCTCGATCCCAGCGTGAAGCCGCCGTTGGCAGATGAATCCCATCCTGCACCGCCAGAGCCTCATAAATCGGCTGCTTCTGCAAGAGCGACGCCACAAAGAGGCTGATCAGGTTGGCGATCATCAGCGGCACGATAATCGCGTAATCCTGCGTCATTTCAAAGATGATCAGCACGGAAGTCATCGGCGTCCGCACGATCCCGGCAAAGACCGCGCCCATGCCCACCAGCGCATACGCCCCGGCCGTCGCCGTATAGGCCGGCCACCACTGATGCACGATCGTTCCCACCGCGCCGCCCAGCATCGCGCCAATAAACAGCGAAGGCGCAAAGATGCCGCCCGCGTTGCCCGAGGCATAACTCACGGTGACCGCCAGCAGCTTCAGCACCACCAGCACCAGCATCAATTCGAACGCCATGCGCCCATTGAGCACGTCGCCCACATACGTGTATCCCACGCCCATGACCTGGGGCACAAACCACCCTATGGCGCCTACCAGCAACCCTCCCGCCACTGGCTGAAACCACACCGTACTCTGCGGAAACCGCAGGAATCGTTGGCGAATCCCCAACAGCAGCCGGCTAAATGCGGCGGAGGCGATGCCACCCAAAATCCCAAGCACCGCGTAAATGGCAAATTCGATCGGATCGACCAGGTTGTACGCCGGAACCGCGAAGAGCGGCTGGTTCTTGAGCAGCAGGCGCAGCACCACCCACGCCGTCGCCGAGGCAATCACCACCGCGCCCAGCACCGGCGCATTCATATCGCCGACAATTTCTTCGAGGGAAAAGATCACCGCCGCCATCGGCGTATTGAAGGCCGCCGCAATGGCAGCCGCCGCCCCCACCGGCAGCAGTGCCTTCACCTTCTCCTGGCTCAGCCCGAGCCTGCGGCCCAGCACCGAAGCAATCCCCGCCGCCACCTGCACCGACGGACCCTCGCGCCCCAGTGGAATGCCGCTGGCTAGCGTTGCCGAGGTGCAGAAGAACTTGCCCAGAACCGTTCTCAGCGTGATCCGGCCGCCATTGGCATAGAGCGCAGCCTTGGTCTGCGGAACGCCGCTCCCGCGCGCATTGGGGAAATACCGGAAGAGCAGATAGCCGATCGTCAGCGAGCCCGCCACAGGGAACAACAGCCTGCGCCAGGGAGCTCCGCCAGCCGGATACAACCGCAACCCAGCCCGCTCCGTAAGCAGAATGAAGGCCACGACGACCAGGCCGGTCAAAGCGCCAATCACCAGCGCCAGCACCAGAAATACCTGATCTTCTCGCCGATGCATGCGAGCCACAAGATGAGACAACGGGTTTCGGAGCCAACCGCCGATCCCACCGCCGCTCGTCACCGGAACGCTGCTCATCTCGCTGCTGACCCGCCAAGCCTGTTCAGACCAGAGAATAACGCACCCAAACTCGCCGCCGAGAGGCAAAAGCAATGAATCTTTGCGATTTCCGGCAAGGCAGCTACCTTTGCACGCGGCAGAGCCGCCTTCCTGGCCCGCCGATAGTGCGCAGGCCGCTTGGTTTTGTTACACTTTGGCTCACTTATGAATGCTTTGGCCGAAGAAACAACCCGATTCGTCCGCCTGCAGGCCGTCGAACTGGAGCGCACCCGACTGACAGCGGCCCTCAAGGCTCTCCCTGCCGAGTTGGCTGCGGCCGAAGGCCAGCTCAAAGCCGCTCAGAAGCGCGTGAGCGAGGCCGACTCCGCCCTCAAACGCGAAGAACTCTCCCGCGGCAGCCTCCAGCTTGAAGTCGCCAGCCTGCGCACCAAACTGGTCCGCTTCCGCGCCCAACTCGACGCCGCCCAGAACACATCGCAGGCCCAGGCCCTCGAACACCAGATCAGCTTCGCCAATGCGGAAATCGCCCGCTTCGAAGACAACGAACTAGCCAGCATGGAAAACACGGAAGTTCTCGAAGCCGAACGCGCCAAGGCTCAGGCGCTCGCCGCCAAGCTGAGCGAGACGCTCGGCCTCATCCGCGCCCGCATCGGCGAACAGGATCGGGAATGGCGCGAACAACTGGCCGCCCTCAAAACCGAGCGTGAAGCCCTGCGCACCGAGCTTTTGCGGCAAGCACCGGAACGGCTTGCCCACTTTGAACGCATCGCCGGCATGCGCGGCACCGGCGTCGCCCGCGCCCTGGCCCAGCAGTGCTCCGGCTGCCGGATGGGCATCCGCCCCCAGGTTTGGAACCAGTTGCGAGACGGCCTCGTCCCCAACTGCGAGTCCTGCAGCCGCATCCTCTACTACGACCCCACCATGGAACCGGAAGTCCCATCGAAGTCCGCCCAGAGCGTCAAACCCTCGCTGAGCGAACTGGGTGGCAGCAACATCAAACGGCAGGCAGGAGTCTAACCGTGCTTCGAATCTGCGTGGACATGGATGAAGTCATGGCCGACACCCTCGGCGAACACCTGCGCCGCTACAACCAAGCCTCCCTCGAAGAGATCACAGTCGATGATCTCTGGGGCAAAGGTCTTTGGGATGTCGTCTCCAGCGATCGCCAGGAACTGCTCCGCGACCTTCTCCACGCGGAAGATTTCTTCGAAGACCTGCCGGTCATGCCCGACGCGCCAGAAGTTCTCTTGGACCTCGCCGGCCGTTTTGAAGTCTTCATTGCCACGCAGGCTATGTCCGTGCCCAACTCTTTTGGCCCCAAATACCGTTGGCTGCAGCGCCATTTCCCTTTCCTGCCGCCCACACAATATGTCTATTGCGGCGACAAGAGCATCCTGCGCGCGGACTACCTGATCGACGACCTGCCCCGCAACCTGCTCCGCTTCTCTGGAACCGGCCTGCTTTACTCGGCGCCGCACAATCGGGCCGTGACTGGTTTCACCCGCGTCGCCAACTGGCGCGAGGTCGCGGCGCACTTCGCTGGAATGTAACAAAAATAAAACGGCGCCGGCTTACGCCAAGCCGGCGCCCCGGAAACATGCGGTTAACGGGCGCTGCCGGGTGCCGGAGCCGTTGTCGGCCGAAGCGGTGTTCCTGGAACGCCCCGCGTTCCCATCGACGTCCCCAGGGGACGCAATTGCATCGTCGGCGTCGGAGTTGGCGCTTGATGCATGGTCACAATCAGCGCGACAGCCGGGGTTTTACCGGCGCAAAGATACGCATGCGGGGTGCTGGCGTCGAAGTACACCGCATCGCCGCATTCCATCTGCGAAACGACATCGCCATGCCGGATTTCGAGCTCCCCCTGCAGCACGTAGAGGAATTCATATCCGGCGTGAACATGTGGACGAATATCCTGGCTCTTCTTGAGCGGCACAAATTCGGCAAAGTAGGGGTCCATGAGCCGGTCGGGCACCATATACCCCAGGCTCTCGAAGAAGTAGGTCGGATCTTCGACCCCGGTCTGCGGCAGCCGGACCCGCTCCTTGCGCCGGTGAACGCGGAACAGCGACTGCGGCTCAGGCTCGAAGAAATACGACAGATCCTTCGAAAAAACCATCGCCACGCGCGCCAGATTGCGCAGCGTGGGTACCACGCGGCCCGTTTCCAACTGGGACAGGAAGCTGGCTGACAGGCCTGTATGCCTGCCCAACTCCACCAACCCCATGGATTTCTTGAGTCGGAGGCGCTTGATGCGCTCTCCGATGTGCTTGTCGGCTATGAACTGCTCCGCGGTCTCGGAATCGACCTGCGGCGCCATCGCGGCATCGTTGGGGGCTATTGCGGCTTCACTCATGGCTTTTATCTCGTCTCCCATACCTAGATGCAGTGATACCTCATTTTGTTGCTAGAATCAAAACATTTTCTCATCCCACGCAACAATACTTTTCCGTAGCGCGCATCTAGTATCCGTAGAACGAGGTAAACGAAGATGTCCTTAGAGGGATCCCACACGCGAAATGGCAAAGTTTTGCTGAGCGGCGCATCCGGAATGCTGGGTGTGGCGCTGAGCAAAGCGCTCAAACAGCAGGGCATTCACGTGCTGCGCCTGGTGCGTCACGCACCGGCGGGATCGGATGAATTGCGTTGGAATCCGGCCAAGGATGAGCTTCCCGAATCGGGAAAGCTGGAGGCCCTAACCGCGGCCATCCATCTTTCCGGGGCCAACGTCGCCTCTCAGCGCTGGACCCCAGCCTACAAGCGCGAAATGACCGAAAGCCGCGTCACAACCACCCGCGTCCTGGCAGAAGCTCTGGCTCAATTGAAAAATCCTCCATCCGCCCTGGTCGCCGCGTCAGCCGTCGGCTTCTACGGCGATCGCGGCGGCCAGATTCTCGACGAGTCGGCAGTGCAGGGAACCGGCTATTTCCCTGACCTCTGCGCCCACTGGGAAGCCGCCACGCGTCCGGCTGAAAATGCCGGCATCCGCGTCGTCCATTTGCGCTTCGCCATGGTCCTCGGTCCCGATGGAGGAGCGCTGGCCAAGCTTGCTCCCATGTTCCGCCTCGGCCTGGGCGGTCCGCTGGGGAGCGGCAAGCAGTGGATGAGCTGGATCAGTGAGGCGGACGCCGTCGCCGCCACGCTCCTGGCGCTCAAGCATTCCGGACTCTCAGGGCCCCTCAACGTAGTTGCACCCAATCCAGCGACCAACGCGGAGTTCACCCGCGAACTTGGACGCGCCGTCCATCGTCCCGCGATACTTCCCGCTCCAGCCTTCGCCCTCCGTCTCGCGTTCGGCGAGATGGCCGACGAAGCCCTCCTGGCCAGCACTCGCGCGGTCCCAAAACGTCTCCTCGACGCCGGATTCCAATTCACCTATCCAACCCTCACCCAGGCGTTCGCGGCCGCGCTCCATCCTTGACCGCCAGCCTGTCAATCGACTTCCCGCTTTCCCGGCTCGATCCGGCTCGACCCAGCGAGATTGGATAGACTGAAACCGATGAATCTTCAACAGCAAATGGGCCAGCGCCGGCTTGCCATCGTTTTAGTCAGCCTCGGCCTATTCGGTCTATCCGGTTGCGGCACCCCAGGCGCTCCGCAGCCGCCTTCCCTCAAGCTGCCGGAGCCCGTCAATGACCTCGTCGCCGTCCGCGCCGGCAACTCCGTCACGCTCCGATGGACGATGCCCCGCAAAACCACAGACCATCTTCCACTCCAAGGCCCAATCCCCGTCTCCGTCTGCTGGCGTCAGGCTGCCGAAACATGCCAGCTGCTGGCCAGAACGCAGCAGTCTCCCGAAGCCAAAGCCGAGTTTGCTCCCGCGCTCCCGCCGCTGTTGCTGGCCGGCGATCCCAGGCCGGTCTCCCTTTTTGTCGAACTCGCAAGCCCGATGGGTCGCTCCGCCGGCTTTTCCAATCCCGCCTCAATTCTCGCAGGCACAGCGCCAGGACCGGTCAACGGACTCACCGCCGAGGTGCGCGCCGACGGCGTCGCCCTGCATTGGATCGGCGGTGCATCCACGCTCATCCGCCTGCACCGCACGCTCATCACCCCAGCCGCCAACGCAGCTGGCAAATCCCCGAAGAGCGACAAACCCGATTCCTTGAAGCCCGCCGAAGAGCCCCTACTGCGCAACCTGCTCGTCGAAGCGCCGACCGGAGCCCAAACCGCGCATCAGGGCGCATTGGACCGCACGGCCCGCTTCGGCCAGGTCTACGAATACACCGCGCAGCGCCTGATCCAGATCCCGGTCAACGGCGCAACCCAGGAACTTGCCGGAGAAATCTCCGCGCCCGTAAGAGTCGCCACAATCGACACCTTCCCCCCCGCGATTCCGCAAGGCCTGGCAGCCGTGTACGACGCCGAAGCCAAAACCATCGACCTTTCCTGGGAACCCGACACCGACGAGGATCTGGCCGGCTACACCGTCTACCGAGCCAGTGACGACGGCAACTGGACGCCTATCTCCGGCCCCAAACCTCTCGCCGGCGCGGCCTTCCGCGACACATCCTGTGAGCCCGGCCGCACTTATCGCTACGCCGTTACAGCCATTGACCAGTTAGGCCACGAAAGCAATCGCTCGGCGGAGGCCTCCGAGTCCGTACCCAACCCCTAAAATTCCTGAAAAAGTGAGGAGCGACGCGTGAAATACTGCCGGTTTGAAACCGAATCGGGCCCAAAGCTAGGCCAAGTCGAGGAGCGCGCTGGCGAATTTTGGATTATCGCCAATCTCTCCGCCGTGCTGGAGCTGCCGCAGGGCGCAACCCTGCCGGAATTCGCTCCTGTGCCCATGAGCTCTCACAAACTCCTGCCTCCAGTCACGCCTTCCAAGATTGTCTGCGTTGGCCGCAACTACCGCGACCACGCCAAAGAGCTGGGCAACGAAGTTCCCGCCGAGCCCCTCCTGTTTTTCAAGCCGCCCTCGTCCCTCCTCGCTCCCGGAGCCACCATCCTCATGCCCCAAGCCTCCGAGCGAGTCGATTTCGAAGGCGAGCTGGCCGTGGTGATCGCCAAACGCGCCCGCAAGCTCAAGCGCGGGGATGATTTACGCCCCTACATCCACGGCTTCACCCTGGCGAACGACGTCACGGCTCGAGACCTCCAGAAAAAAGACGGTCAATGGACCCGCGCCAAAGGCTTCGACACCTTCTGCCCCGTCGGCCCGATTCTCGACACCGGTTCCGACCTGAACACCCCGCTCATCATCGAAACCCGCGTCAACGGCGAACTGCGCCAGCACGGCTCGACCGCCGACTTCCTCTTCCCACTGCCGGAACTGCTCGAATACATCACCGCCGCCATGACCCTCGAACCCGGCGACCTGCTGCTCACCGGGACGCCGGCGGGCGTCGGACCGCTCGCCGCCGGAGATGTAGTCGAAGTCAGCATTCCCGGACTGGGAAAGCTTTCCAATCCTGTGGCGCTCGACACCGTCTCATCCTGAAAGAAACAGGAGGAACCTGCAAAGATGTCACACCTTGATGCACTCGCGCGCATCCAATCGGAGGTACACTTTGAAGCGTAGACTCGTAATCCGGCCTTAATTCCCGAATCCCGGCTGAAAACCCGATTTCCATCCCCTGGAGGACAAAATATGGCGAACTTACTGGAACAATTGCGCGCAATGACCGTTGTCGTCGCCGACACCGGCGATATGGAGGCGATGGAGAAGTTTCGCCCCCAGGATGCCACGACCAACCCCTCGCTCATCACTGCGGCCTCGCAAATGCCGCAATATCAGTCGATCGTCGACGGCGTCCTGATCGAAGCTCTCAAGGAACTTGGTGACAGCGCCGACCCCAAAGACGTCGCCAACCTGGCGTTCAAACGCCTGGCCGTCGCTTTCGGCAAGAAAATTCTGCATATCGTCCCAGGCCGCGTCTCCACCGAAGTCGACGCCCGGCTCTCGTACGACACCGAGGCCACGATTGCCGAAGCCCGCGAAATCATCGCCCAGTACGATCAGGCCGGGATCGGGCGCGATCGCGTTCTGGTCAAGATTGCCTCCACGTGGGAAGGCATCAAAGCTGCCGAAGTCCTCGAAAAAGAAGGCATTCACTGCAACTTGACCCTGCTCTTTGGCCTGCACCAGGCCATTGCCGCGGCAGAAGCCGGCGTCACCCTCATCTCGCCCTTCGTCGGCCGCATCCTCGACTGGTACAAGAAAGATACCGGCAAGGATTACCAGGGCGCCGACGACCCCGGCGTCAAATCTGTCACCACCATCTTCAACTACTACAAGAAGTTCGGCTATGAGACCGTGGTCATGGGAGCCAGCTTCCGCAACATCGGAGAAATCAAGGAACTGGCCGGCTGCGACCTGCTCACGATCTCGCCCCAGCTGCTCGGCGAACTGGCCGCGGCCGAAGGCGAACTGCCGCGCAAACTCGACCCCGAAGCCGCAAAGTCCCTGGAAATCGAGAAGCTCACCATCGATCACGAAACCTTCGTCAAGATGCACGCCGCCGACCGCATGGCCACCGACAAGCTAAAAGAAGGCATCGAAGGCTTCTCCGCCGCCCTCGAAAAGCTCGAAACCCTGCTCGCCAAGCGCATCACCGAACTCGAACCGGTCGCGGCGAATTAGCTGCTCTACATAGCATGTAGCAACGTCGAACGAGTGTAGCCAGTTTTTCTGGCTACACTCACACTCTTACATGAAGGTCATCGCTACTGCATTAGGTTGGATTTCGAACAGATTCGTATGACAAATAGCTACGCAACCCTCCTGGGGTTTCCGCAAATTTTGGCCGCCTACTTACAGCGCATCCATCATCTGGACGACGGGCAAATCGTGTATTTTCCCTGCATCGCCAGCGAGGACGTCAATGAGCCGAAGAGCATTCAGATGAGATGCCGGCGGTCGCGTTCGGCCGCCCCGTTCTGGCCAAAACGGGAAGTTCCGCGGACGTGATAGTGGGTCGCTTCAGAGCAAGAGACACAATCACGGATATTGCCGCGGAGTATGGCGTGTTGCCTGCCATGATAGAAGACTGTGTGCGCTTGGAGTTGCCGCGAAAGAATGCCGCCTGACCCCTTCGTCATTTTTCTCGACGAGAATCATTTCCGCCCATAAAACCGATCACGATCGGCTTCCGCACAACTGGCGGCCCAGGCATCTCGGCGATTTGCTGCACCTCAGCGGACTGAGCGGCAGCGGCAATCGCAATCCATTCCAGCAAAATTTGACCGCAAGCGGCGCGCAACCGGTTGCTTCTCATTCCCGCCCGTCAACGACTCACCTGTGCCGGGGTATACGTGCATGCCGGCAGCTCTGGTCACGGGCAAACGGCGGCATCGGCACTCTGCGGAGGGTTCCTCGGCCAGAAATCCGGGCTCGCATAGCACTCCATGGTCCCAATCGCTAGAAAATATTGCCAGTTGTATTGATTTCTCGCGAAAAGCCGATAAGGTAATTGTCAAAGCAAGGTAAATCTGCTGCGGCGGGTTTCCGGTTCCTCTTTCGGAACGCGTCGCGGTTCTCATTCCCGGCTTAGCTGCAAGGCCGAATACGGGACAGTTCCGACCCGCCGACAGGCGGCGCGTAACGACAGGAGACTTACATGCAAACCGAGACACACCCGCTCGAACCCTTCTTCCACCAGATCGTACGCAACAGCTACGACGGAAAACTCGGCATTCACGATACCGCCATCACCCGCTATGTCGCCCGCCTTCTCTGCGAATTTTCAGAAGCCGACAAACTCTACAAAGTCCGCGACGACGAGGGCCGGCCCATCCACGCCCTCGACCGGCTGGTTGAGGCCGCCGACCCGATCCACGGCACCGCAACATCGTTCGACGCCGAACGAGCCGTCCGCAAGCACATTGGCGACTATGCTCTGTTCGTCTCCGGGATGTATCCGGAGTCCATGGACCCATTTCGCCGCCGCCACGGACAGCAGAGCTTCGAAGAGCTGGTCAAAGTCGGCAAAGAAAGCTACTACATCGTCAGTCAGTTCGATCTCGAAGAATATGCCGACGAAGCCCCGATGTTCCGCCGCCTGGCTGGCTGGTTTGACCGCTGCATCTACGGGCTGCGCCTAGTCCGCGAAGAGCTAAGCCACGGCAAACCCGGCTGCCTGCCAGCCCGCGTGAACTGACGCCCTTCACCAGTCTCCGATACGATCTGGGCGACCCACCCTCGCGACGCAGTTGTTCTTGTCGCCGGGGTGGGAAACCGTAAGTCTGCTCGTCACCCCTACGCCTTTACTCCGACCAAACACCCAAGAGGTTGCCCGCCCCGTCGTCGAAGTGGAACCGCCGCCCGCCCGGAAATTCAAAGATCGGCTCCGCGATCTTTCCGCCGGCATCCACGATCGCCCGCTCCGTCGCCTTAAGGTCAGAAGAGTAGAGCACCACCAGCGGACCGCCGGGGCGTTCCGTGCCCTTCATAAACCCCCCGTCGATGCCCAGTCCGGTAAAGCTGATGTAATCGGGGCCCCAATCCTCAAATTGCCATCCAAATACCGTGGCATAGAACTCTCTGGTTTTGGCAATATCGGTTGAAGTGAACTCAATGTAATTGATCTTGTGGTGATTTTCCGGCTTGCTCATAGTCTCTCTCCCCGCTTGCGCGGATAGGCGCAATTCCTTTGGATGCGCGGCGTTGCGATTGAGGGTTGGGGCGTCTCAGGCAAATCGAAAAGACATTCGAGGCACTGAAGGCGCACCCCTCCCAGGGTGATTCCGAAGCGCCTCCATCCACACCCCCCTCAGAAGCGGGAGAATGCAGGTAGAGTCCACCACTTGACGGCGAAACGCGGACTCGCGAGGTACCAGAATAAAGTAGAAGAAATCGCCCATCGGCGCTAGATGCATTTCGAAATCCGCTCTTCAACCCGGATAATGGATCAACCGGAAATCTTGTTTTCAAGTTGAGCGAGGATGATTCAAGTGAGGTCTGCATCTTGGCGCGTAGTGATGGCCTTCTCCCTTTTCCACGTTGCCGGCAGCGCTGGCGCCCAGCAGCCCGAAGCACTCGTATCCGACCGCCAGATCCCCGTCATCCGCTCCTCCTCCGGCTTCGTCCTGCTCGACACCGTCGTCCAAGACAAACGCACCGGCCAGCCGATTTCCGGCCTCACCGCCGCCGACTTCCAGATCGCCGAAGACGGCGTTTCGCAGAGCATCACCTATCTCAGCCAGGATCGGCTCCCGCTCTCCATCGTCTTTCTCCTCGACCTTACGGAGACAGTGCACCCAGTCCTGCAAAAGCTCGCCCGGGGAGCGTCGATGGTCCTCGGTCATCTCAAGCCCGAGGACGAAGTCGCCGTCATGGTCTTTTCCTCGCATACCGAGCTAGTGCAAGGCTTCACCACTCGCCGCATCTCGACCGATGCGGCCATTGAACGGGCCGCGCAGATGAAAACCCCCGAAGGCACCTTCATCGATGAGGACGTTTACGAGGCGGTTGACGAAGCATTGCAATCGACCGCCCCCGAAAGCCGCCGCGTGCTCGTCTGGCTCACCGACGGCACCGCCAACGACGAAAACTCCTTCACGCAAGCCACCATCGGCAAACAAGCGCCGGCTCAACTACACAGCAAATCCGAATCGACCGCGAAGCTCCTCCACGCCGGCGTAGCCGTCGCGGCCATGATCGAGCATTCGGACCTGACCGATTTGCTGCTTTCGGCCGCTCAGCGCCACCCCGGCGAGATCGTCGGGGGCGCCCGGGTCGGCGATATTGCCAACTACGCCAGCATCACCGGCGGCCCAGTCGTCTATTCCGCCGGCAAGAGCGCCACGGCTCAGCTCGCGGAGCTCCTCGACAAGCTGCGCAGCCGCTATACCCTGGGATACAAACCGGCCGCATCCGGACCCAAGGGCGATCACGAGGGCAAGTTCTGCAAGCTTCGCGTCACCCTCACGCCGCAAGCCTACGGGAACCATCCCGAATGGAAAAAGTCCAATATCGAAGTCCTTGCGAAGAGCGGATACTACCGCTGAAGCATCGCGGCAGCACCGGTCATTTCACTCCGGAAAATGGATCGCAATCCCGCCGGAAATCGACCGTCCCGGCATCGCGACGCCCTGAATCTCCTGGTAGCCGGTATTGCTCAGATTGGCCAGCCGCAGATACGGTCGATATCGAGCCCACCTGCCCGACCCCGCCTCACGAGCAATGGAAACATCCCAAACCGGATACGGCGTCTGCTGGTACCGCTCCGCTATCTGCAGCCGGTCGCTCACGATGCATCCCTTACCCAGCTCTGAGTCCCACTCCAGATGCGCATTTTGCACCGGATAGTTGAAGACGTACTCCGATTGAAGCCCTTGCAGCGCACTCTGCGCCCCATGCAGGCTCGTCCAGGCCAGCCGAATTGTCTGCGACTTCACTGGAATCCAGGTCGCCGAAGACTCGACGCCGGCGAAATGCAGCCCGCTAAGATTCACCGCGTGCCACAAATCGGCAGCCGAAGCGCGAACATAATCGATCGTGTCGTGCTGCCGCGAATAGAATCCGGTCATCGAAATCGATAGCTTGGCACCGGGCGTCCAATCCACCCCACCGTCCCCGCTCCACGCCGACTCGGGCTTCAGGTTCGGATTCCCAATGGTCGTGGGATCGGAATAATACAGATCGGTATACGTCGGAATGCGAAACCCATACCCGCCGCTGGCCCGCAGCTTGACCGAATTGGCCACCCGAAAACTCCCCGCCAGATGGGGCGCAAACGCGGTCTCCAATCCGCCTGAAAAACCCTCCTCGCGCACGCCGGCCGACAATCCCCATCGGCTTTTCGCGGGGCGCCAATCCATATCCACATATGCAGCAACCCGGTTGCGCGCATGACGCCCGAGATTGTTGCTGTCGATGGCGTCTCCGTCAGCCTCAAGCCCCATCAGCACCACGGAAGAGCCCAATACCGGACGCGCATATCGCAGCGAAGCCTGCCAGGAGCCGTCCATGTGGTTGTTCTCATAGAGAGCTGGAACGTCTCGCAGCAGTACGAACTCATCCGTATGCCGCCGGTATCCAAACGTCGCCTCGGTCTGCTCGCCGATCTGCTGACGAATCCCCGCAAGCCACCCCTTCGTCCGCTCCCAAGAAGGATAATCGCCATAAAACTGATTCGCCCCAAACGACCGGTCGCTGGCCGCCATCAGCAGATCGGTAAGCCCCAGCCGCGAACTGAACCACTCCTCATTCGAGGCCATCTCGTTCCGGTAGTCGCGATCCTCCGTAAATCCTGTCGAGAGATTGTGGCTTCCCGTCAATCGCCCGCTCCACCTGCGCCGCGCTATCTCCCCCAGCAGAGACTGCTCATTCTCCCCAAAACTCCCAAAGCCCGTCCGCAGAACGACCAAATCGGCATGCGGAGCAGCGGTCACAAAGTCGACCACCCCGCTCAGCGCATCGACCCCATGCAGCGTGGACCCCGCGCCGCGCATCACCTGGATCGAGTCCATCGCGTCCATGGGCACCGGCAAATCGAGATTGTGGTGCGACGTCTGGCTGTCGTTGATGCGGAAGCCATTCAGCAGCACCAGCGTCTGCTCAAAGCTGCCGCCGCGAATTGTGATGTCCGTTTGCGCCCCGCCCGCACCCCGCTGCTCCAGAAAAACCGAAGAGTCCGCCCGCAGCGGATCGAGCGCCGTCGCCAGCGTCAGCGAGTCCTCCCGCAGCGGCAGAATCGTCACCGAGCGGGGCGACTCCGCCAGCGGCACCGGCGTCGCCGAGCCCAGCACGACTACGGTCTCCGTGGTGGGTGGAAGCGGAACGGGGGTTGGGGCCTGCGCGCATGTGACGCCACCGGAACCAAGTCCAATGAGGAAAATAAGGAATCTTGTGCGCATGAAACCCGGTTCCCAACAGCTCTCCCGCTGCCGGCCAGTGGAATGTGTGGGCGGACTCTAGAGGATGTACCGGCTTAGATCCTGATCCTTCACGATGGTCGCGACCATGTGCCGAACGTACTCAGGAGTAATGAGAAAGACCTTCTCCGTCCCAATCTGCGTCTCGCGTTCGAGATAGGGCAGGGGACTGGTCGATTCTTCCTGAATCGCCTTGGCGATCGACTTGGCCTCGTCCGCGTCTTTGGCGACCTTGGCTAAATCAGGAGCCAAAAAGCTGATCTCCTCCAGCACCCGCTCCATGATCGTATGCAGCCGCCGCGCGCCGATGTTCTCGGTTGTCTCATTCACGCGGAATGCAAAAGCCGCCATCTCCCTGAGCGCCTCCGGAGCAAATTCGAGACGCACGCCTTCGGTTTCCAGCAGGGCAACGCACTGTTTGGTGAGCGAAGCCTTCGGCTCGGTCAGAATCCGCAAAAAGTCCTCAACCGTCAGCGATTGCAGCTCCACGCGAATCGGAAAACGCCCCTGCAGCTCCGGAATCAGATCCGAAGGCTTCGAAACATGGAACGCCCCAGCGGCGATAAACAGGATGAAGTCCGTCCGCACCATGCCGTAGCGCGTATTCACCGTCGTCCCTTCGACGATGGGCAAAATATCCCGCTGCACGCCCTCGCGCGAAACATCCGGCCCATGCCCGCCCTCGCGACCGGCGATTTTATCGATTTCATCCAGGAAGATGATCCCGCTCGTCTCCACGCGATCCACAGCGGCCTTGGTCACCTGATCCATGTCGATGAGCCGGCTTTCTTCCTCTGAAATCAGGTATTCGAACGCTTCAGTCACCTTCATCTTGCGCTTCTTGGTCGCGCCGCCAAAGATGTTCGGCAAAATGTCCTTGAGGCTCATATCCATGTCCTCAAGATTCTGGCTGCTGATGAACCCGACCTGGGGCTGATTGCGCTCCCTCGTATCCAGTTCGACCGTCCGGTCGTCCAGCTTGCCCTCGCGGAACTGCGCCCGCATTTTTTCGCGCGTGCGCTGGTAGCTGTCCGTTCCCGGCAGCGTCAACTGCCCTTCCTGCGTCGGCTGCTGGGCCTCCGGAGGCGGCGGCAACAAAAGATCGAGCAGGCGCTCTTCGGCATTCATCTCCGCCTTGTCTTCAACCTCTTCGAGCCGCTCCTCGCGCACCATGTCGATGGCAATCTCCACCAGATCGCGAATCATCGACTCCACATCGCGCCCCACATACCCAACTTCGGTAAACTTCGAGGCTTCCACTTTCAAGAACGGCGAATCGGTCAGCTTGGCCAGCCGCCGCGCAATCTCCGTCTTGCCCACTCCCGTCGGCCCAATCATGATGATGTTCTTGGGCATGATGTCGTCGGCCAAGTCGGGCGGCAGCTTCTGGCGGCGCGTGCGGTTGCGCAAAGCGATCGCCACGGCGCGTTTCGCCGCCTTTTGCCCGACAACATGCTTGTCCAACTCGGTGACAATCTCGCGCGGGGTCAACTCTTCGAGCGAAACATCCTGATCTTCTGCGGTTCCTGGGAGATAAATGGCCATAGGGTAAAACGGGCAGGTAGCGGACAAGCTTAAGCCTGCGACTCCTTCGTCAACTCGGTCCGCAATTCGTCCTTTGCGTCGGGCTTCGGCTCGGCATAGAGCTCTTCGATCATAATCCGGTCGTTGGTGTAGATGCAGATCTCGCCGGCAATCTTCATCGATTTCGTAGCCACCTCGCGAGCGCTCAGCGAAGTGTTTTCGAGCAGCGCCCGCGCGGCGGCAGTAGCATAGCTGCCGCCCGACCCAATCGCCGCAATCGCCTCCTCCGGATCGATCACGTCGCCCGACCCGGAGATCAGGAATGTCTGGTTGACGTCAGCCACAATCAAGAGCGCCTCAAGATTGCGCAGCATCTTGTCCGTCCGCCAGTCGCTGGCCAACTCCACAGCCGCGCGGCTCAAATTGCCGCCATACTGCTCCAGCTTGGTCTCAAACCGCTTGAAGAGCGAAAACGCGTCCGCCGTAGACCCGGCAAACCCGGCCAGAATCTTGTCCTGGTAAAGCCGCCGAATCTTCTTCGCCGAATGCTTTAGAACATGGTCGCCCAGCGTCACTTGCCCGTCGGCCACCATCACCACGTGGCCCTCGCGGCGCACGCAGATTACTGTCGTCGAATGAATGCGAGCGAGACCAATCTCCGGTCGCGACGCTTTCACCTGCGATTTCGAAGCAGCGTCCTTCGCGACACCGCCCGCATTCCTACCAACTTGCCCAATTGTCAGGGGATTTTCGATCTGTGAGGTCTTCAAAGCCAAGCAACAATCCTTCTCGCACATTCCCATCACCCCGCGCAAACAGCCAGAGCGAAAGACGCGCAATCTTTAGTATAGCGCAATGAAGAGTCCAAACGGTTGGATGGAGCTTAGGCCTTCAGGCCTCGTATAAGCGGCCTATCGGCTGCGGCCCCCATGCCCTGAGGACCTTGAGACAGCAACCACCTTGATCTCAAACACCCACGGCCACTGCTTCCCCGTAACAAACAGCCGATCACGCTCCGCATCGTAAGCAATCCCATTCAAGACCGACTCGCCATTCACTCGCTGGCTATCCGGCAACAGCTCCGCGCAATCGATCCACGCAATCACATGACCATCCTTCGGCGAAATCCGCGCAATCCGGTCCGAATGCCAGACATTGGCGTAGATTTCTCCCCCACGCCCTTTGGGTTCGACCCACTCCAGCTCGTTCAACTGCCCAATCTCCTGCGCCCCGTCTCGCACCACGATATGCCGCACCTCGCGAAACGTCTCCGGATCGCGAAATCGCAGCGTAGCCGTTCCGTCGCTGGTGATGATTTGCGTCGCGTTCCGCGTCATCCCCCACCCCTCGCCGGTGTAGGTAAACTCCCGCAGCTTGCGCAAACTGAAACGGTCGTAGACAAAGCCCACATGCGATTGCCAGGTCCATTCGTAGAGATTCGGACCCCAATCCACAAGCCCCTCGCCAAAGTAGTTGGGAGCAATCTCCAGCCGCTGTAACACTTTGCCCGTCTCCGGCTGCGTTACGATCACAGCGGAATGGCCCTCCAGCCCTGTCCCTTCGTAAAACAGCCCTTTGAGATAGAAGAAACCCTCCGTATAACTCTCGGTCGAATGGGGCAGCTTCGCCACTACCTTGTACCCCAACACCGGGGCAGCCGCCCACGCAGCCTGCGCAACGGCCAAAAGCGACAAGAAGAGTATCCACGCGTAAGCAATCTGCCGCCGCATCAAGGTTCACCTGCCTTCGAAAAGAGCACCGCATCCACGATGCCGATGAGACTATCCCAAGCAACTGGACGTTAGACCCTGAAGGACATGCTACTGCGATTTGGGCGCGGTCGTCTGCGGCTTCGGAGCACTCGGAACGCCCGGTTTAGCCCCGCCGGCGCAGCCACCCCCGACTGCGCATCGTAAGCCTTCACCAGATCCGCGGTTATATCCAGATTCGCGGCCGCATACCAAACCACCGGCTGCGCATCGCTCCCGCGCTCCACCACCATGGGATAGTTATGCTCCTGCGCGTACTCTTGCAGGAACCCATACATCTTCTGCGCCACGGTCTGAGAGACATCCTGCGAATCGGCCTGAGTGTCGGACTTGTAATCCTCCGCATGCCGCTGCAATTGTTTCTGCTCGGTAGCCAGAGTCTGTTTCCGGCTGGCGCGCTCGCTGTCGCTCAATGCCGTTCCCGTCGCCTGCAACTGCTTCTGCAACTCCCTAATCCGATCGTTTAACGCCTTCAGCTTCGCCGGCCTAGGCACGTACTTGGCCTTAAGCGCGGCCATCTGCTTCTGCGCCTCGGCGGTCCGTATCACTGCCTCGCTAAAACTCACCGTTACCGCGCTTGGGGCCTGCGCCTGCGCCCCTCCGCAAAACCCGCAACACGCCAAAACAATCCCTATCGAAACGCAAACCTTCCCCATCTTCCTATCCTTTTCGAGCCGGGATCACCCCAAAACTTCGACGAAACAAGCGGCGTTTCGGCAACCGCGTCGTGTTCAAATCCTTCATTCCGCGCTTCGCACCGCGCGGCCATCTCAGAAGGTCCCCTTCTGGGAACTGCCCAGCACACTCTTCCTGCGGTATCCTCGGGAAGGGTGGTATTCGGAGGAAGAACCCGGTCGCGGTCGCTTTCCTCCGGCTCAAGTCATGATCCAGATCTCTCTACGCGAGTGGCAGATTGCCTCCGCCGCGGCCTCCATTGCCGTGGCCGCCGGAGCAGTGCTTTGGTGGCTGAACCGCAAGCGCCCCACCCCCGACGAAATTGAATACGAGCGCCGCCTGACACTGTTCAACTTCGGCCGCATCGTCGACGGCATGCTCCTCGACGGCTTCCAGATCGAAAACGAGTTCGGCGAAGTCCGCCACATGCTTCTCTACCAGTACGAAATCTCCGGCGTCAGCTACCAGTGCTCGCAGGACATCACCGCACTGTCTGCCATCCTCGACCCGGCAAACATCAAAATCGGCATGCCCTGCTCCATCCGCTACCAACCCGGCACTCCTGAAAACAGCCTGATCGTCTCCGAACGCTGGAGCGGCCTCCGCGGAGCCGTCTCCACGGAATGGCCTGCCCATCCCCGCAACCGTTCCTCCGACGCTGCCGTACGCCTCGCCGCAGTTTCTAAGCAGTAAAATCGGATCCGCCATCCCTTTTGG
>Ga0116231_10008431_pt1 | contig 18103 bp, 17 predicted proteins | sample S1TSphgellanicum_2_FD_89695 | JGI IMG/M metagenome (GOLD analysis project Ga0116231, IMG submission 89695) | Host-associated microbial communities from peat moss isolated from Minnesota, USA - S1T2_Fd - Sphagnum magellanicum MG | ecosystem: Host-associated > Plants > Peat moss > Unclassified...
AAAAATAAAAAAAAAAAAATATGAGTAGAAGAAAAAATAAAAAAAGTTGGGGTAAAGTTGGGTTAAATTTTGGTAAAATTTTTTTTTTTTTTTTTTTTTTCATTTTGTGAAAAGAAAGAAATTCGCCAAATTGATAGAGAGAATTCGCCGAAAAAAAATACCCAAATTTGTTTTCCCCAAAATTTCTTATTCGGAGTTGGAGATTCTGCACCACTTTACAGATGAGGCGGAAGAGGAGGAAAACAAGAAACGTGATCAAACCCACGTGATCACTATCTTTGGTAAAATTCACCGCCCCTCCAGTCAATATCGTTGCTGCCTGCCGCATTTGCTGCTGCAGTTGCTTGCTTGCTGCTGCTGCTGTTGCGGGTGGATTTCGTGTTGTTGCTGTTGAATTTGGTGGGTATAAAAAAACTCACTCCAGGGAATTTGGTGTGTCCATCCATGATCATCACCTAGTACTCGTTTGTTTTGCAACTTCTTATTCATAGCTCTTGTCTTTCACACGAGCTCAAGCTCTTAATTTCCACGGTGGTGGTGGTGGTGGTGGTTGTGGTGGGAGTTTGTGTGGTACTCACTCAGCTGCAAGCGCTCTAGTTGGCGCGCATGATAAACTTGGGTTGTGACTAGCTAGCTGATTCCTTACTTGGGTTTTGAAGATTTGTGCAGATTAGTGGTGTTTTTCACCCAAGTTCAAAAAACAACACTGCTGGGATCATTGCTTTCAAACTAGAGCTATAGCTACAGCTGGGATTTTTCTCTTGATCAAACTCTTGATCCGCTAGCTGGGACCTGATCAGCTGGGTGCGCAGGAGAACATATATATATAGAGCCATGGCGTCGCTGCCGTCATTAAACAGCGGGAAGACTGCAATCGGCGTGAAATCAGACACTAGTGTTCTTCAGAGTTCACTGGTTCCAGGTCGTGGCGATTTGAGGAAGCAAGATTCCGTCAAGTTTTTGCAACAACCAGGTGGTTCTACTAGTCCGATTCGTACCAGTGCCCCGAATTCGCCGGGTAGCAGCAGTTCAGCTGCAGGGTTGCAGGTATCTGCTAGCTTGTCGGGAATCGGAAACTTGTTTGAGAAACTCGTGAGAGGGATTTTTCCTCCTCAGTCATCGAAAGCGTCGGCCGGTGTAGCAACATCGTCTGGTCCGCAATCCGGCAATGTCCTGTGGAAGGGTTCTCTGGTGTTGCGTAAGAGGCTCCTTGCGCTCGACTTGACGGACTTGGCCGCCGATAAACTGGACGATGTCGAAGATTTCTTGGGCTCCAAAGTCAGTGTGCAGCTCGTTAGCAGCACGTCTCTTGATCCCAGTAAGGACATCTAATTTCCATTAGGCTGCTGTGATCACAGATTTCTAGATATCTTCATCAGCTCTCTTTGAGCCTGCATGGAAGAAGATCACAACAGCAGCATTTGACAGGAAGATATATGAATCCTTTTTTGCAGAAACTGGGGAGGGTTTGCGAAGCGCGGAAGTGAAGATTCTGAACTGGGCGGCGGCGCGGGACTTGCCAGTGGCAACAAACTTCACGTTCAAACTGGACTTCCAGGTGCCCAAGGACTTCGGTTCCGTAGGCGCGATCATCGTGAAAAACGGTCACACCTTCGAATTCCTCCTCGTCTCCTTTGAGCTCGCGCTTCCCGACAATAGCGAAGTCGTCAACTTCACTGGCAACTCCTGGGTGTACAACACCACTCTCAAGGAAGGCCGCATCTTCTTCAGCAATCAGGTAATATTTTATTTTTTCTTATATTTTTCTCAAGTTCCATGGGTCCAGTAAAATGAAGGTGTGATGTTTTCATAGGATGCTCTTGCCAATGTTCTTCATCTGATCTTCTTCCGCTCAAAGGAATATTGTTTTCTATGGGGGGGGGGGGGCGTCTTCAGGTCTATGTCCCGAGCCAAACTCCACCAGGCTTGGTGGCACTGCGAGCAAAAGAGCTCACCAACCTCCGTGGAGATGGAACAGGAGAGAGAGCCACCAAGGACCGGATCTACGACTACGACATTTACAACGACTTGGGCAACCCGGACGCAGATCCGAAGCAGAAGCGGACACCCCTGGGCGGATCTAAGGACTTTCCTTACCCTCGCCGAGTCCGCACTGGTCGCCCACCTACCAAAACTGGTGAGAGCTTTCTTTCTTTCTTTCCTTCTTCTCCAAGCTCATAGAGCTGCAGCTGCTCTTGAACAAGTTGCAGGAGATCTGCACAAGATTCACAGTTTTGGGACTACATGGAGGAGGTGGTTATTAGCACTTGCGATGAAGCCCAAGTGGATCCTTTAGCTAAGGGCACGAGAAATGTTTCTATAGTGCACTGACTCCACATGACCCTACTAGAATTCATGTAGGAATACAAAACTTTGGCCCATTTCTGGATAAACAGTCTAGAGCTCTGTTTGAGTTTGGTTTTGCTTCGAGCTGCGCATGGATCCTTGAGTTATGGGTGCCAGAAATTTTTCTATAGTGGAATCCACATGACCCAGCTAGCTAGAATGTATAGGGATGCAAAACTTTGGCCCTCGTTTCTGGGTGCATCACAACGTCTTATAAACCCCTTCAGAGTAGAGCCAACAAAACAACAGGCTCTGTTGGAGGAGGTTGGTTTTGCTTGGAACTGCGGATGATCAGAGCAAACAAAGTCTAGCTGAGCTGAACTGAGCAGAGCTATTTGTTGAGCTGGTTTTATTCTTCTTGTGGCAAATTAGACTCAGATTCGTGTCCAAATCCCCCGCAGATCCAGCATCAGAGAGCAAACCATCTAACATACTTTCACCGTTCTACGTTCCTCGAGACGAGCAATTCGGTCAGATCAAGGCGGACGATTTCTTGGCTTCCGGAGCGAGATCCGTGACGCATGCAGCGGGTCCCACTCTGCGAGCAGCTGAGACACATGACCCCAACTTCGCCAGCCTGGACCAGATCTTCCAACTGTATACCAGCAAGGGGACGGACAAAGGCGTGATGAAGAACCTGCAACCCGTAACTACCAGAACCGTTACCGATCCTCTCGAGTTCTTCCACGAATTTATATTGCCCGAGGGAGAAGACACCAATCTTTTGAAGTATCCTTTACCAAATGTTCTTGCAGGTGAGAGAGAGATCCAGGTTCCAATATCCTTCCATCTCTAATAACATGTCAATCAATCAGCAAGTTCTCTGCAGATTTACTGCATCTAGATCATCTCCAGATACCAGCAGGATTCCAGGAAGTTATGTTATAACCTTGAGATTGCACGTTGAAGCATGTAATGTTATCTAGATCTTACATTGAGCAGCTCTTGGCATAATGGCTGTGCCCCTTCAAATGACGTCTATGATGATGATAAAGATTCTTGAACATGCTGAATTGGGAAACCACATGGTGAAAGCTGCAGCCCAAGTGGATCCTTCAGTTATGGGCACCAGAAATGCTTCTATAGTGGACTCCACATGATCCTAGAATTCATTAAGCGATACCAATCTTTGGCCTATTTTTTTTTCTGGGTGCATCACAATTTGTCTCTACCCTGATAAAGGTGGTAGCGCCAATAAATCTCTTGCAAGAAAAATGTTTCTGGAGCTCACATCTTCAGTGTTCCTGGGGGATTTAAATTAACAGAAATCTTGAATGGTAGCTGCTGCTGCTGACAGTTTGAAGAATTAGTTGAGATCTGTGAGTAGCCTGAGAACTTGGTTGAATTTTTCAAACTGCAAATTTCTAATTTGGTTTGTTTGTTGGTTTTTGGTACTTTTTTGCAGTTAATAAGGATGCATGGTCATCGGATCAGGAGTTTGCTCGAGAGTTCATTGCAGGTCTCAACCCCCTGCCCATTACAAGACTCACGGTAGGTACCTATTGAACAGCAGAAAAATTCCATGACCAAGTTACATATATGAGATCAGATCCTAATTTTCTCAAAAACCCAATGTCTCAAAAACTCCTCAAAATCTGGAAACCTGCAAATTTCTGCAAACTGTCATTGGACTGGAAACAGTCTAGTTTAGAGAAAGGAATTATCATGCCTGAAGGAATTTCTTGCACATTTACTGGGGGAATTGTCATCAAGAAGGGAAATATTTTTCAGATTTAGTAGTAGTAGACCTTGTAGTAGTAAGGACTGGGTGTTTGTAATCTCAGGTCTCAACTCAGTATGCAAAGAACCTCCTGCCCCTAAACTCTAAGTGTCAAGAATGAAGGACTTTGTGGCAGCTTAGTATAATAGTTGTAGTGTTTCAGGTTGTTTGAAGAACTGGTTCCTTCTTGCTGGCTGTGTAAATCAATCACACTAACTTCTGAATAATTTTTGCTCAAAAGTTTGAAATTGCTGATACCTAATGTGCATATTGCCCACTTGAAATTGCTGTGCAGGAATTTCCAATCAAGAGTAAGCTGGATTCATCAGCTTATGGTGATCCTGTTTCAGCCATCACTGCCAAGATTGTGAACAGCCAATTACCAGATGGGTGGGATGTTGAAAAGGTAGCAAATTTTTTGTATATCCCACTTTGTGAGATAATTACATCCATTGTTACAGAGAACACTTACACGAGCTCTTCTTCTTCTTCTTCTTCCTGATGGTTTGGTTCATTTTTTCATCAACTTTTGTGTGCAGGCATTGAAGGAAAATAAGCTGTTTATAGTGGATTACCATGATGCATTCCTACCATATGTCCAGAGAATCAATGACCTAGAGACAAGCTCAATTTATGCCACCCGCACGTTGTTCTTCCTGACCAGTGATGGAACTTTGCAAGTCATAGCAATCGAGTTAGTTCTGCCACCTCAAACTCCAGGTGCTGCCAAGAACAGCCGTGTTTTCACACCACCTCCGAAAGACTCTACCAAAAACTGGGTGTGGGAGCTTGCAAAAGCCCATGTTCTGTCAAACGATTCCTCATACCACCAAATTTTCAGTCACTTGTAAGAACTGTTTTTCCCTGAGTAAATCAAATCATTTTTCCCCTTGTCACAAAATTGTGCAACAAAAAAGGCATTGTTGCACATCATCTGGTTTTCAACTTTTTCCGTGGATTCATGAAAATTCATTAAGAAGTTATAGAATTTAGAGGTTGCACAGATCAATACACATAAGATGACTTCATACTATGTCCTTTCACCTGGATTATTGTTATGGCAGCAGGAAGTTGATCCTGAACTGTTTGGGTTAATCTACAACAGCAATTCTTCAATTTCTGGTCAAAAAATTGGCTATGTACTTATTATTTCAAATGTGTTTTGTACATTGTGCAGCACAAGGACTCATGGAGCAGTTGAGCCAATCATAATAGCCACTAACCGGCAACTAAGTGCGCTACATCCGATTAACCTAGTCATTGTGCCACACTTCAAAAACACATTGGATATCAATGCAACTGCAAGGAAAGCCCTCATAAATTCAAAAGGAATCGTCGAAACAGCTTTCACTCCACAACAATACTCATTGGAATTGGGCTCTGTTTTGTACAAGCTTGACTGGCGCTTTGATGAGCAAGGTTTGCCCACTGACCTCATCAAAAGGTATAAACTACCCATCTCCCCAAAATCCCACCTCTCGTGTTTGACACTCAATTTATAGCAAATAACTAATTTTTCCCACTTACTCTGGCATGGAATTTCAATGTCATTTTTGCTGTAAGATTTTATGTGTAAATAAATTCCTGGTGATATATTTGTGAACTCTTGTGGATATTTAGCTTGGGAAAACAGCCAGGTCCGATCTCCTTCACAGGAACGGGCTGAAGTACTGAGAAATATGAGAGTGTTTTGGTTTTTCTGGACAGGGGAATCGCAGTCCCAGACTCGAATGCAAAGCATGGGTTGAAACTCTTCATTGAAGACTATCCATATGCAGTGGATGGGCTCGAATTATGGGCAGCAATCAAATCATGGTTTTCCGACTTTGTTGACATTGTGTACCCAGATGATTCAGGGGTTGTTGGTGATGTTGAGCTTCAGAGCTGGTGGAATGAGATCCGAACGGTTGGACATGGTGACAAGAAAGATGAACCTGGGTGGCCAGAACTCAATTCCAAGCAAAATCTGGTCCAAATCTTGACCACAATTGCGTGGGTGGCTTCTTGCCATCATGCGGCCGTGAATTTTGGACAATATGAATATGCAGGGTTCATGCCAAGCCATCCAACAACCACCCGCAAACTTATCCCGGAGGAAGGCACCCCTGACTGGCAATCACTACAAGATGATCCTGAGAAATTCTACTTGTCCAGTGTCTCAAACCAAACACAGGCAACAGTGGTTATGGCAACGATCGAAATCTTGTCAACACATGCGGCAGATGAAGAGTATTTGGGCCAACGCTTATTACCAAACTGGACAAGTGATCCCAAGGTAAAAAAAAATTGATAGTAGTCCACACTGTTTTAAGTATGTAATGCACTTTTATTCATGGCAGAATGTTCTGGAAGAAATTCAGGCAAAACAGAAGCTAATTTGGTGTGAATTTGTTGCTGAATGTTTTCCAGATCTTGGCAGCATTCGACAAATATTCAAAGAAAATTGCTGACATTGACACACTTATAAAGGAACGAAATGCAGACCCTTCTCTTAAGAACCGTTTAGGCCCTGTTCATATTCCATACGAGCTGCTCCGCCCCACTTCAGGCCAAGGCATCACAGGCAAGGGTGTGCCCAATAGTGTTAGCATCTAAAAGAGATTCTGTGTACAAATTAATCCACACAATGGGACTGGAACAGCTCATTGCACATAACCCATCTGCAACAACAGAGGCTTGAGTGATCATAGGCATGTGTTATATTCTGGTAGAAAGATTGTTGAAATCTAAGGTTTGCTGCAAATAGTTTTTGGTTGACAAAAAAGAGAGACCTACAACTTGAGCAAGAAAGTCCATTCAATTGATGGAGTTAGTGCTGTGATATGTACCAGTTTCATTTGGTTTGTATGATTGCTGATAAGTTTCAACTTCCGAAAAGAAAGTGTGTAGTCTTGAGATTTTGTGCAATTGTAGCTTGATGGGGTCCTCAGCTTTAGTGTGTTCATCTTCAGCCAAGAGGATGTGTAAAAGTCTTCCCTGTCTGAAATATCATCAGCGGTTTTGAGATCTTCTCAAAACTGATGATTTTGAAGTCAACCTGAAAAAGAAATGAGAGAACATCCAATAATCAGGTTATGATGTGTCAGATCTTAAAACATAACAGCAGCCAAACAGCAAGTATGAGAAAGAGGAAATGCCAACCCTAAAGTAAAGAGAAAATCAAACTACAAAACACAATTGAGGAGACCTGTTCCATATACAGCTCTGAGAAACAGCACATCCTGAAAATGGGTGTCAAACATTAACCAATGCACTGAGTTTCTTTCACCAGACTGGCAGTAACAGGCAAACTGAGCTAGCCACAATGCAGGTCAGCTCAACAAAGCTCTCAAAGGGAAAAAGAAGACCAAAAGAACCCCAAGAACAAAGAGAAAGTGAAAGAAGCAAGAAAAGGGAGAAAAAACCCCAATTCAAAACCCAGAAAACCAATCAGAATTCTGTTACACAACCCTAACAGAGCTCAACAGTCAACACCTTACTTGGAAGGATACATATCTATGAAATTGCAGAGGAAATTCTGCAGCAACACCTTGAAGGTAACACAACAAAAGGAGTGCAATAAGAAGAATATGACATAAACAAGCGAAGGACTGCTTAGCTATTACTCTGAGTTATGCATCTCCAGAAATCCACTAAATTCTATCCTGCCAAAACATGAAACATATACAGAAACCTGCAGTTGCAGAAAAGATTTTCACAAACATTTAGGGGATGGTAACGCAGGTGGTTGGTTTCAGAACAAATCACATGTCAAACAACCTAGAAACCAACAAGTACCCAATAGTTGACATTAAAGCAGCAGTGTAGAACACAATTGTGTGAGGCTAACAAGACTCAATGGAGCTGTTGTTTACTTCCAAATAACTGAATGATACAGACTATCCAACAGTTGAACACCTAACCACAGTACAAAACAGCTGCATAAGCCAACTGAGCTCAGTGAAGGTTTTGAATACTAAGAAAGAGCTGCATGATACAAACCAACCCACTACAAGTCAGACATCAAGACAAATGGCAAATGGACCAACCACATAACTCACATGGAATGAATGAGATCTCCTTCAAAAAGATAACATCCTGAAAACTAATCTTTGATTTCTTCCCATCCAATCTGACATTAATATCAAAACAACTAAAGCATGTATATTACAAGTAGAAGTAATGTCTAGGTGTTTATGGTGCTGTTGCAATCCCAGAAAATCCTAGACCATTCAGCCCTGCCTCAGAAATTAACCGCTTGGTTAACTTGGTGAGGTTCTCCATTGCACCCCTTGTGAGCTCTAAAGCTGTATCCCTCTCAAATAATCTTGATTTCAAGTCTTCTAGACCTTCAACCTCTTCATTCTCTGTGATGACAGCAAGAGGGGTGTGTTTGTGAACTCCTGAAGAAGCAGTTGATCTTGAGGAAGAGGGAGAGGGAGATGTGAAACTCAAATCACTGCTAGAGCCCTCCTCAAGAACACCTTGATTCGAATGTTCCAAGCTGTGTACTGTGCCCATGGATACCCTGACACCACTATTGGTGTCTTTTAGCTCCATTGCAGGGCCTCCAAGTTCTGCTCGCAAATGAGCTGCCATTCCTTTTCTTGTAAGAAGGTCAGCTTCATCATTAACTTTCTCCTGCATCTTCACAAGCTCTGCTTCACGAGCATCCCAACGGTCCACAAGCTGCTTCAACTCCTCATCCTTAGTGGCAAGCAAGTGCTGCACTTCTACCAGCTGTTGACCTTTCTCCTGCAATGCCTCCTTCATCTCCTCCAGCTCAGCCTCAAGCTCTTGCTGCCAAACTCCATCAGCTAACCACTGCTCTTGCAACCGTTCAAGCCGTAGTTCAGTCTCCAGCAAAGCACGCTTGGTCGCAAAAAGTTCATAATTTCTCTGCATGAGCATCGAGTCATTTTCAAAGACACCTTGCCTGCCTGTGGAATCTACAAGTGCCTGGGACAGCTCTGTTATTTGCTGTACAACTGATGTTGCCTGTGAAAGCTGTGTGTGGCTATTGTCCAAGTCAAGTCGCAAGTTCATAACTTCTTCCTCTTTCTCCTGCAACAGTGAAGTTACTTTGGCCAGTTGTTCCTCCTTGGCATGCAGTAAACCTCTAACATGAGTCACTTCCATCTGCAACTCGTGGACAGATCTCTGAGCTGCTTGCAAGTCCATATCTTTTACGCTGAGGGTGAGCTTCACAGAAGTCAACTCAGATTTGAATTGCTGAATCTCTAGCCTCGCTCCTACCAACTCTGTCTCTTTCAGCTGCAGCTTCAGCACTGTGTCAGACAACGAGGAATCCCTCTGCTGAACATCAATCTTGAGAGCATGAACCTCTTGCATGGAAGCTTGAAGGAGAGCCTTCTCCTTTGACAAAGCTGATTGCAACACTTCAACCTCTTGGCTTTCTTTCTTCAGCTGATCCTTAAGATTTTCATGCACTGCCTTCGCAACCGCTGCCTGCTGTTTCTCCTTCTCTAACTCAACCTTAGCAGCTTTGAGACTTGTTTCATACGATGTCAGCATAGATTTATGGGAAGCAAGGTCTTGATGCTGAAGCTGAATCAACTTCTGCTGGTCCTCAACAGCTTGCCGTAATTCAGCAACAGAAGCTTGAGAATTGTCCAAATCAGCTTGAACTTCTAACAGTAAGATCTTGACTTGAGATAGCTCTGTGGCAGTGAGTTTGCCCCTTGCTTTGCGACTTGCCAAATCTTGCTCCAATGCCTTCAAGTCCTCTTCTGCAGCAACACAGGCCTTCACACGCTTCTCTAACTCTGCCTCTGTCTTCTCCAACTGCTCCTGCTTCCACTGTTTCTCTTTATCAGACCTCTGGAGTTCATTCTCTTTGTCGAGGAGTGAGGCTTGCAGAAATTCTAGGTCAATCAACTGCTTTGAAATGAGCTCATTTGCCTGCTGAAGCTCCAGGTCCTTTAGCTTTATCTGTGAAGTTGTGTTTGCAAGAATGTCATCTTTCTCTAGCAAAGAGTGTCGATACCTGTTTAGCTCTTCCTGTTTCCTTCCTAAAGCTTCTTGTGCATTGTGAAGCTCTGCCTCCTTCTCTTTCACAACCATCTGTACGCTCTGCAACTCTTCCCCCTTCAGCACCAATTCTTGATGCACGAGCTTCAGCTCATCACGTTTGCCACTGTGGCTGCTGCTTGCTGCTTCAAGTTCTTTCTCCCGATGATGCAGCACAGTGCGTGCTATCTGAACCTCCCGTTGATCTGCTTTCAATGTCTGTTCTGCCAGCCGCAGCTCCTCCTCCTTTGCACGCAGTGCATTCAGTGCTGCATTGAGGTCCACTTCAAGCTCACTCACCACACGCTCCAACCCTGATTCCTGAATATACATGGGATCTGACATCCGCACTTCATGTAAGTGAGCTTGCTCAAATAATCTCTCGAGAGCTGCTCGTGCAGGATCCACTGATGATGATCCACCACTACTGCTGCTGCTGTCCACCTCTCCACTGGACTTATCCAACACTGACTTCACCACAAACCCTCGCCGCTGCTGCCACTGATGTGTTCCAAAACAAACCTTTGCAGTTCCCATCATCCTGCTCTTTCCCTGCATGCCAAAGAGAAAAGCTTGGATAACAAATAGAAAAGCTTGGGCACACAGGACCAAAGGCAGCATCTGCAAAAACTCCACCTCCGGCTGCTGTAGCACATACAAGAAACATACCCACTTACAGAAAACCCCAGAAGCAACTTTCAAGCACATTTTTGGGAAAGTCTCCAAACCCTCATCTACCCTCTCTGTAAGACCTCTTCTAATTCACAATCTTCTCTTGCTCAATCGTCGAGGATATTGCAATTATCCTTTGCAATCGTGAACATACCTTGTTGCCTTGGCTATCGATACGGCAGGAGCATGCAGCTCCTTTCTTTTTCACTCCGTCTACAAGACCACTGAACGCCACTGTCGTCGTCGTCACCGCCGCTGCCGCCATTTTTGCGTCTTCGAACCGATTGTCCCCTTCCTTCACACACAGCTCATTTCACACACATGCGCCACACTCATCCCCCACTCCAAAAAGAAGCTGCTGAAGTACCAAAGACTCCGGCCCTCCAGAACTCCAACCCTAATTTGCACCACAGTTTTTCCCTTCACACTCCTCCTCCTCCCGTCCCTGTCATAACGTCACCCTCAAAAACTCGGGCACACAACTTCCTTGTTCCTTTCAGCTTGCAAGATCCAAGAGAATTCCTCTACAATGGAGAGAGAGGTTTGCTCACCACAACCTACAACGTTGGATACATATCTTCCCCAAAGCAACATTTGCAATATTCCTCAAGAACTCTCCTCCCGGTTTCCTTCTAATCAGAAAAAATCCAAAAAATCTACTCGATCCACATCGAGCACTAAATTTGGTAGCAATCTCATTCCAATACTCGAACGATTTGGCACAAAATCGGAGCGCAGCCGCAACTCCCTCCCTCGTCGCCTCGCCTTGCTACGCTTCCTTCGCTCCCTCCCGCGGTAAGACCAGGGAGACGAAGTTCGCAAAGGAAGGGAGAGACCAAGTTCTCCAAGTTCTATATCACGTTCGCAGAAAAAACGATTGTGAGAACGTAATCGGGATTCGAGCCCCAACTTTACTTGACAAGTGTCGTTTTCTTTGTCTCTAAAGTACTGACAGATGGCGAATTTTCTATGGAGGATTTTATATTCCAAATACCCCCCCTCCCCACCCCGCACCCCCAAACCGCCCCGCAAATTAAAATAACAATATCCCAAAAACGAGAAAATTCTTTTTTTTCTGCAAGGAGCCACTTTGATTGGCCCATTATTATTATTTTTGAAAAAAGGAACATTAGCTACTAGGTATGCCCCGGCCCCCGCATCCCAATTTTTTTTTAAAATATAGGTGGAGGTTCTTTTTCATCTTCATATCCCATTGGTTAGCGTGATAATCGAAGCCACTGATTGGCTGCAATTCAAGACTTAGTCCATCCACCAATGCCCGCCTAACCTTTGCTTTGGGTCCACTTTTATCACCCATGGTTTCCTTTATCATCCAAAAAATTGTTTCATTGAGGATTTGTAGTTAAAAAAATCAAATCCTATAATAACGTTTCAGGTAGATATTTTTTAATAAATCCAAAATTATTATCCATGCTTATTTTAATTAAATTTGAAAGATTCCATGTTCAAAAATTAAAAATACTCCAATAGATCATCTATTTTCCTTCACAAAATTTTGCTCTATGAAAAAAAATAAATAAATCAACATTTCTATAAGTAATCTTCTAATCAAAGCTGCCAAGGTAATTGGGCATGTTGGATTGTGATTTTAAACAAATTTTACAATAACGTTTCAGCTAGTTTATTTTGGGTGTTTCTGCATCCAAAATTATCATCCATATCTTTGAATGCACACATTGGCGTGTTGGATTTGTAGGTTTTGCAAACAGATTTTTGGAATACCTTTTGGTTAGTTTTTTGGACGTGTGTTCATCCAAAAGCATCATCCATCTTTGAGTGCATATTTTGGCATGTTTTCATAAACCCCAAAAGATACAACAGATTCAAAATATTTTGCTTTGTGGATGTGAATGATTAACTAATTATGTTACAACTTGGCAACCATGTCGGGTTACCACTTGGTGGCATTGTGCAATGGAATAGGCCTTGTAAGGCCCGTTCCACCTATGAGTTGTAATTTGACCGGGGCCTTTTCCAAAGGCATAATAACTAGTTCTCATCATAGAATTCACTAGACTAGTGCATCCTTAATGATCAATGTTTTTTTTCAAGTTGTAAAGAATCATCGCATTTTATTTTTTAAAAATATTTTGGTCTCTCATTGAGCTGAAGAAATCATGTTCATTGATGTTACAATGATGTCATAAGAACAATAATTTACACAATTCAAAAGGTACTCTTTAGCCTCTCTTTCCTCACTGTCCCTGCCAATGCTGCATTGTCCCTCTATAGTGTCAGTGGCATGACAGAATTTTGCATAGGAGAAGGGTCAGCTGATAGACCCTTCTCCTATACAATTGGCCCTACAGAAACTGGAAGCAGCAAGCATTTGTTTGTCCCACCTACAAGAAAGCGCTGAAATAGTGCGAGAACAGGACAGTTCTATAAGGTAAGGAATGAGGTTTGAAGCTCTTCCTTGGTTTGCGGGCCCATATTGCCCAAGGCTATAGGGCAGGAAAACCCATGAAGAGCCAAAATAACTGTTCCTCACCTTTGGTAAAGAACTTTTACAAAATTGGGATCTTCAGTGAGGGGAAGGTCCCATTCTACTTTAAAGGGAAAATTTCTCTCAGGGGAAGTTGACTGAAACTAAGCTTACAAAGGAAATTTCTTAAAAGTTCTTTCAGTAAGCAAGAACCCAGGAGTACAGCATCCCTTACAACTCACTTGTGCTCAACCAAAGCTGAGTTAAGTACCTGTCTTGAAAACCCTCTTAATTCCCTCTTTTATTATGTAAGTTGGGTGCGAGTGTTGGGAGGTTCTCTCTTCTTGGATCCTGAAACTGGGGGGATATGGTTTATATATAGCCTCCATAGGGGGTTCTCAAAAATCAAAGAACTGGTTTCTGACCCTTGACCAACAGTTCTCACAAATTGTAGAACCAGTCTTGACTCTGAACTGAAGTCGTCACAAATCCAAAGAACTGGGTCAAAGAACATACCCTAAACTGCCAGGTCCTTCATGAAACCTGCTGGCTCTTTGAAATTTTTCAAAAACCCAAAACCAGAAGTTTCTTGATTCTGAAGATTTTCAAAACCCCAGAACCAAAGGTTCATCAAATGCAAGTCCCACCCAGTTAAAATCACATCATACTTTGCAGCTCCAAGCAGACCAGCCATAAGGCTTTCAAAAACCAAAGCTCAACACAGTATACTACTACGGGAGACATGCTCAGCTGATGTTGAGAATCATCAACAAATGATTTCAGGTCAAAGAAAACAGCTTAGGATCAAGTTCCAATTCACTCAAAGTTCCAGTACTTCAAGCCCTTATACATCCCAAAACATGGAACACTCCTGGTGGATCTGGGAAACCTTCAAGAAGATTGAAGAGTAAAATGATTGCGAGAACAAGACTCACCTGCACATCTCTTCAGTGAGCTGTTTCAAGACTACCAAGTCCCAGGAGCACCTGTGTTATCACAGCCTAGTTCACAATTTGAGAAGACCTAAGTTCATCCTGCAGACTCCGCAGGCCTGACAACACACCAAGAAATGGTCAACTCTGGGGACATGCTGCAGACCCCAGCCAACACACATTTTACTATCCCAAGTAAATGAGTAAAATATCAGCATGTGACCTAGCTCCAAGGCATCCTGTAAATTCTCAGACAACTAATAAACACCTCCAAGAAGACAAGTTGCGTATCCAAAGAACAGGTCTTCCACTAAGCAACTCTGCAGGTACATTCCAAAAGGAAAATGCTTTCAAGCACCTCAATGACAATTCTGAAATCTCACCAAAATTGCAGAGAAACTCCACCAAAATGCTTTTCAAGGTAACTTCTTGTGTCAGTTCCAGCCAGACGAAAACAAACAGAACAAGAATGGTTACAGTAATAATCCTGCTAGTGTCACTCACAAAGCATTGGACCATCACCTCAATTGTGAATGGCAGTATACAGCTGCCATATTCCCCACTGACTACATCAGCTTCAGACAGTGGGTGTAGATAGTGCATAATAATCTGCTAAAAGCTCATGGCAATGACAGAGAAACCTGCATGTATTGTTTCTATCATATTTCTGGAAGCAACAGGAACATAACTCAGGCATGATATTGCTTAGCACTCAAAGGACACAGCTAATTAGAAAAGTCAACCATATTGTTCTGCAAGCCGAGAGGCAAGCCCTTGAAAACATGTCCCCTGCCACAAATATCAACAATGCGCAGCAAAATGTCCTCCTCCTCTGGCTTTCAACAAAGGTCAAGCATAGAAAGAGGTGGCATAATAAATAACCCAAAAAGGCAAAAGCCAGAAGCTACAAAAAAGCACTTTGTCAACTTGTCAGCACAACACACTATGCTTCTTCTTCTTCTTCCTCTTCTTCTACAATCATGAAGAAAAGTTAAAAAATTGGAAGCAGCATGATATCTAACCTTTGACAGCTTCACAACCCACCAACTCTTTAACAAGTATCTGCAAAAACAAATGCCAGTTTGGCCAACTCAACAGAAGTTGCATCAAACAAGTAGGTAGCTCAACAAGGATTGCTTATGAGCATATCATTATTATCTTCTTCTTCTCCTTCTTGTTAGGGTGCCACAACAATCATGATGCCGAAAAATTTCACTCTAAAATTCTCAATCAATAAACATGTCTGAATTGGTGTCCTCTAATTCCTGACAAAAGCCCTAGAGATGGCACGATGTCTTAGGGTTGAGACCACAGGACATTAGGTATAGCAGTAGAACTAAGAAATCTAACAGGAGGGCAACTAAGATATGTAGGCACAGAGTTTGCTGTCAGGGGCATATATGTCTGTATGAACACAGCAACAATCAAACTGTAAAGTGAATAAGAGTAGTTGCTTTGCTTCAAATGTGTTATGGGGAAGGACCTGAACAGGTGCCCCTGCAGTTTCCCGTTGCCCATGCTATATACATGTATCTATCTCATGTAACAGTATATGCCCCAGGTTCACATCCTGCGGACTGGTGTTATCTTGTATGTCTTTGCAACCTCATCCATAGACATGTGACAACTAGCCATTTTGATCTTATGCACTGCCTGCTGAGCAGGAGGAGGAGGTGATGGCTTTCTTCGAGGAGGTTTAGTCTTCAGATGATTGCACACCTTCAGCCGTACTGCCACCGCCTCTCTCAGACCAAGGAGCCAACCCGCGCCAGAATCCATACACATCTTGAGCCATGAAAATCTAAGAAGACGGAGTAATAGTCTTTGGCCTTCATATGTTGCCATTCGCTTGCAAGCCTGGTTGTATCAGCCCTGTTCAAAACAAGCAATTTACACGCTGTCGGACTCCCAAGCCTATTCTTCTCTCTCAATAATGGCGGTTGTAAGTAACATTTGACATCATAACACCGATCCTCCCGTCCCTGAAACGGTTCAGGAAAGTACTCCTACACTCTGCAATTGCTATTAGAATCGCCGATGAAAGAAGCGGCAAAAAAAAATACAGGGAATTCTCCACTTTCACTTTCAACTCAGGATTGTTGCCACTTCGAAGAGCTATCTCCTTCGCAAATCTATTCTCTCGGAAAACAACGGCAACTGAAAGCGAACAGACACCGGCGCGATTAGAAGGAAAGGAGGCCAGAAATAGAAACTGATCATGAAGTAGGCTACAAGTGCTGAAACAGAACAGCGGTTTTCTTCAAGGTCCTACATATCCGGATCACAACGCGATTTCACGATTCTGCTACCGTCTTTCTCGCAGTTCTACTTGCTGGTAGATAGATCTACCAGCGGCAGATCTATCTCCTCTAGTCTTTCTTCTCCACAGAGACACGTACTGATGTTTACACTCATATAGAAAAGGAGCATATTCGAAACCGCAACGACGTCTCGAACTTACACGACCAGACTTGATATGCAAAGAAGAAGAGACTCCGAAGAGACTCCGGGGGACGAGGCAAACGAGGAACACAAACAGGTCTAACATCCAGCAACACAAGAGATGAAGATTTTCATAAAAACAAAAGTCTAAAGAACTTCCACGCAACGACAAACAAAAAACAAGGAGGCAAAAACAAAACGCTTTACCTATCCGTGCAAGAAACCTCCAGAAAAGTAAAGTACCTTGTAAAGAGCGAGACTACTGGCGATAGTACATAGGCAGCAGCGACAGCGGTCGAATGGAAGACGTCGTGAGTAGGAGCACCATGATCAAACCTCCGGTGCGCCTTCTTCGCTCAAGATCTGTGTACCAGAAGGATAAACCTTACAAAACTAGATAGAATTGAGCAAAATTCGCGTAGAAAATTACCCAAAAAAATGAGAGAAAAAAGAGAGTTCTTCCGAGAATTTTTTTGAGGAATTGAGAGAGAATTCCAAGCCTGGAAAAAATGATTTTGCAGCGAAATCTTCTCGTCCACATCACCACGACGACGACGACGCCCGCGGCAATGTGCGTGTGTTTGTGACCGAGCGTGTCGCTCGCTGACTGGCTGGCTGGCTTTAGTTGCCTTCCCGACAGGAATACCTTGGCAACGAACAATGAAAGGAAAAGACCTAAACGTGGCGGGAAATCTGCACAAAACATTCATCCAACGGTCATCCATACGGATCAAAAATCCCAACTAACCAGCTACCTGGCCGAGAAATCAAGTTCAAGTAGATGAATGAACGAATTACATCATCCTTTCGCGATGGATGTTCGTTGTCTGTTTTAGATGGCTGGATGGATGGATATTCATGAGCGAGCGTGTCACTGGCTGGGTGGCTGGCTGTCCCTCCTCCACAAAACATACTTGGCGCAACTAACAATGAACGGAAAAGACCAAGAAGTAGCCGTAAATCAAAATAAAACATTCATCGAACGGTAATCTATACGGATCAAAAATCATAACCAACCACCTACCCTGGCCCAGAAATCAAATTCAAATGGATGATTGCATCAATATGTTACATCCTCCTTTTGGATGAATTATTCGTTTTCTGTTATGGATGGATGTTTCCTCTCCGAAGTCTCTTTCCCCCCCCCTCCCCCCACCCACACCCCCCAAAGGCTGATTTCAAGAGTACAAACGGAGTGAGGGGACGGAGACGGTAGTCGATGGATGAAGAATCTGCATTAGGTGGAAATGACTGCGAATTTCATCCTTGCCCAATACGTTCCCCGAAATACTGACCGCGGGCTAGGTCCCCAAAAAAAACACGGGAAATTCGAAGGGTCAGGATTCTCCATAAGATACATTTTGGGGTTTTAAAATGTGCTAATAACTACTTATTTTACTTCCTTTCTTTACTAGTTAAAAGGGTTTTTTTTTTTTTTTTTTTTTCTTCCTTAGTCCCCACAAAATTTAATTTTTTTTTTTTTTTTACTAAGATTTTTTTTTTTTTTATTTGTTCCCCCATTTTAAACAATATTAA